>ERZ779876.6-NODE-6-length-308635-cov-133.790997_pt1 | contig 308635 bp, 267 predicted proteins | sample MGYA00511068_ERZ779876 | MGnify/ENA primary metagenome ERZ779876 (study PRJEB29588, sample SAMEA1970858) | human gut metagenome | biome: human gut; feature: human-associated habitat; material: faeces | place: Denmark | collected 2008/2010 ...
TATGTGCTTTAACTTGGGACGATATCGACACGGAAAACGGTGTTATACATATCAGAAAAACAATTCAGCGAATTTATATCCGTGAAAACGGTATCAGACACACCGAATTGATGATAGATACACCTAAAACCGCTACTTCCATTAGGGATATTCCGATGACAAAGGATTTGCTATCGGTCTTAAAACCGCTACGTAAGGTCGTAAACGATTCGTTTTTTGTGCTTACAAACGATTCAATGCCGACAGAACCGCGCACGTATCGGAACTATTACAAAAAATTGCTTGTAAAATTGGATATCCCGCCGATAAAATTTCACGGTTTACGCCATAGTTTTGCGACGCGGTGCATAGAAAGCCATTGCGACTACAAAACAGTCAGCGTAATTTTAGGTCATTCAAATATCAGCACGACGTTAAACCTTTATGTTCACCCGAATTATGAGCAAAAGAAAAAGTGTATAGATAAAATGCTAAAATCTCTCAAATAATTTCTTTAAGCGGACGGATACTGTCGTATCTGTTCGCCTTTTATATTGTGTTTTTTGCTATTTTGCGGTATAATATACTTAAAGAAATCAGGGAGAAGTTTTGAAATGTCGCACGTAAACGAATACAAAATAAAACTGCTCGTTCTTTGGGATATCCTTTGTCGTTTTACCGACGAAGAACACCCTATGAATACCGACGAAATCATAGAGAAACTTGGCGAAAAAGGCATTGCAAGTTCCCGAAAAGTTTTAGCGGCGGATATCGCTCTGCTGAATGAATACGGTTATGAAGTTTTGTCGTTCAAGAAGAAATTTCATTACTATTACGTTGCAAATCGCCCGTTCGATACGGCGGAAATAGTATTGCTTTCCGACGTAATCAAAGCGTCGAAACTCACCATTTCGCAGAAAAACAACATAATTGGCAAACTTTCCGGAACGCTCTGCTCATATCAGGCAATGCTTATTTCTAAAAATATTGTGTCGTTTGATAAAGGCAAATTCGGTAACAGTTCCTTCATTTACAGCGTTGACGGAATAGAACGAGCCATCAACGATAACAAACAAATTTCTTTCAAATACTTTGATTATGACGAAAAACACAACAAAGTATATCGTAAAAACGGTAAGAGATACTACGCAAATCCGATAATTATGGTTTGGAACAAAGATAATTACTATATGCTTTGTTTCAACAACGGACACGACGAAATCGTTACTTATCGTCTGGATAAAATGGACGACGTAAAAGTTGAAGAAACCGAACGGCAACCCCACACCGAATATGAATTATTAAACACGGAACAGTATAGAAAACAAGTTTTTTCAATGTGTAGCGGAGAATTACATAAAGTAACGCTTACTTTTACGAAAGATTTGCTTTCGGAAGTATTCGACCGTTTCGGCGACGATATACATATCCGCGCGATAGACGATAACACATATACGGCGGATATAAGCGTTCAGGTATCGAAACCGTTATTTACTTGGGTAATAGGAACTCTCGGCAAAGTTAGAATTACCGCACCGAAAAAAGTTACCGCAGAGTTTAATAAATTCGTAGATACAATCAAATCAACATACTAATATGAACAGTGTCAATGCTCTCGTCTTATAGCGGGAGCATTTTTTATAAATATTTTTCACTGCCCGAAATCGGGAAGTGAAAATTTGAAATTCGTTTTGGTTTGTGATAGAATACAGGCACACAAAACGAAACGCACCGTTTCGTAAAGCATAAAGGGTTACTTATGAAGACGTTAAACGAAGAAACTCTCCAACGAGTGAGAGAGTTCAACATTACCTATCAGCAAGAATACGGAATATCGCCGAGTTATCGTCAGATAATGAACGCGCTTAATCTCGGTTCACTTGCAACGGTCAGGCGTTACGTTATGCAACTTGAACAACAAGGCATACTGAAACGAAACGAAATCGGAAAAATTATTCCGTTACCTAAACTTGAAAAAGGTAATTTTGTTCTCGCCCCACTTGTGGGCAGTATCGTTTGCGGTATACCGAATCCGTCCGAAGAAAACTACGAAGATACTTACGCATTGCCTACGGACATTTTCGGTAAAGGTCATCTCTTTATGTTGCACGCAGTAGGAAACAGTATGATAGAAGCAGGTATCAGCCCCGGTGATTTGCTTGTATTAAGGAAACAGGATTCTGCCGACGACGGTGAAATCGTAATTGCGCTTATCGACGGAGAAACAACGTTAAAGCGATTGTATCATAGAAATGGAAAAATTATTCTCCACCCCGAAAATAAGCGTATGAAGGATATCGTTGTAGATAAATGCAACGTTCAGGGCGTTTTGGTTTCGTGCATTAAAATATATTGATGCGTTATGGGAGAGATACGATGCCAAATAATTGGGACAAGCCTGTTCAATGTTTTTGTCGTAACTGCGGAAAACTGCATTACGGTTTCCGAACGACGGATGGTCTGGCAAAACTGCGATGCCCTAAATGCGGGGCTGTCAGCGTTAGCAAATTGATGGGACGGCGGCACGAGCAAGTGGATTTCTACCCGCCACCCGGTCAAGAAATAGACAATTAAATACGGGATAACGACGGTAAGGTTGGTCGGTACACACCGATATGCGTAATTCCTTATCAGGTCATATCCTTTGATAAATCGAGAGTTAAACCGGTAATCGAGAGGCTCCGATAGATAGATTTCTTTAAGCGAGAAGTCTAACTATCGGGGCCTTTTTCGTTTCCACCGAAAAAAACTCAAAAAAAATTAAATTATTTTTTCAAAGTCGCAAAGAACTTGCGAGTTTGACTTGTAGAATGCAGGCAAGAAGTTCGAAAAAAGGAGGTGAACAGCGGATATGACGGCAGCGGAAAGACGACAAGCCATACTTGAAGTCTTGTGTCTGCGTCGGCACGAAACGAGAGAAAATCTCGCGAACGAGTTCGGCGTAAGCAAGCGGACAATTGAATATGACGTGTTAAATCTTATGCTTACATATCCGGTGTACACCGTCCAAGGTAACGGCGGCGGCATTTATGTGACGGACAATTTCAGATTAGACAGACCGCGCATGAATGAAAAGCAAACGGCGTTGTTACAGAAAGTTCTTCTTACCCTTTCCGGAGAGGACAAAGAAACAATGCAAAACATTATCAACATTTATGGAGGTCGAAAAAAATGAACTATGTTCCTGACTTTGTGGTAGACGCAATGAACGTTTATCGCACACGCAATTACATCGTAAAGCAAAGCGTCGGTATCAAGTGCAGCGAGGTTGAAGACAACATTGTTTTAAGCCACGATACTTTTTATCGTCGCACGAAAAAGCGCGACCGTGAATACGAACTTATTTTCGCCGAGCGCAAGCACATCGACGGAAAGCGTATTCACAGCACTATGTACGGCAGAACGTATGTAGATTAACCCTATCGGGTAAACCGAACGCCAAAACATAGCAGAAACCGATGATTTCGCGCGGTACTTGCAAGTGTAAGAGCGGCCGCTCACCGACAAGAAATATCGCCCGAAACGTAGCGTTTCAAAGAAAAATAACGGCGTTCGTTACCATATTTACAACTGAATAGCGGGCTGTACGGAGTGAGAAACCCTATAAGACGTAAGTCCTGCAAAACGCTGTGCTATCGGCGTTACGGGCAAATCAAAAATTACTATCAGGAGGACACGAAAAGTGGCAAAGAAAGAAACAACTACAAAGCCGTCCAACGCAGACAAATACAACGAGCGTAGATGGTCAATCCCGTCCAAGCGTGCAAAAGGTTACGCCGAGGACAGAAAAGCAAAGGTACATACCTACGGTAAAAAGGAAGGCAAGGAACTTACCGACTTCGAGGCAGGTATCCGTTCGGGATATTTGCAGTGTCAGGGCGACCACGCCGGGCTGTATAAATACAAAAAGGCACTTTCCGAAGGTAAAACCAAAGAAGAAGCGCGAGCAATTTCTCGCAAAAAATCTAAATAATCAGGAGGACTACAAATTATGGAAAACAACAAAATCAAGGTCGAAAGAGAAACTTTTGAAAGCAACGGCAAGGAATATTTTTCCTACTTCATTAAGGGAAACGTAAGAGGCAGAGATGTTAAGGCAGGCGTTATTCCGCCCGACAAAGGAGGCTATACCGTTCTGGATATCGTCTTCGACGGTCAGATGGAAGCCGAACTTATCGTAACTCCGTTTGAAATCAAAGACGTAAAGGGAAAAACCATCAAAGGTAACACCTACTCCGTGCGTTCTTACGACGAAGACGGGACTGTTTACGAATGCCCGATTAAGCCTGCGAGAACGTCGGACAAGAGTTTCCTCAATATGCTTTTGAGATAAGCATTCCCCTTGTAGAGAACTACGGTTTGCTTAGGTAAGCCGTAGTTTTTTACACTCAAAAATCTAAATTTCGGAGGTAAAAACATTATGTATCAAGAATTCAATCAACACAAAAAGTCCGACGCGGTTAAGTGGATAATCGCCTTTACGCTCATTATCGTGCTTATGGCAGGCGTTGTTGCGGCACTCATTCTGTCGCTTGACAAACCCACGCCCATCAAACCGCAGGAGAACGGAACGCAACAGGAATCGTCCGACGAATCCAACGCGGCGGTAGTTCTCACCCTCGGACAACCCAGACTTATGAGTGTGAAATCGCCTGCTCTCGCTGCGGACAATACACAGCAATACGTATCTCAAACGGTTACGGCAACCATTACGCCGTCTACCGTCGTAGACAAATACGTTACTTGGTCTGTCGCGTGGGCAAACGACGCTCCGCTCAAAGACAAGAACATTTCGGACTATATCAAGGTGACGGACGATTCGCAAGGCAATCTTACGGCAACGGTCAACTGCTACAAGTCTTTCAAAGGCAGCAAGGCAATTCTTACTTGCACCACAAGACAAGGCGGTAAAACCGGAACTGTCAATATCGTCTATGAAGGCGTGCCGTCAAGTATGTCTATCACCGCTCCTACGGGCGTTACGAAATACAATCTCGGCAAAGATTCCGTGGATTTGCTTTATGTCGGTAAGGCTTACTCTCTCAATCTCGCAATGGATAACATTTTTCATAGCGTAGGCAGTAATTACAATGACTTTACCGTAACCGTTACGGGAGTAGGATCTGTTACTTGCGGCTCTTATTCTCAATCAGGCAGGGGCGCAGGTTGGAGTTCTCACAGTAACATTGTAGATTTCAATAAAATTGCTAAAGAGTTCGTAACTTGTTCGACTTCCGGCAATACGCTTTCGATTAACGTAACAAGGTCACTTTACGATTATTACGAATCCAAGGAAACAAAAATAGTCGAAGGCAACGGCGAAACGACTACTTACACTAATAAGTTGTATTCAATTAACACCGATTCCGACGGAAATAAACCGTATTTCCTTGTAACGGTCAAGCACAAAACGCTCGGATTTTCCGCGCAATACAAGTTCTTTATCGGTGAAGAAGTAAGCAAAGTCTCGCCGAGCAAGACAACCATCACGTTTTAACAGGAGGTAAAAAATGTATAACGAAAAAAGCAATAAAATCAGATGGATAGCCGTGTTTACGGCAATCGTTCTTATCCTTGCGGGCGTAATCACTTCGCTTGCAATAGCAATTCAGAACAAGCCCGTTGAGGCAAAGGCAAACGATACCGTTTCGGACGTAATCGAACAGCCTGCCGAAATTCCTTCGGACAACGAAAACCCCGGTCTTGTTTCGCTCATAATGAGTCCGAGTTATGCGGTAGCGGCGGCAAACGGTCAGCAAACCGTGTCGAAAAAGATAACGGCAACCGTTATGCCTGTGGACGCGCCGGATAAATCGGTTGACTGGTCTATAAAATGGTGCACTCCTATCGAGGGCAAAGACATAAGCGAATATCTTATGCTTACACCCGAAAGCGACGGCGCACTTACCGCAACTATAACCGCTCTTAAAGGTTTTGAAGGCGGCAGCGCATACGTTACCGCAACAACCAGAGTCGGCGGTTTCACGGCAACCTGCCTTATTATGTATGACGGAAAGCCCGAATCTCTCTCCTTTATCCATAACGGCAAGGAAATTACCAACACCGGCACGGTCAATCTGACTGCGGGAACGACGAATGAAATCACGCTCAACCTTAAAAACACTCTCGGAGCGGTCGGTTCTAAATACGGCGACTTCGAGATCGTAAAGGTTAAAGGACAAGGCAGGTTTACGTTGACTAAACAGTATATCGTAAACGGCAGCGTAAGTTCGACGTCGGAAGTCGTATTCAACCTCGAAGAAGGCGTTTACAAGTATAAAGACGAAGTTCTCGGAAACGATTTAACCCTTACCATCAAGCCCGAAGATTTCTTCACGGCGTCCATAAGCGGTAACAAACTTACGATTAAGGCAATCAAGTCCGAATCGTCTTATGCGTCACCTTATCCACGAACCGGCTATCGTTTCACTTACAAAGGAACGTATACCGATCCGCGTGCTGGCGGCAAACCGGATAATTGTATCTGGTATGTTCTCGTAAGAGATAAAGTCAGCGGCGAAGAATCCCTTCTTCATATCGACATTCAGTCTACCGTTACGAGCATTTCGCTTTCGGACACCGTGTATTCGTTTTAACCCGAAAATAACAATCAAGGAGGCTATCAATGACAAAATCTAAAATAGGACAAGTTGTTTCATACATAGTCATATTGCTTGTTATCGTAGCCGTCATCGGCGTTTTCGCCTACTTCACAAACGGGTTCACAACCGACTTCAAAACTTTCTACGTTTCGGTAAACGGCAAAGACGTTATGACTTCGGAGGACGGTTACGTCGTTACGCCGAGCGAGCCTTTGAAAGTGGACGTGAAATACACTTTTGCGTTCAATAAAAACGAAACGAAAGGTTATTCCGTAAAAATCGTTCCGAACAAGACGGACGAAGATTTCGACTTCTCCGTTGACGGCGAAACGCATTTATTTGGCGACGAAAAAGACCTTACAAACGGTTTTGTAATCGACAAGCGGGAACAATCTTTCACAGTCGTTCCCAAAGGCGGAACACCGCTCGAAATACTCAAAGCGGTTTATCCCGAAAATGAAGTTACTTGCGAAAGCAAAGGTTACAACGATATGTTCACAGTAATTGTTACCTCGTATAACGGCGAATCGAGCGTAAAACTTAATTTCGCGCTCGAACGCAGGGTTACGGGTATCACGTTCGACAAGGAGGTGATCGAGTTTTGACGCAAGCGACAAAAACGAGATTAGTATCAATTTTTCTCGCTTTTGTCTTGGGAATATGTGCCGTCATTACCACGGCGGCACAAACGCCCCTTGTGGCAAGAGCGGAAAGTATAACTTATTCGGGAGTAATGGAAGATTTGAAGAAGGATACGTCGTTTAATCCGGGCAATTACCCGACCAAAGCCGACGATTATTCATTACAGATAATCCAACTTGCGGAAAGCAGCGACAAAGAACTTTTCGTTTACGTCTACCAGCCGAGCGGAAAAGTAAAAGACTTCAAAGCGTCGTCTATCAATATTTCGACCACGATAAACGACAGTATTTCGTATCTGAATTACAAACTTGAATTGCTAAATTCGAGCGGCGTGTTTTACAAATACAAAGTCAAAGGTCTTACGGTGAAGGACGAAAGCGTGAGATATTACGCAATCAGTTCAATATACCGTCCGTTTGACGAAAGTATAGACAAACAAGCAAGCGGCGGCAATACCGTTACCGAAGTCAATTATGCGGTCAATAAGCAGTATTGTTTCGGCGAGATAAACGACAAGCCGTATGTAAATTGCGTGGATATCGAAACGATAGTCGTTACGGATAAGTTCGTCGGGTTTGTAAGGTATAAAGACGGTTTCAAACTCTACGTCGGAGCGTGCGACAGCCATTTCGTGGCGTTCAACACGGATAAGCCCATAGATAAACTTTTGGAAGCGGACGTGTATTATACAACGCAAAGTTACGATTGGTCTTCCGTTCCCTTTGTTGGGGTAAAGGAAACGTTCGGGGATAAAGCGGACAAATACGCCTATCTCAAATACACCGACAAAGTTGAACATACCGGCGGAGGATTATTCGCGGGAACGTATAAGTGGGATAGGATTCAGACGATTGACGACTTCATTAAGGGCGAAAACCGCGAGAATATCTACCACGGCGCAGTCCTTGACGTAAAAACTTCATCGAAACTGACGGATGAAGCTTTGACCGAACTCAAAGGCAAGAAATGGGTGCTACGTTTTGCAGAAACGAGTTACTCGTTGAGCGGCTATTCTACAACCGGTTCTACGTTTGAAAGTTATACGCTCGTGGGCGACGTTACCATACTTCGATTGAAGTTTGAAACAGACGGAATTACCTACAACTTGGGCGTTATAGACAACAAACAAACGGGCGGAAAAGAACCGTCGAACGAAACGGACATCGACATAAGTCTGAACAACCGCGGCAAGACGATTTTGTACCTACTTTTGCTCATACTTTTGCTTGTTTTGCTCGCTCCAGTGTTGCCATACGTATTGCAGGCAATCGTGTTTGTGATATCGCTCCCGATTAAAGGAATTGCGGCAATCGGAAAGGTTTGCAAACGAAAGCGACAGGAACGAAAAGAACGGAAAATTTACGAAAAAGTTGTAGCGACGATTGACGAGCCGGACTACGGAAAATACGACGATTACGACTAAGCATTTGACGTCGGCGGGAGAAATTCTGTCGGCGTTATTTTTATAAAAATTCAGGAGGTTTACATTGAAAACATTTAAGAGAATCATAGCGATTTTATCGCTTATCATCATAGTTCTGGCGGTAAGTTATTTCGTCTATACGGCGAGGCAAATACCGCCCGAAAATACAATTTCGGAGGTGCTTTATGAAGTGGCAACGACGGTTTAATATTGCACTTACGATAGCCCTTACAACGGCATTTATTTTGCTCGGTATATTTTCGTTCCGACAATCCTATTGTCGCACTTTTGAGTGTTTAATCGACTTATACGGAGGTTTTAAGTATTATTTCTGCGTATTATTCGATTTGCCGACCGAAGGCTTGCCGAGCGTAACGGACTATTCAAAAATAATGCAATGGGCGGTACTTTTGCCGTCGGATTTCGATAGTTTTAAGGTTAAGGCGACGACGTATTTTTCAATGCTTTTCAGCAAAGAAAATTTCTTGTCGTGGCTATCTGCGGTGGGACTAAAAGCAAGCGTCTGGGCAAAGGTTTTAACCATACTTCTGCCGTGTATTATTGTGCTTATAATTGTAATAAAACGGCTATATGCAAGCGGCAATACAAAGCACAACGTAGACACGATTCCCCTGCAGGTATTCAAGAGAATTTCTGCCGTAACATATCAACCGACGAAGCGGTTTATATGCGGGTATATAGACTTCTTGCGCGAGCATTCGTGGATATGGATTTCGTGGGCGGTTATGTGGGCGTTTCACTTAAATATAGCAAGTATCGCGATAGAATTTTTCGCCTACTACTTCTTCTTTGCGGTATCGTTCCGAGCGGATACGATATACACGCAATTCGCAAAACTTGCGCGAGATCTGCAACCGTTTTTCAGGTTCTTTCCGTGGTGGTCGCTGCTCATTATCTGCTACATTTTGTTTGAGCGTTGGCGTAAAAAGGTTGCCCTTAACAAATTACGCAAATGCGAAGCGAAGAATTGCGGGTTTATAAACGCTTTGCCTATCGTTTCGATGACGTGCGGCAGTATGGGTAAACGTAAAACCACAATGATAACGGATATGACGTTATCCCAAGATGTAATGTTCAGGCAAAAGGCGTTCGAGATATTGCAGAAAACGGATATGAAATTCCCGTATTTCCCGTGGATATGCTTTGAAAAAGAACTCGCCGCTTGTATGGAATACGGAACGGTATATAATCTTGCAACAGTCAAAGAATGGGTAAAAATCAAACGCAGTCGATACGAAAAACACGGCAATGCTTTGTGGCAATTATACGGATACGACTGTCAAAGATACGGTCTTACATACGATGACGCGCTTAAAACGAGTGGATTATTCGACGTTTTGGAAACGTATGCGCAGGCGTTTTTCATATACGCTTTGCAAACAAGTCTTATCGTGGCAAACTACTCCATACGAACGGATAACCGCTTACTGTCGGAAGACAATTTCCCGTTGTGGGCGTTGGACTTTTTCTCGGAAGCACATCGGCGTAGCAGGCACTCTCATATTTTGGATTTCGACGTGTTAAGGCTTGGTAAAAAGGTTCTTGAAAATAACCCGAACGCAGGCAGTTTCGAGTTCGGTGTTGTGGCTATTACGGAGATAGGAAAAGAACGCGGAAACAATCTCGAATTACGCGAAGTAAAGAAAAAGAACGACGAAACCAACCAAAAAAACGACCTGTTCAATTCGTGGCTCAAAATGTGCCGACATTCCGCAACGGTAGACAATTTCCCGTTCATAAAAGTGTTTACGGATGAACAACGCCCAGAAAGTTGGGGTGCGGACGCCCGCGACCTTTGCGACATTGTAAATATCGTTTCCGCAGGTGATACAAAACTTGCTTTGCCGTTTTACACGATAGAAGATATGGTGTCTGAAATAGCGTTTAATCGCTTTATAGCCCTATATTACGATTTTCGTTATCGTCGCGGCGACAATACTTTGCTCGTGCATATTTTGAAATCCGTAACCGCGTGGCTATGGAAACGCAACGCCCGAATTTACAACAAATACGGTTATTCAATCGTCAAAATAGAAAAGGAACGCGGCACGATGGACGGTAAGCCCGAAAACAAAAAGTATTTCCTTATGAACTACAAGATTTATCGTAACCGTTTCACTACGGACTGTTTCTCGGACTACTTTAACGACTTGGCAGGTAAAACGAACGTCGGGCTTATGGACTATATCGAATATGCAACCGAGAAAGCAAGCGTTGTCGAATTGAAAGCACAAAACAGTTATTTCATAAACGGTTTATACCGTGACGAAGAAGGAGCGTGATATTATGCCATACGGTGAAACAAAAGTCTATTTTGACGGCAGTCATTATATCGCCATACCGCACACGGAAAAACCGTATAAACGTCGCCCGAAGAAAATCGAAGAAGTCATCACGGTTGCGGACGACGGCAAAACGTTAGCCCCCGTAGAAGAAAAAGCGGAAAGTCCGCCCGTTGAAGAAAAGCAGATGACACTTGAAGATTTAGCCGAAGAAACACAGGAAACGTCGGAAGAAAACACGTCGCCGCCAAAGCCCGTAAAAACGGTTAAGACGACAAAAAAACAAGTCTTTGACAAGTTATATGCCGACAGCCTGAAACTGCCTAAAACGGCAAGGAAACGCTTTATAACGGAAGGTGTGCGACCGTTCTTCAAAAGCAACGAAGCGACCGACAACTACGTTACGCTGAATATGGAACGCAAGTATAGAAATCTCGTTGCAAGGCGTATCAGACTAACGCGGAAAGTGAATTTGCAGAACTTCAATTATTTCGTAACGCTGACGTATAACGACGCCATTCATACCGAAACGACTTTTAAGAAGAAGTTGCGAAATACTTTAAGTCATTTTTGCTCGCGTAGCGGTTGGAAATACGTCGGCGTTTGGGAACGAAGCCCGCAAAAGCAGCGACTACACTTTCACGGCATATTTTATATCCCCGACGGAACGTTGCCGGGGATTATGGAAGAAAAGGACAGTTACAGTTTTTCGGAAAGAAAAAGGCAGATTACGCACCAGAACGACTATTTTAATACGCAGTTCGGGCGTAACGACTTTCGACGTATCGAAACCCGAACGCACATAGGCGAAGCGATAGCGTATATATTAAAATACATTGAGAAAAGCGGCGAAAAGATAGTCTACTCCCGCGGACTGCCGCAATATTTCATATCTGATATTATGGACGACGATATCGCCGGACGTATCGGGGTAGAAGATAAAAAACTGCTACTGTTCGACGACTTTGTATGCTGGGACGAAGGCTGCTATATGGGCGAAGTGAGCAAAGAAGTAATAGCACAAATGCGCAAAAGTAATTAAGCGAAAATCCGCACCTAAAAATACGGGCTAAAAACGAAAAATGCCGTAACCGAAAAATAGCGGTGATTCGCCAAGCGGGTTAGCGGCGAACACCGCTTTCGTTACGCTTTCGTTTTCCGTTATTTCGGTCGGTTCGGTTAAGTTTAGGCGTGTGCTTGTCTTCGGCGAGCGCAGCGAGCCGACTTGTATCAAGACAAGCACACGCCTAATCGCCATTGTCGCAAAAACCTTGCGAGTTTGAAGATAAAAAGAATATCGTTTACAGCCCGGTCAAGCCATTGATTTTTGCGGTGAAAAATGGTATAATTATCTTGATAAATCGACACCTAAAGGAGCAACGATATGGATATTCGAGAAGTAAAAGAAAATAAAAAGCGATATATCTCGTTGTTACTGTTGGCGGATGAGCAAGAGAATATGATCGACCGCTATCTTGATAGAGGTAGTATGTATGTACTTATAGACGGTAATGTTAAGGCTGAATGCGTTGTTACCGACGAAGGTAACGGAATAGTTGAAATTAAAAATATTGCGGTAATGCCAAAAGAACAAAAAAAGGGATACGGCAGAGCGCTGATCGAATTTCTTGTTCGTAAATACCAGGGGCGCAATTCCGTTTTACAGGTTGGAACGGGCGACAGTCCTCTGACAATACCGTTTTACGAAAAATGCGGCTTTGTCCGCTCTCACCGAATTGCAAATTTCTTTACCGACAATTACGACCGCCCAATTTATGAGTGCGGTGTTCAGTTAATAGATATGGTTTATTTGCAAAGGCACTTATAAATTCAAGTTTGTACATTGCTTTTTCTATCGTCGATTAAAGGGTGTGTTCGGCATAAAAAAAGGGAGCGTTAAAACTCCCTTTCATAGCCGTTTTATTCAGTTGTTCGGCGTATAAAATTTGCCGTTTACTTCGACTTTGCCGTTTGCAATCGTCGGCTTACCTGTTGCGCAGGCGCGAAGAAGTATTTTGTTTGCGCGGAAAGTATCGTCTTTTTCGATATTGCCGTCGTCAAACGTTTCGCCGTTTCCTACGGCTATAATCTTAAAGCCTTTTTGAACCATAAAGGACGAGAACTGCCAGAGTTTCTCGAACATACCGTGAGCGTCCATTATGACGGACACGTTTTCTTCGGGGTGATACGCGGTTATTCTGAAATAGTTTTCCATAGTTAAAATCTCCTTTGCGGTTATGCCGCTAATTGTTTTATTTTTCTGTTGGCGTAAGGAAGCCATTTTTTATTGACGAACTCTATTACTCCGTCATCGGGTTTTGTATCGTTGTCGCCGTAACATTGAAGCACTCGTTTTTGTTTCGGCGAATACTCAATCGTAACGAAAGGAACGTCGGGCTGCTCCTTCGTGCGGATAAAGAATATAAGCGACTCTTCTCTTGCGAATTTTTGGTCGTAACCCATACGTCCTACGCAATGATGAAGCAACTCGCCTTCGCGTATAAGGTCGGACGGATTTTGTGCGATAATCGCTATATAGACCGACTTTTTATCGTATTCAAGCCCTAAATACTTGCTTGCAACGGCGGCAAATTTTTCGTAAAGGACTTTGCGTTCTTCGGCGTCTTTCATAGCCTTTGCGGTGTTGTATTCGTCGATACGGATATCGTGCCAACATTTGAAATCGTGGGGATAACGGTTTTTGTCATCGGTCATATTCAAGCCGAGATAGTTGCACGCTCTGAAATAATCGTTGTAGGAATAAACGCTTGTTTTTTGTGTTGCGAGATATGTAACGAATTTTTCAAGGTCGTTTTTGAAGAACGTTCGCAGTTCGGATATGCCTACGGCTTTTTTTAATGCCTGCTGATTTTTTCGTATATTCTGCAATTCCGCAAGCGGTCTGCCGGTTCTGAACGAAGCCTTAATAACGTCAACGTTATAATCATTTTGGCTTAATTCCGCACGATTTTTCATAAGCCATTTTGCAAAGCGTTTGTTTTTGCCGATTTCTTGCAAAATTTGCTTTGAGAAGGCGTAGCCGCCAAGTCCCGCTTTCATAAGGTATTCGATTTGCGGATATTTCTCGTAAAAACGTAGATATTTCAGAACGTCAACGCCTTTGTAAAAGTTTACGGCGGAATACTTGTATTTCGGGAATTTGTCTAAATACTCACGGTTGACAACGAGGGCGAACGGGTCGAAATATTTATCTTCGGAATAATCCCATTCGGTGCTTTCATACCAATGCGGAGCGGTTTGCGCCCCCTGTTCAAACCAACCGACGGAGTAGCCTGCGATATAGTGGAAAACCATATCTTTGACATAGCAAATATCCGAGTTCAGACCGTGAACGGCAACTTGTTTATACAGCCATTGTTTGTATCTTGTTTTTACGGCTACGGTTACCTTGACGAGTTCACCGTCGTTTTTCGTAAGATATGAGTAAAAACGAGTTCTGCCGGGAAGGCATACGTTATTTTGCTCGTCGGCTTTTTTGATACGAGCGATGATGTATTTCGGAATGGGTTTTATTTTCTCTTTTTTCATTGTTACACCCCCACGATAAAGACGTCGCCGAGTATCTCTTCGAGTTTGCAAACGGCGGTAGGTTCAAAGCCTTTGGCAAGTTCTTTTTCTTCCGCGAGAACGTCGTCGGGTTCTTCGATATCTCCGTCGAACTCACGCATTTCTTCTTCGGTAAGGATTTCGCCTGTATCTAAGTCTATATGTCGATTAACGGCAGTTTCGACGCGTTCAATGAATTGTTTTTCGTTGTCGTTTTCTACGATATACAGGTCGTGATATTTTACGATTTTCGCGAAGTAATTTTCAGCGGCGTGGTAAGGAAAACCGACCATCGGAATACGCTCTTTTAAGCCCACGTCGCGGCTTGTAATGGTAAGGTCGAGTTCGTTACCGAGAAGCACGGCATTGTCGCCTAAAACTTCGTAGAAATCGCCTAAACGATATGCCACGATTGCCGTCGGGTGTTCTGCCTGATACGCCGTATATTTTTGATACGTAGGATTGCCTTTTTCGCGTTGCTCTTCTTCGATAACCTGTCGCATAGCGTCAAGTTTTTCTTCTTCGGTAAAGGTTTCGTCATCTGTATCGGTTTCGGCAGTTAAAGTATCCGTTTTGGTATCTTTAACTTCGGTATCGTCGATTTTATCGAAGATAGAAAACTGTAAATTCTGCGGTTTCGGCGGTTGCGGTTTTACCGATACGGGCTTTGTCGTAGCAACCTTTTTCGGCGCGGATTTATATTCTTCGCCGTCTATGGTATAAAGCGTGCCTTCGATTGAATCTTCTTCAAAAAAGTGGATAGCCCAACCGTACACGGTAACGTCGTCAATACAAGCGGAATTAGCACCTTTTTCGGCAAGTTTTCTCGCTTCGTCGCAAGCATATTTCATAAAACCGGAAAGCGTTTTCTTGTTCAACAAAGGGTGTCCGTCTTTCTCAAACGGAGTGCCGTTATTTATCTTGTCGGCAAGGGTTTCGCTCGCATTGTTTTGTAAATAAGTAAGGATAAGTTCTTCCTGCTTATTTTGCGGTGTAAGATTTAACTTAATCATCGTTTTTACACTCCTTTTCGAGTATTTCTAATATTTGTTTTTCTTCGTATCCGACCGAGCAAAGCCAGATAATCGTTGCAAGCGTTTCAAGGCTTGCTCCTTGTTTGTTTCGCTCAAACATTTTTTCATATTGCGTGCAATCGCCGCTTGTAAACCATTGATATTTGTTGCAAAGGCGATATAGGGTTTCTGTCGATAATTTCATTTTCGTATCTCCTTAAAACGGTAAGTCGTCAAGCAATTCGCAAGCCTTACCTTCCAAACCGTCGAGCGTCGTATAGTTGTTGAACCCACCGCGGTAGTCCGTTTCGTTTTCCGCCGTGCGGATAAGTATGTGATTATACCACTCGTCGGAAAAGTAGCGAACGTCGGATATAGATACGTAAACGCATTTGTTTTCCGCGCTCTTTATAAAAGCCGAAAAGCAGTAATGATTTCTACCGACGTTTACAAGTTGCCAGTGGTTATTTCTGCACATTGTTTTCAAGAAATTTATGTATTTGGTCTGAAACGATTTGTAGTCGTCGCCTGTATAACAGCCGGACGAAAACTCATAACCTACGTATTTTTTCAAGTCTTTGATATTAGCCATAGTGATTATCTCCTTAGAATAATTTTGAAATTTTGATACGTTTATACTGCAAGCCGTTGTCGTGTCTGAATTTGCTTACAGCCTGTTTGAGTGAATAGAATACATACGATTGCGTAACATGTGTTTCGGCGTCGTAATAGTCGAAAACGAGCGTGCCGTATTGATTGTAGTGATAGAAAATGTATCTCATAATTAAGCCACCCTTTTAATGCCGCCACCGAATGAGCAGACGCCTATTGTGCCGAACTCGGAGCAAAAATCATCGGTTTTGTTCCAGACGTAGGCGTAAGCGTAGAACGTTCTGCCTTGCTTATACAGCATTTCGTTCCATTCTTCTTCGTAGTCGGATACGTAGAGAAAGTCGTAACATTCGCCAAATTCGGTGTATTCGTGTGTTACGGCATATACGAGAACATTGTATTGTTCTTCAAATTCTTTGATTTTAGCCATAAGTTCCGGTTCTTGATAAGCCCAGTAACCGCCGAAGCATTCAAAAAAGCAAACGTCGGTTTTATCCTTAAAACCTTTGATATATGGCTTATAAATATCTAATTTTTGCATAAGTTCGATTGCTTTTTGTTTCTTGTTTTCAATAGTGATATTCATAATTTTTAACTCCTTATTGTATTTCGATTAAGCCGTCGCTGTATTCTTGCAAATATTCTTCGCCGCAGTATCTTCCATAGCGTTCAAGGTCGATAAAGTCGATTATTTGTTCTGGTATTTCATAGCCGCAACAGTCAAGCATTTCTTTGCCGTAATCTTCCCACGAGTAGCCGCTCCAAAGATTGATACAATCGTCCCAGCGGTCGCCGTGCGAGTTGACTTTTTCTTCAAAATCGTCATAGCAACGCACTTCAAGGAAAGCGCAGAATACTTTGTATTTGTAATCGTCATCCAAAACGCCTGACTCTTTCAACGTATTGAATAATGTTTCGGGGTTGACGTAATCCCAGTTTACCGAGCGATCTACGATACCTTCGACGTCTTGTATAAATAGTTCTTCGTCTATGCCGTCGAGTTCAAAGCCTTCTTTTTTTAATTCTTCGCGTATTTCGTCCCAGTCGGAATAGTCCGAAAGGTCAAGCCATTTCGAGCCTAACGCTCTCCCGTTGCATTCGTTGTAAGAACCCCATGAGCCGATAACGATTTTAATATTTCCTTCCATTTCACATCACCTCAAAATCTTCGATATAAATTCTGTCGTACATACAGCCGTACTCAAAATATTTGCCGTTTTCGTCTGTATATAAGTCATAGGTCAGAACGCTGATTCTGCCACGATTCGTAACTGCAAGTCGGATTTCTTTTTCGATCGCATATACGATATTGAAAGTTATATAGGTTTCACCGTCAAAGTGTTGATATTCAGCCATTTTCTTGCTCCTTATACCGTTTTATACCATACCGAGTATTCGACTTCGATATCTCTGCCTTCGTATTCGTAATACATAGTTACGTAACCTTTGAACTCATTTTCTTTTCCGAGTATCGGGTGGCAATTCTTTTCGACGTCATCGAAAGCGCGGGTATAACGCTTACCGTTTTTAGAAACGCATTTGCAGAACAACGTTCCTTCGTCGTTAAGAAATCCGAGACCGGAAATCTTTTCGTCAAAGTTTCCTTTAACTTTTCTGATTGAATAAACTACTTTTTTCATTTGGATTTACCTCCGATTTATTTTTCGCCTTTCGGCATAAACGGGGTAGCACCGGAAAAAGCAAATATCTCTGCGAGTTAAAGTCGCAATCCCGGAAGTCAACGACAAAGGACAAAATTGTTGCGTAAATGAAAAAAGAGCCAAACTCGAAGTTGAGTCTGACTCTTGGGATTATTAAAGTTTTCAGCGACAATTTTTCCCGTTGACTTCCGATTTTTACTGTGCTACAACGAAAATGACGAAAGGCGATAAATCGGAGCAATTCTCGGTAAAGTATTCTGAAAAAGTGGTTTTTTCTCGTATTTTCCGTAAATGCGTTTAATTTTGGGTATAGAAAAAGCCGAGCGATTTTATTCGCCCGGCTGTCCGTTTTTATATTCATCTTCTTACAATTATGCCGAAATATTCGACAGAAAAGAAATATACGCACTCTAATTTACCATTAGGGTGCGTACAGTTCTCTTGTGGCGGAGAGTGGGGGATCCGCTTATATCGAGCACGTACGACGAATATTCCGCAAGCAAAATCAAGGGCGAGAGATACGTTCTCGACAGCGACGTAAAGCAATGGGCGGTGCTTCGTCAGACGGGTATGCTTCACAACAGAATGCTCACCAACAATATGAAAGACGGGCTGATGTTTCACACCTGCTTCAACGCGCCGATAGAGTGGGTTACGGCGCGCGACAGCGGTCTTTTGATGCGCAGGCTCGTCGAAAAGGACGCAAGCGGACAACTCGAAGAGAAGTTCTGGAAGAAGTGTTACAACATTGGCGGCGGTGCATGCAACAGAGTGACGGGATACGATACATTTGACGAGGGCTTCAAGATTATCGGCGGTTCGACGCAAAAATATATGAAACCGCAGTGGAATTCCATTCGTAACTTCCACTGTATGTGGTTTCAGGACAGCCATATTCTGAACGATTATTTTGATTTTCAGCATGAGGATATAAAGGATTACTGGCAAGAAATACTGTCACAACACGAATATTACAGACTTGGAAAGTTAGTGCCTGCAAAACTCGTGTCCAAACTTGCCATAGAGAGACTGCTTAAAGACGACAATGCACCAAGATATTGGGTGAGTAGCAATCAGGCAGGCAAAGTAAAGGCATTTTTCGGAAGCAAAGAAAATCTCAAATGTTTGCCGAGCGATTGGAGCAAGTTCCCGATTTTGGCGCACGGACAACTTGCCGACGGCGACATCGATTACGACGATATGAGAGATATCACAAAGCTCAAAGAACACGGCTATATCCTCGACCACGGCTATGACGAAAGCAAGAGCGACGACGAACTCGATATTGAAGATATGCAGTCCGCGGCGGCGTTCAGGGGCGGTAAGTGCTTGTCTACGAGCATGAAAAAGGGCGATTTGTACACAAAACTCGAATGGGAGTGCCACGACGGACATCGTTTTTGGGCGTCGCCGTATTGTATTCTCAAAGCCGGTCATTGGTGTCCTGTGTGTTGTCAACCTCAGCCGTGGGACTATGACAGATTGTCAAAATTTATGCCGTTTTATGCGCAAGTTTGGTACGATACTCACGCAAAAGGCGAAAACACGACCTATTTTTACGACGGCAATCACGTTGCAAGATACACCGTGTATTAAGGCGAAAAATAAAGTGAGTGAAGGAGAAAACCATGAAAAACGCAATAATATACGTCTTTTCGGGCACGGGCAATACGAAAAAAGCATGCGATATATATAAGAACGAATTTGAGAAAAACGGCGTCGAAACCACGCTGTACACGGTGAAAAAGGGCTTTGAGAATTTGCCGGATCCAAACAACTTCGACTATGTCGGATTTGCCTATCCCATCCACGGATTTAATGCGCCCTACATAATGCTCGACCTTGCGAAAGCACTTCCGAGAGCGATTGAAGAAGATCCAAACATATGCGAAAAAACGGCGGAAAATAAGCAAAAAGGCAGTGATTTTTACGCAAAAAACGGCAAAAAAACGTGCAAAAACAAGCGATATTTCGTTGTCAAAACATCGGGCGAACCGCTTAAAGTCAACAACGTGTCGTCGATAAAATTTAACGATATTATGAAGAGAAAAGGATACGTTCCTTTCAGCGAATACCACTACGTTATGCCGTACAATATGATTTTCAGGCATACCGACGAAATGGCGGTGAGAATGAAAAACACGCTTGAACAACTTGCTTCCGTCGAGGCAAGGGAAGTGCTTCGCGGCGTCGAGCATAAACTTTCCAAAGTTCCGTTCGGAAGATTTGTGGCATGGGTGGTGCGCATCGAACAACCGGCAATGAAAGTCAACGGAAGATTTTTCAAGGTTGACGGCAACAAGTGTATAAAATGCGGCACTTGCGCAAAAAATTGCCCCGTTGGCAACATCAAAACGGACGGAAACGGCAAGTTCAGCTTTGGCGGCGACTGCGTTATGTGCACCAGATGCTCTTTCAATTGTCCTACGAACGCTTTTGACATAGGCATGCTCAACGGCTGGAAAGTCAACGGCAGATACTCGTACAAATTGCCTGAAAAGCCCGAAGAGGACAAGCACGCGTGGTATTGCAAAAAGGCGTACAAGAGATACTTCGAAGAGGCACAAAAGAAAATTGCCGCATCAGAGTTTTGATTGTAAAAAAGTATGGAAATATGCAAAATAATATTGTAAAATAAAAGCGAAAATTTTTAGCGGAGATTGATATGAGAAAGATACTTATAGCAGAGGACAACGTTGAAATATCCGATATGATGAAGAGTTATCTCGAAAAGGCAGGGCATGAAGTCTACCAGGCGTTTGACGGCGCAGACGCATTGAGAAAAGCAAGCGAGATAAAGCCCGACCTTGCGTTGCTTGATATCATGATGCCCAAAATCGATGGTTTCACGGTGTGCGAAACGCTCCGAAAAACCATGACGATGCCGATAATCGTCGTGTCGGCAAAAGTCGCGGAAGAAGACAAGGTGCGCATGTTCGACCTCGGAGCCGACGACTATATCACAAAGCCGTTTTCGTTCAAAGAAATGGTTATGAGGGTTGGCGCGCAACTTAGAAGGTACTATGAGTTCAACGCCGTTCCGTCGGGCGACAGACACTATGGAAGCCTCATGATTTCGTCATCGAGATACGAGGCAAAAGTGGATGGCGAACCGTTGAATCTGACAGCAAAGGAGTTCAAAATCCTCGACTATCTTACACTACATGAAAATCAAATTATGCCCAAACAAAAGCTCATAGACGACGTTTGGGGCGTCGATGAATACATTGACGAAAACACTGTCGCGGTGACGATTGCAAGGCTTCGCGATAAGCTGTCAAAAGTCGGAATAAGCAATGTCGTGACCGTTTGGGGACTCGGATACAAGTGGCAGGACTGATGGTAAAATCGCAATATGCAGAGTTTATCATAGCAAAATGCGAGGTTTAACGCGTTATGTTGACAAGAAAAGAGATTCTGGAAATAGAAAAAACGCTTACAAAATTTCAAAACGGGGATATTTATTCGCCTGTTGAAAAACACGGTTACGGAGAGTATCACTCGATTGCCGTCAGGCTTGAATCGTTGCGCATTGCCATGCTCAGACTCAAAGACGAAACCGCGGATGTTTCCAAGCGCACAAACAAAACGATAGCTTCGGTTGCTCACGATATGAAAACACCACTTGCTATAATCTCGGGATATGCCGAATGTCTTTCGGACGGAATGAATGACAAGGATTACGCTTCTCTTATCATCCAGAAAACCGAGCAAATGAACGAAATGGTCATAGAAATGGTCGAGTCGTCCAATGCCGAAATCAAAAAGCAATCGGAACATAAAGTCCTTTACGGCACAAGAAATCTGTTCGGAAAAATCATAGAAAGATTGCGTCCGTTGGCGCAAGCAAAAAATATCAAATTCAAGGTGGGCAAAATCCCCGATGTTCAAGTGAGAGTCGACGAGGCGCAAATGGAAAGAGTCGTGCAGAATCTTGTTTCCAATGCGGTGAAGTATTCTCCTGAAAAAACGACGATTAAAATAACAACAAAAACAATAGGCGCCAGCTTTGTCCTTATCGTAAAAGATCAGGGGATAGGGATATCGAAAGAAAGCTTGCCGTATGTATTCGAACAGTTTTTCACAGAGGACAAAGCACGCTCAAACGGCAACAGCCAGGGAGTGGGTCTTTATGTCGTAAGTGAAATTATGAAAGCGTACAGCGGAACGGTATGGGTAAAAAGCAAAAAGGGGAAAGGCAGTACGTTTGCCGTTTCGTTGCCCATCGAGCTTGACAATGCAAATCGGCCGTTTACTTTAAGATTCGACGAATTGCCTCTTGCTTCGAAACTTGTGATAGAATTATTGTTCGGTTGGATATGGGCGTCGATTTATCGCATTGCGAAGTTTACAGAAACATTGCGTCCGTATACGCTGGTGGCGGGAGTGTTGTGTTTCGGTTTGTTCGTGTTCGTGTGGCCTATCGATTTTATCAGCGTTTTGGTGTACGGAAAACTCACTTTCCTTGCAGACTGATTTGTTGCAAATAATAAAATAAAAACAATAAAACAAGATTAAGCCGTTCGGCTCGACGGAAAGTTGCGCCGAACGTTCGTTTTTTTATTCGATAAAAAAATCCTTTAATAACACTTGCATATTTTTCGTAATAATTGTAAAATAATTGCGATTGGAAATCCAATCAAATCAGGAATACACCTTTATGGAGGAATTTATAATGGCAAACGTAAAAGTCGCTATCAACGGTTTTGGTCGTATCGGACGTCTTGCTTTCAGACAAATGTTCGGTGCAGAGGGTTATGAAATTGTCGCTATCAACGACCTCACAAGCCCCAAGATGCTCGCTCATCTTCTTAAGTACGACTCAACACAAGGCAACTACGCAAATTCTCACACGGTAGAAAGCTGTGAAGCAGTTCTCAACGAGGACGGCACGATCAAAGAAGACGGCTACATCGTCGTCGACGGCAAGAAGATCACCATCTACGCAAAAGCAAAAGCTGCAGAACTTCCCTGGGGCGAACTCGGCGTGGACGTCGTTTTGGAATGCACGGGTTTCTACACCTCCAAAGCAAAAGCACAAGCACACATCGACGCAGGCGCACGCAAAGTCGTCATCTCTGCTCCCGCAGGCAACGACCTTCCCACAATCGTCTACAACGTCAACCACACCACTTTGAAAGCAACCGACAACATCATCTCCGCTGCAAGCTGCACGACCAACTGCCTCGCTCCTATGGCGAAAGCACTCAACGATTATGCACCTATCATGAGCGGTATCATGACCACGGTTCACGCATACACCGGTGACCAAATGCCTCTCGACGGTCCGCAAAGAAAGGGTGATTTGAGAAGAAGCCGCGCGGCTGCAATCAACATCGTCCCCAACAGCACCGGCGCTGCAAAGGCAATCGGTCTCGTCATCCCCGAACTCAACGGCAAACTCATCGGTTCCGCACAACGCGTTCCCACTCCGACCGGTTCCACCACCATCCTCGTGGCAGTCGTCAAAGGTCACGTCACCGTTGAAGGCATCAACGCCGCAATGAAAGCTGCTGCAACCGAGTCCTTCGGCTACAACACCGACCAAATCGTTTCTTCCGATATCATCGGCAGCCGCTTCGGTTCTATCTTCGACGCAACTCAAACCATGGTTGCTCCCATGGAAGACGGCAACAGCCAAGTTCAAGTCGTTTCTTGGTACGACAACGAGAACAGCTACACCTCTCAAATGGTGCGTACTATCAAGTACTTCTCCGAACTCAAGTAAAAACTGCGCTATTTAGCGAATAACTGCGGCAGAGCCGCTCTCCTCGAGTAGTCACGTACGCTATGTACGCTCCTACCCGTTGAGAGCGGCTCTTTCTTGTTCTTCATCTAAATATCGCAGTTTTTAATATTCTTTATTTGGGACAAGAACTCAAGCCGCAGTTTCGCAAGATTGTCTGCTTGGTGAGTGCGTGCTTTGCACGCAAGCGGATAAACGAAAACTTATTCAGGGTGTACTTATTAACGGAATGTGCTTATTTGCAGACGGAACGCGAGCCGCAAGGCAATGTAAGTGATATGCACGCAAAGTGTGCGTGATATTGTTGCCCGTGGCAACAGTGATATTTGCGCCTTGCGCAAGTGATATTGCAACTCCGTTGCAGTTTTGGGTGGGACACCCACACCCGAACGGACACCCATTCAGAGCGTTCTTATACACGGAATGTGCCTATTCGGAGTGCGAGTCGCAACGGCGGCGAGAAAGCGAACGCCGAGCTTGACGTAAAGTACAAGTGAGCGGACGAGTTTGGATTCTTTTCGTCCGCGAACGAGTGACATAAAAAGAGAACGATAGCAATCTATGCGAGTGCTGAGTGTTGTCCCCCGCTACGCGGTCACCGTGGGTTCCCTCAAGGCACGCAGAGGGGGAACGGTGATAGGGAAAACACGTGAGGAAAGGGGACATAGCTTTTAGAGTTCACGCCGTTCACCTCTTATAGAGGACGGAACAAAACACTCATTGAAAAGAATCTGCGAATTATTCATTATCAATTGTTAATTAAATTGTTGTGCATTTGTACAATTGGTGCTAGAATACTATTACTTAATACTCATATATGCGGATTTAATCCGTATTCGGAGGGAAACGATGAACATCTTTACAAAAATGGGTTGCCGTATCTTCCAGCAATCTATGCGCTTGGCAATGTTTTTGTTGCCGTGGAATCAATGCAAAAAGACTTTGTCCGGTCCGGGCAGCATTTCGCAACTTCCCAAGTTCCTCAAAGACAACGGCTTTAAGAGCATCCTTATCGTCACCGACGGATTCCTGTTTTCAAGCGGAAAGGCAGATCCCATCATGGCTGCTTGCGAAGCAGAGGGCATGAAGAGTTGCTGCTATCACGACGTCGTCCCCAATCCGACCATTCAAAACATCGAAGACGGTCTCAAAATGTATCATGACAACAACTGCGACGCAATCGTTGCTCTCGGCGGCGGCAGTGCTATGGACTGCGCAAAGGGTATCGGCGCAAGAGTTGCTTGCCCCAAGAAGAGCGTTCCTCAAATGAAAGGCGTCTTGAAGATAATGATTACGGGACACAAACTTCCTCCGCTTGTCGCAATTCCGACAACTTCGGGTACAGGCAGTGAAGCGACGCTTGCAGCGGTCATTTCCAACCCCGAAACTCACGAGAAATATCCCATCAACGATCCGTTCCTCATTCCGAGATACGTCGTTATGGATCCCGAACTTACAAAGTCGCTTCCGCCTCACCTCACATCCACAACGGGTATGGACGCGCTCACTCACGCGGTTGAGGCTTACATCGGTGGCGAAAATACAAGACAAACCAAGAAAGAGGCTGTCGAGGCTGTTCAGCTCATTCACAAATACCTCAAACAAGCATACGATCACGGCGACGATCTCGAAGCTCGTGTGCAAATGCAAAAGGCCGCATACCTTGCGGGCAAAGCGTTCACTCGCGCATACGTCGGTTACGTACACGCGGTTGCGCACACTCTCGGCGGCGAATACGGAGTGCCTCACGGTCTTGCAAACGCAGTTATCCTTCCGCATGTTTTGAAAGCATACGGCAAATCCGCACACAAGAAACTCGCCGAACTTGCCGACTGCATCAACCTCGGCGGAAACACCAAAGAAGAAAAGGCAAACTTGTTCATCAAATGGATTGAGGACATGAATGCCGCAATGAACATTCCCACAAAGATTTTGTCACGCGACGGCGGCAAGCTCATCGAAGAAGAGCGTCTGCCTCGTATGATCGCGCACGCATATGCCGAAGCAAATCCGCTTTATCCCTGTCCGCAGGTTTGGGGTAAGAAGGAAATCGAGGCTATCTACCGCGAAATTATGTAAAAATCAATTTCGTTCCTTTTTCGGAACGATTTTGAGGGTTTGAATATTTTAAACCCCGTTTGACGAAATCCGAGTTGACGGAATTTTGGCAAGCGGGGTTTTCTATTCTCTTTTGCCAATAATCCGTGTTAGTTCAACCAAAAGCGTCCGCTTTTGAAAAATCAAATACTCATCATGTTATTCGGAAAATACATAAACAAATATTATCTCAAGTTCAGTTGGCTGTTCTTGATAGGATTGATAGGGCTTGTCGCAGTGGACGTGTTCCAGCTTTTCATACCCGAATATCTCGGAAAGCTCGTGGATATGTTCGACGGCGGAGCAATCGATAAAGCCGCACTCAAAGAAATTATTTTGGGCGTTATGGTGGTTGCTATCGTGATGTTCTTTGGAAGAATCATGTGGCGACTCTCCATTTTCAACGCTTCTCAACGCATAGAAGCGGGGCTTCGTCACACAATGTTTTTGAAGAGCGAGAGACTGTCGCAACGCTATTATCACGAAAACAAAGTCGGCACCGTTATGGCGTGGTTTACAACCGACCTCGAAACGATCGAGGAGTTTTTCGGTTGGGGCTCGGTTAAGTTGGTGGACGCGCTTTTCTTGTCCGTTCTTGCCCTTTACAAGATGTTTTCGCTCGACTGGGCGTTGTCCTGTCTGTTGCTTATTCCGCTCGCTCTCATAGTGGTGTGGGGTATGCTTGTTGAAAAATTTATGGCTCTGAAATGGGAGCAACGCCAAAACGAGTTCGACAAACTCTACGACTTCTCGCAAGAAAGTTTTACGGGCATACGAGTCATCAAGGCGTTCGTCAAAGAAACGCAACAACTTCACGCATTCGCAAAGATTGCAAAACGAAACAAAGACGCAAACATCGAGCTTGTCAAAGTGTCGGTTGTTTTCGACGCAATCATCGAGATCATCATTGCGGCGATTATGGCTTTGATTTTGGGGCTTGGCGGATACTTCGTTTACAGATACGTCACCGGCACTCCCGTTTTTGTTTTCGGACACGAGGTGGATATGACGGCAGGCGGACTTATCACGTTCGTGGGGTATTTCGACACTCTCGTATGGCCGATGATTGCTCTCGGACAAGTCGTGACGATGCGCTCGCGCTCGAAAGCGTCGCTAAAACGTATCACCAACTTTCTCGACCAAGAGGAAGAAATCCGCAACGTCGAAAATGCGTACGTGCTTGAAAACGTCAAGGGCGAAATCAGGTTCGACAACTTCTCGTTTGCCTATCCTTCAAGCGAAGCGAACGTGCTCAAAAACATCACTTTCACCGTCAATCCCGGTGAGAGCGTCGGCATAGTGGGCAAGATAGGCAGCGGCAAAACGACGCTTGTAAACACGCTGTTGCATCTCTACAACGTAGAAAGGGGCAAAGTGTTTATCGACGGCCACGATATCATGGATTGCAATATCGAGAGTTTGAGAGACGCCATAGGTTACGTGCCGCAAGACAATTTCCTTTTCAGCGACAAGGTCAAAAACAATATCGCTTTCTCTTGCAACGAACTCGATATGGACAAGGTGTACGACGCTGCTAAATTTGCCGACGTTCACTCTAACATCGAGGAGTTTACCGAGGGGTACGAAACCGTATCCGGCGAGAGAGGCGTTACTCTTTCCGGCGGTCAAAAACAGCGCATATCCATAGCTCGCGCGTACATAAAAGATGCGCCGATTATGATTTTGGACGACTCGGTGTCGGCAGTAGACGTCAAGACGGAAGAAACCATACTTGCAAACATTCAATCCGAGCGGAAGGGCAAGACGACCATCGTCATCGCCTCGCGCGTTTCGACGGTGTCGCATCTTGACAAGATACTCGTTCTCGACAAGGGCGAGGTTGAGGCATACGACACTCCGCAAAGACTTGAAGAGATATCTCCCACCTACAAAAAGATGGTGTATTTGCAAAAGCTCGAAAGAGAAGTGGAAGGGGGTGAGGCATAATGCAAAGCGACGCGGAAAAACTCAAAGGCGACGTCCATATTCCCACAAAAGATATGTTTAGCCGCATATATCGCTACTTAAAACCCGAAATGGGTAAGTTTGTCGGCGCGATGACACTTATCCTCTTCAACGTTGTTCTCGATATAATCCTGCCGCTTTTCGTCAGTCAAATCACCAACAACTTGAAGTCGGACGGCATAAACGTGGAGTTTATCGTCGGCATGGCGGTGGCGTATCTTGCCATAGGCGTGTTCAACCAAGCATTTCTCGTTTGGGAGTCCATGCTCTTGCAAAAGGCGGGGCAAAATATAATCTACACGCTGCGCAACGATGTGTTTTCGCACATCGAGCAACTGTCTCAAAATCAGTTTGATGAAATGCCCGTAGGCTCGCTCGTTACGCGCGTTGCGTCCTACACGGCGTCGATGTCCGACTTGTTTACCAACGTCATCGTGAACGTCATCAAGAACGTGCTTACGGTGGTGGGCGTGTACGGCATTATGCTGTACATCTCGTGGCAGCTTTCGCTTGTGATGCTTGCGTTCATCGTTGTTGTGTTCATCACGTCTTTCGTGTTCAGAAACGTGGTCAAAAAGGTGTTTACAAAGGAAAGACAGTATATATCCGACCTCAACACTTTTCTCAACGAAAACTTGTCCGGCATGAAACTTATCCAAATTTTCAATCGTCAACAAAAGAAAGAGCTTGAATTTTTGGAAAAGAACGAAAATCTGCGCAAATCCAGATACAAAGTGGTGCTTGCTTTCGGCATATATCGTCCGTTTATCACGCTGCTTTATATCAGCTCGATTGCCGTGACGTTCTGGCTCGGAATGGAATTCGGACTGGACGCGGGCATGATAGTTGCGTTCTATCTCTATCTGTCACGCTTTTTCAACCCCATACAAAACCTTGCCGATCAGCTCAACAACTTGCAAAAGGCGATAACCGCGTCCGAGAGGTTGTTCAACCTGCTTGACGTCAAGCCCGAAATCAGAGATAGGGAAGACGCGGTGACGGTGGACAAGTTCGAGGGTAAAATCGAATTTAAGAACGTATGGTTTGCCTACAAGGGCGAGGATTGGATTCTCAAAGACGTGTCGTTCACCATAAATCCGAAGGAAACGTGCGCTTTTGTGGGCGCGACGGGTGCGGGAAAGACGACCATACTTTCTCTCATCGTGCGTAACTACGAGATTCAAAAAGGTCAGATTCTCATCGACGGCAGAGATATAAGCACAATAGATATTCATTCGCTGCGCAAAGGAATAGGTCAGATGCTCCAAGACGTTTTTCTGTTCAGCGGAACGGTGAGGAGCAATATAACCCTCAACGACGAGTCTTTCACCGACGAGGAAATCGAGGCGGCGTGCAAGTACGTCAACGCCGATACGTTTATATCTTCGCAAGAGCACGGACTTGACGAGGAGGTCATCGAAAGAGGAGAGAACTTCTCTCAAGGTCAACGTCAACTTCTGTCGTTTGCAAGAACGGTGTTGCACAAACCTCAAATTCTCATTCTGGATGAGGCGACGGCAAATATAGACACAGAAACGGAAGTCGTCATACAAAAATCCCTTGAAAACATCCGCAACATCGGCACGATGCTTGTTGTGGCGCACAGATTGTCCACAATACAACATGCAGACCAAATCATCGTGCTTCAAAACGGCAGAATCATCGAAAAAGGTACGCACCAACAACTGCTCAAAAACAAGGGATATTATCACAAACTCTACGAATTGCAGTTTGAAAATCGCGATTGAGAAACAATACATGTGTTCGAGATATTCGACATTTTGTTGCGCAACTCACAATTGGTTGACTTTTGCGTCATAAGTGTTAAAATGTACTTGTATATTTTTATATGCAAATAAAATGCGGAGGGCATTATGTATCACATAATCGTCAATCCTCAAGGCGGAAAGGGCAAAAGCCTCAAGGCTCTCACAACCGTCGAGGAAATCTTCAAGAATAACAACGCTCAATACGTCGTGCATAAAACCGAGTACGCAGGACATGCCACCGAAATCGCAAGAGAATTGTCAAAAACGCCGGACACAAACATTGTGGTTATGGGCGGCGACGGCTCTTTTCACGAGGTGCTTTGCGGAATCGACAACTTCGACAACGTTACGCTCGGTCTCGTAGCTTGCGGCAGCGGCAACGATTTTATCAAAAAATCCGGACACTCCACCAATGTCAAAGAGGCGGTGCAAACCATCTTGAACGGCAAGGTCGGCTTCGTGGACTATATGGAACTTGGCAAATATCGCTGCTTGAACGTGGGCGGCGGCGGTATGGACGTCGACGTCTTGCTCAAATATGCAAATTGCAAAACGTTGAAGGGCAAAGCGGCATACTATTATTCGTTGTTCTACACGCTTTTGCACACGAGATTCCATCATCTTCGCATCACTGCGGACGGCGTGACAAAGGACACCAGCGTGTTTATGATAGGTGTAGGCAACGGCGGTTTCATCGGCGGCGGCATCCCCATTTGCCCAAACGCAATCGTTGACGACGGACTTTTGAACGTCGGCTACGTCAGCGAAATGAAAAAGAGCAAAATCATTTTCCGCCTGTTCAAGTTCCTCAAAGGCAAGCACGTCGGCACGGATTGGGGCGGAGAATACACCGCAAAGAAGGTTACTATCGAAGCGCTTGACGACAGCCGTTTCGAGCTTGACGGCGAAATTATCGACGACACCAAACTCGATATAGAAGTTGTTCATAACAAATTAAAAATGTTCAGATAATTGACAGAATCGACACTTTATCCATGCAAAAAGATTGTATAAAGTGACAAATGTGTTGGCAAATAAAAACAGTTTCGCTTTTTTAGGCGAAACTGTTTTTGTCTAATATAACAAACCCGACAAGTTATTTGTCGTCGTTTTTAGAAACGATATATTTGAACAAGCGTTTTACGTCTTTGCTTGACAAGAAGGGATAAAGCCCGTCCATATCTACGTCTTGAAGTTCGCCCTCAACATATTTGTCGACAAGTTTTGTAAGACACTTTTCCGACACAAACGGCGCAAGAGAAGTGAGGGAGTGCGTATATTTTTTATCGTTGTCGAGTGCGATTTTCAAGAACAATGCGTCACAATCGTTTTCGCTAAGAAACGGCATTATCGCGCAAAGGTTCAACCCGTCGTATTTGTCCGGATCGCTTAAGATGTCTTCCACGATTTCATGGATGTCATCGTCATCGAGGAAAGGAAGTATTTGTACGAGCTTATTCTTCTTGTCGGGTTTTTTGTCATCGACGCCTAGAAAAATATTGCCCAAAGATGCGCCCACTCCACATCCCTTTTGTGCGATTTTTTCGGCTTTCTTCAATGCGCTTTTCACAAAATCCCACGACAATGCGGTTTTATCCGACGATTCGTTTTCTTCATCTTTTTCATCTTCGATTTCTTCTTCGAGATCATCGAGTTCTTCGAGAGCATCCTCGAATTTGTCTTTTTCGTCCTCGTCCGTAAAAACAAAGTCGGATTTTTCCGCGCGTTGTTCTACGGCTTCTTCGAACGATATAGGTTCGTATATCGTTTTTCCGTCTTGCAATCTCTTTTTGAGTATCATTGTGTGACCTCCGTTCTCATAAATTTTTGTTCGGCGGGCGTAAGCCTCGGTTTCAGATTTTCCATATCGGTTGTCAGCATTCCGTCCTTTATCGCTTTGAGAATCATCATTCTTTCCGTTTGCGAAAAGCGGTAAAAGTTTGCCGGAATGTCGATTTTTATGTTGCCGTCAATGATGTTCCTCACCACAAACAGCCGCTCGTGTCCCGCAAAAATGTCATCCGGATTGACATCGATTTTTTTGTCAAGACACAATAGTTCTTCAATGGTGATGTGAAAGATCTCGGACATGTTCAACAAATCGTCGATGGAGGGAACACCCGTGCCGTTTTCCCATTTGGACACGAGCTGCCTTGTCACGAAAAGTTTGTTGGCAAGCTCCTCCTGTGTGAGATTTTGCCTTTTCCGCCTCGACGCTATATTGTTGCCGACAGCAATGAAATCGATCATTCTGCGCCTCCTTACAATTGAATTATATATCGTGTGCCGAAATATGTCACGCAACCGTCCGTTGCATTTTATGTCAAAATGGTTTTGATATAATTAAATTAGGAGCTTAAATTTATTAACAAATCGCTAATGCCATAAGCAAGAAACAATACGGAGATGATAAATGGCGGAATATCGTAAATTCAGACTATGTAAAAACACTCTATCGAATAGGATTTAAACGTGTTTATTGTTTTTTTGTTTGGGAATAGTGTGTTGTGCTGCTGCTTTTGAATACTTGCGTGCAACTTTCTAAACAACTAAACATCTTTATGCGTAGCACGTAATTTGATGCGGCCATTTTCGATAATTTCTTCGAGTTCCCCGTTTTTCAACATGGCATCAATTGCTGATTTTATAGCAATGTTTTTTATTCTCATTTTTGCAGTATTTCGCAAAAAATGTCAAATCTAAAAACTGCGAAATGAAACAGAGCCAGGATTGTTTGAATAATTTTGAAAAAGTGGTTGAGCCCAAATTATGTGCATAACCAAAATGTATGATACTCTCTTGTGTTGTTATATTTTTTACTTTTCACAAATTGAAATATTGAAGAATATCCTAATAAAAAACTAAAAACGGGGTATTGACAAGCCAAGATTTAAGGGGTATTATAAAATTGCTTAACGATTAAGCAAACGGTTAAGCAGAGAAAGCAATGCTTTTCAAGGAGGAATTATGAGAAAAGTTTTATCTATTGTATCGATTGCGTTGCTCATTGTGGCGATGACGCTTTCTATGGTTGCTTGCAACGAAACGGAAACGGTTACGCTCACTTTGTACGACAACGACGGAACAACCGTTTTGTCAACGCAAAAGGTTGAAAAGGGCAAAGCGCCTACTATGCCGGAAGCACCGACAAAAGAAGGCTTTACTTTCAAGGGTTGGTTTGTTACTCCGACCAGTGCAAAGGCGTTCGATTTTGACGCTCCGATGAAAGAGGACGCAAAAGCGTATGCGCAATGGCAAGACAACAGTTTTGTCGATACGAGAGACTGGGTTATTTCCGGCACTATGAACGGTTGGGGAAATGATCTTGCAACCAACTATCATATGACCAAAGTAGCGGGCAAAAACAACGTGTTTGAATTGAAAATCGATTTGCACGTCGACGACGCTTTCCAACTCACGGTGTTGCTTGAAAGCGGAATTCTCGATTACAACAATAAAGACGGCGCACGTGCTTCTTTCAGAAACCTTGTAGGTGCGGACGAATACATGGAAGCTGCCACCGGTCTTGAGAAAATAAAAATATCAGCGTCAAGCAAGACGGCAATTACACGCTCACGCTTACAACCGATTCCAACACAAGCAACAACCGCCTGACCGTCACGCGTAACGGCGACGCAAAGCCCGTTGAAGTGCAAGAAGTCGTCAATTATTACATCAAAGGCGCAGGAATCACCAACTGGGCAAACGTTTTCTCGCCGGCAACTCGTTTCGTAGCGGGAGCGGACGGCAAACACACGTTGAAAGTTCAACTCAAAGCGGGTGAAGAATTCATGTTCATGGGCGCCGTAACAAAAGGCGACGAGATCAAAGAAAACAGCCAATATTTCAACATTACCAACGTTGATGAGGCAAGTATCGCATTGTTTACCGGGAAAACCGATGAAACCGGCAAACTTGTAGGTAATATAAAAACCAAAGAAGCAGGTATATATGACTTTGTTCTCGATCCCGAAAACAAAACTATCTCCGCAACCAAGAGCGCGGCTGACGAAACAGAATATAACTACTTCATCGACGGCACAATACTCGGCGGAAATTGGGGTGACTATCAAAAGTCGGAAAACCAAGCAAAATACAAAATGATACAAAAAGGTGACGTTTACACCTTGGAAAATGTTGTGCTCAACAAGGACGAAGAGTTGGTTGTCCGCGCACACAAAACAACCGACGAAGCACTTACATGGGACAATGTGGCTTTTGCATACGATGCGGAATATCTTGTCGGCTCGGTAGGTTTTTCGGCAGCAAGCAAGAATAGCAAAAACGTCAAAGTCGGCGAGAGCGGAACTTATACCATAACGTTCAACTCTTACAGCAAAGTTTTGACTATCGCAAAAGTGGGCAAAGACGTTTTTGTCAAAGGCACGATGAACGGCTGGGTACACGAGTTCAAAGATGAATTCAAGATGACGGCGAACAGCGAAAACAAGGAAGTTTATGAAATTACTTTGACGTTTGCAAAAGATGTCGAATTCGGTCTGGACGTGTATAATATCGGCGCGAAGGAAGGCGGCCTTTGGGTTGGAAAGGATAAACTCGGCACGGACGGCGACGCAAACGCAATATTCACGGTTGAAGGAAAGAGCAACATTTGCTGCTCCGAAGCAGGCGAGTATCGAGTTGTTTACAACTATAAAACGGGCATCATCGATATTTATAAAGTACAAGCAACAGCATAACAATAATAAATGCCCCTGCGACGTTTTGTTGCAGGGGCATACCTAATTTCGGTGTAAAATCAGATTCGTATATCGCTTGACACGGCTTCTTTTCGGTTGATTGCGATGTCAAGACACTCTACGATTTTGTCGATCTTTTCATCGGAATGAGAATCGATAGTCAAAACGTCAGGAACGTTTTTTTGACAAAACTTCGACACCATACTGCCCAGGACGACAATGTTTTGCGACTCTGTCGAAACGGGGGAGTCGTCTTCTATAAACCGAACGTGATTCAATTGTTGCAACATGCGTTCCTTCAATTCTTCGCTGTTTGGTTTCAGCGCAACGGCAGTCCAGTTGTCCGTGCCGAAAAGGGAGTTCGCTTTTTGTGCCACGGCATTGTAATCGGTTGTGATCTGATAAAACAAGTCATTGTTCGGAATGACCGTATCGAGTGCGAGAAGCGGGCAAAAGTTTACCTCGCCAAGCGCACGGAAAAACGAGTTGTCGGTGTTGTAGCAAATGATTGCGTCGCAATTTGTGACACGCTTGACGGTTTTGTCAAAAGTAACTTGCAAGGAATATCCGACGGATGCAAGTTTATCGGAAAGTCTTTGGATGAGGAGCATCGTTTCGGCTTTGTAGGCAGAGGCGTCGTTGTCGCCGATATATATCGTTACGACGTCGGTGTTGCCACTGCTCAGGCATTTTGCCGAGAAGTTGATGCGGTAATTATAGAGATTGACGAGTTGCCAGATTTTGCGTTTTGTGTCCTCGCTTATGCGCGAATCGTCCTTGTCGTTAAGGACGTAACTCACGGTAGCGACAGAAACGCCTGCCTCTCTTGCAATATCTCTCATTGTGACTTTCTTGCTCATAATAATCGGATTATACAATCTTAGTAGAAAAAAATCAATATGAAAATGAACATTCAGGCAATTTACCATCGTCCCGAAAGCAATTATTGCTTCGCAACGGACCATAAAACAATAGTGTTGAGAATTCGCTTTGCAAAGGGCGAACAAATTTGCAAATTGTCCGTTTTGTATAATACAAAATATCATATTGCGCAACAACAATTCAAACAAGAAATGCAATTGATTGCAAGCGACGCGCAGTTTGATTATTACAAAGCGACGCTTTGTCTTGAGGACCCAAGACTTGCGTATGTATTTTACTTTGAATACGATAACGAGCCGTACTACTTTTGCGAAGACGGCTTGGTTTCCACATACAATTTTAACTTAGCATATTTTAATAGCTTTCAGTTTGCTTATATCAACGACGATGACGTTATGCAAAACGTCGAATGGCTGAACAATGCGGTGTTTTATCAAATCTTTGTGGATAGATTTTGCAAAACGGATACCGCTAAATCAAGAATTAACGCCAAATGGTGCGATTTGCCGACTCCGACGTCGTTTTTCGGGGGCAATCTTGACGGAATAACGGAAAATTTGGACTATATCAAAGGACTTGGCGCAACGGCGCTTTACCTTACGCCGATTTTCAAAAGTAACTCCAACCACAAGTATGACACAATAGATTTTTATTGCATAGACGAGTCTTTCGGCAACAAAGAGTCTTTGAAAAAAATGGTAACAAATGCTCATGACAAAGGATTGAAAGTCGTGCTTGACGCCGTGTTTAACCACGTCAGTCGGGATTTTGAGCAGTTCAAAGACGTAATAAAATACGGCAAAAAATCAAAATACTTCGATTGGTTTGTCATAGACGGTGAAAAAGTCGAACAGAATCCGCCTAATTATGCGTGCTTCGGAGATTGTGAATATATGCCAAAACTCAATACTTGCAATAAGGAAGTGCAAAATTATCTTATTGGCGTAATGGTATATTGGATGAAAGAATGCGATGTGGACGGGTGGCGTCTTGACGTGTCCGACGAGGTTTCGCACGGCTTTTGGAGAAAGGCGCGAGAAGCGGTAAAAGCTCAAAAATCGAACGCGGCGTTGATTGGAGAAAACTGGCATAACAGCGAGAGTTTTTTGAGAGGAGATCAGTTCGATTCCATTATGAACTATGCGCTCACAAAGCGCATGATAGACTTTTGGGTTGATGAGAGCATAGACGGAAAGCAACTTGCCGAACAACTCAATTCGCTTTATATGAGATATAGCGACGTCACAAACAATATGATGTTCAATTTGCTCGATAGTCACGATACGGCGAGATTTTACACACAAATAAAAAAGGACAGCAACAGATTGCTTTGTGCGATTGCGACACTGATATTTTTGCCGGGAAGTTTCAATTTGTACTATGGCACGGATATTTTGCTCGAAGGGGAATATGATCCCGATTGCAGAAGAACGTTCGATTTTTCAAGACTGGAAGATGAGGAAATAAAGAGGTTTCAAACCTCGCTCAAAGAATTGCTCGCTTTGAAACGTCAGCCTGCAATAAAGAGCGGAAAATTAAAGATTTTTTCTCAAAACGAAGCATTGGTTATTGAACGAGCAAGCGAGGAACAGGTTTTGCGGTTGATTGTGCGCCGAGGCAAAAAAAAGGGGGTTGGCGCAAAGCCGTTGATAGAATATAATAACAGTAAGGACGGCGACGCCGATTCCTTTGTTATAGAAGGAGAAAAATTATGAGAAAGGGAAAACTCGTGACGATTTTTTTGGTCGTTGTTATGGTGCTGACGACGGTAGCATTTTGCTTTGCCGCGTGCAACAATGACAAAGATGAGAAAGAGGTCGTGTTGCGTATTCTTGAAAACGATACGGCAAAAAAAGAAGGATATCTCAAGGAATTGCTGGACGCATTCAATGCAAAGTATGCAAGCGAAGGAGTAAAAGCCGTCGATGCGAATATGGACGAGTTCAGCGACCTTGAAAAAGACGGACCATACGGTCACGGACCGGACGTATTGTATCAGGCAAACGATATTCTCATGTCGTACGTCGAAAAACATCATATAATCCCGCTCGATATAGAGCAAATGGATTGTTATGATAAAATTCCGCAAAACGCATGGAATGCCTTTAAGTATAATTACGATGGCAAAACGGTTTATTGCGGAGTGCCGGTAAACGTTCAACAACCGTTACTGTTTTATCGCAAAGACGCGCTTCCAGACAACTGGAAAACCGAATGGGATAAGAATGGCAACGACGTGCCGGATATGGTTGAATATTGGACGGAAATGTACAGATACAGCAAAGGTATTCGCGAAGCAGACCGCAATAAATTCGGTTATGCCATCGAGCTGAGAAACGAATATTTCAATATCGGTTTCTTGCTTTCGTACGGCGCATACGTGTTTGGCAACAACAACACCGACGACAAGGATATAGGTATTGCAAAAGGCAATGCGGTGAAGGGTGCAAAGATTATGTGGGAGCTTGCCGGCGTCATGGATGAAAAGTGTATTGACGATTCGTTTACAAACGGTCGCGCGCCCATGCTTGCAAACGGAACGATTTTTGCAACGATAACCACTCCGGATATCACTTCACAGTTCTTGAAAGAGATGTCGCTTCAATATCAAAAAGAGGGACTCGATCAGGCGAGCGCGGATGCAAAGGCGAAAGAGAATCTCGTTATTACAGGACTGCCGAAACTTCCGAAGGACGGAGATATAACCACTCAACAAGATATCAAAAACGGTGATCTGTGGATCGAGCAACAAACCATGGGCGGCGTGAACGGATATGCGGTGAGCAGTTATACCAAAAACCGTGATTGGGCTGTCAAGTTTGTCGAATTCGCAACGGGTTACGAAATGGTGAAAGCTCGTGCGGATATGCTCGGCGTCGTTGCCGCAAGAAGCGACGTAATTGCACAAACGGAGTCTTTAGCGTCTCAAATCACCTATAGAAACCTCGATTCTGGCGTTTTGGAGGTTATGCCGTCCATTAGCGCGGTCAAGCAAATCTGGACGCCGATTTCATCGGGATTCAAACAAATCGCAACCGACGGATGCGGTAAGCGTTCCTTCGATACGGCAAAACTTCAAAGCGTTATCGAAGAAATATCGTCGAATATTTACAAGGCTATTCATACCTTTGCATAACTATGACAAGTTTGAAAGAAAGATATAAAAACCTAAAAGAGAATGCCGCTAAGCAGCGTCGGGACGTTTCCGAAAAAGCGAAACAATCCCGAAAGAACTTAAAAGAGTTCTTTGCCACGTCGGGCAGGGCAACGTATGCGTCGATGTTCTTTATGGGAGCCGGGCAAATTGTCAACGGACAATATATAAAAGGATTTATATATATTCTGTTGGAAGTGGGGTTCATTACCTATTTTGCTCTCCGTGGGATAAAGGACTTGTTCGGATTTTTCACCTTGGGAACGGTAAAAGCAGATCCGTGGCTCGGCATAAAGGGTGACGATTCGGTAATTATGCTGTTGATGGGCATATTTGCCTGGATTGCTCTTATTGCGCTCATAATCGTCTATGTGGCAAACATAAAAGACGCTCATCGCGGAGCAGAAGACTTGCTTTTCAAAGGAAAAGTTTCGTCGTTCAAAGACGATTTGTCGTCGCTGATGAACCGCAATTTTTACAAGGCGGCACTCGTCATTCCTATTGTCGGAGTGATGATATTCAATGTCTTGCCGATAATTTTTATGATTTTGATTGCATTCACCAACTACGGCGGAAAAATCGTGCCGCCCGAATTGGTGGATTGGAGCCTTGACAGCTTCAGAAAACTCGTGGTTTTGGGTGAATTGTCGCAGTCTTTCGGAAAGATACTCGGTTGGAACTTGCTCTGGGCTTTTCTTTCGACGTTTATCAACTATTTTTTAGGACTCGGGCTTGCGATTCTCTACAACAAAAAATGTGTAAAACCAAAGGCGTTGTGGAGAGCATTCCCCGTGCTTGCCTATGCCGTGCCGGGATTTATATCCTTGCTTGTGTTTCATTATATGTTCAGCAACGGCGGTCCGATAAATCAACTTATCGTCCAAAACGGCGGCAAAATCATCGACTTTTTGGGTATCAATTCCAAGTGGATGGCAAGAGGGATAGGTTTGTTCGTAAACGCATGGCTGTCCGTTCCGTCGATAATGTTGCTTGCATCGGGTATATTGTCCAATATCAATAACGATTTGTACGAGGCGGCAAGAATAGACGGGGCAAGTGCGTGGATGCAGTTTAGAAAAATTACGCTCCCGTTCGTTCTTTTTTCTACGACGCCCGTTCTCATCAGTCAATTTATGGGCAACTTCAACAACTTCGGCGTGTTCTATTTCTTAAGGAGCGACGTCCTTAGCGAAGGCTATTTCCTTGCGAGCGACACGGATTTGCTTATCAACTGGTTGTACAGAATGTCGATTGACAACAACTACTACTCGATAGGCGCGGCAATAAGTCTGATTATGTTTATCATCACTTCGGCAATAAGCCTGTTGGTTTACGTGCGCTCATCGGCATATAAGAGGGAGGATACGTTCAAATGAGAAAAAAATCAAGTGTTAAACTCAAAAAAACTACAAACGTTTTGCTCACGTACTCCGTTGTGTTGCTGGTGTCAATCATCTTTGTATTTCCTATTATATGGGTTGTGCTGAGTTGTTTTTCCGCAAGCGGAAGCATATATAGTTTCAACGGTTTTTTCCCGTCGGAATATTCTCTGGATTCTTTTAAGGCGCTGTTTGCCGACACCGTTATGTACGACTATCCGAAGTGGTTTGCAAATACTTTGCTTGTGGCGACGATAAGCAGTCTGTTGGGCACGGTTTTGGTGATTCTGACTGCATATGTCATCTCGTCTTTCCAATTTAGAGGAAGAAAAGCATTGATGAAGGGCGCGCTGATTCTCGGGATGTTCCCGTCGTTTATGGGAATGGTTGCCGTGTATTTGCTTATGACGCAATTCAATTTCATCAATAGTCATATAGGGCTTGCTCTTATATATGCAGGCGGTGCTCCGATGGGCTATTTGGTGCAAAAAGGCTTTTTCGACACTATTCCGAATTCGATTTACGAAGCGGCAAGAATCGACGGAGCAAGCAATGCGAGGATATTTTTCAACGTAACTCTTCCGCTGTCAAAACCGATTTTGGTATATACGCTTTTGACGCAATTTGCGTGGCCGTGGAGCGATTTTATCCTTCCGAAGCTTCTTCTCAAAGACAAAAACATGTGGACGGCGGCGGTCGGGCTTATGTCTCTTCCGGAAACCGAATTCGCAAGATTTTCGGCAGGTGCGGTGTTTATCGCCGTCCCGATTGTAATCTTGTATTTCTTCTTGATTAAATATATGATAAACGGTTTGTCGGCAGGCGCCGTCAAACAATAAGAGGGTAATTATGGCAGACGTAAAACTCAATCACATATACAAAGTTTATCCCAACGGAACAAAAGCCGTAAACGACTTCACGATGGATATAAAAGATAAGGAATTTATTGTATTCGTTGGGCCGTCGGGTTGCGGAAAATCCACCACGCTTCGTATGATAGCCGGTCTTGAAGAAATCACTGCCGGCGAACTCTATATAGGCGATACGCTCGTAAACGACGTAGAGCCGAAGGACAGAGATATTGCGATGGTATTCCAAAATTATGCGCTTTATCCGCATATGACGGTGTACGAAAATATGGCATTCGGTCTGAAATTGAGAAAAATGCCCAAAGCGGTTATCGACCAAAAGGTCAGAGAAGCGGCGCAAACGTTGGATATAACCGAATATCTTGACAAAAAACCAAAGGAAATGAGCGGCGGACAGCGTCAAAGAGTCGCTTTGGGAAGAGCCATTGTAAGAGAACCGAAGGTTTTCTTGCTTGACGAACCGTTGTCAAATCTCGACGCAAAATTGCGTACTGCAATGAGAAGCGAAATAAGCGCGCTGCATCACAGGCTGCAAACTACGTTTATTTACGTCACGCACGATCAGGTCGAAGCAATGACGATGGGCACGCGAATAGTCGTTATGAAAGACGGATTCGTTCAGCAAATCGACACGCCTACCAATTTATATAAGTATCCTCAAAACGTGTTTGTCGCAGGTTTTATAGGAACGCCTCAAATGAATTTCATCAACGCGGAAATCAATGTCGAAGGCGACGATATATCGTTTGTCGCTACCGACGCGCCGTTAAAAATCGCGTTGTCCAAAGACTTCTTTGCAAAAGCAAAGCAAGCGGACGTGTTCCACGGAAAAAAAGTCGTGCTGGGACTGCGCGCGGAACATATCTCCATCGACGCCGAAAAATATACGGCAAAGGCAAAAATCAAGGTTTCGCACATCGAGGAATTGGGAACCGAAAGCCAGGTGTTCGGAGATTTGAACTTTGACAAAGAACTCGGCTTGCAAAGCTCGACCAAAATTGTTATAAAAGCGCCGACAATGACGCGCTTCGAAGTCGGAAGCGTCACGGAAATCTCGTTCGATATCGAAAACATGCAGGTTTTCGACGCGGAAACCGAAGTGAATATGATTCCGAGAATTCCCGATTGCTCGAGTATAAGCGTTGTCGTGAAAAATCATGCAGTAGAAATCGGCTCGTCGAGGATAGAATTGCCGTCGGCATTTTCAATGGAAGACGGAAATTATAAGTTGACCATTCCTGTCGATGCTGTCGAAAAAGGAAACGACATTGTCGGAACGGTGAAAAAGGTCGAAGAAGTCAACGGAAAGTATTTGCATTACGTCGAAACGGGCGGTCAGATAATTTTTGCTTTATTTGACGAAGAAACGAGCGGAGAGATTACGCTTGGTATCGACCTGAAAAAAGTTACGTGTTCGACAGGCGACAAGATTGTTCACGAGGCAATACCTGCGTTCAATACGCTAAGCGGAAAAATGCTTCGTCAAAGGAACAAGGATAAGAGAACGTTTAAGGAAATCGTTAAGTCTGCCGCAATCCCGAAATTTTCGTTCGAAACGATGGGGCATAGGTTCGAGTGTACAAGAGAACTTGCGTCGAAGTTGGTTGGAATCGGCGGAACGAAGATTATCGGCAAGGCGTTGAGTTTTGAGTTTTCGCCACAAGACGTTGAAATTGCGACGGACGGCATACCGTTTTCGGTCGAAAAGATTTTAGATTACGGTACCGAACGATATGCAAAATGCGAGAGAGACGGAGTAGTATTATACGCCAAGGTCGGGGATGATTTTAATGAAGAAAGCATTGACGTTGTATTGCCCGTTGACAAGATGTCTATATTCGATGTCGAGGATCAAATCAGATTGAAATAACGCAAGTCGGCATAGGGAGTTTGTTATATGGCGGTAAATAAAAAATTCGGTTTTTCGCACAAAAGCGGATTGCTTATGGCAGTTAGCAGTTTGCCATCCGAGTACGGTATAGGCTCTTTTGGCAAGCCGTGTTATGATTGGATTGACTTTATGGACAAAACCTCAACGAAGTGTTGGCAGGTTTTGCCGCTCAATCCGACTGCCTACGGCGACAGCCCGTATCAGTCGCCGTCATCTTTTGCGGGAAATCCGTATTTTGTGGATTTGGATGAGTTGAAAAGCGCGGGTTTGCTCTCGGACACCGATTTGGAATCACAAAAAGATTGCTGCGAGCGAGTGAATTACGGGAGATTGTTTGAAACGCGCATAAACGTTTTGAAAAAAGCGTACTCTAACTTTAAGAAAAATGCCGCTTTTACGAGATTTTGCAATTCTAATTCCTGGTGGCTTGACGATTATGCGCTGTTCTTTTCCCTCAAAGAAGAATTTAATTATGCGCCGTGGTCGTCGTGGTCGGAGGAGTATAGAATTTACAAAAATGCTATCCGGTACAGAGAGGAGCTTTCTTCGAGAATGGATTTTTGGAGATTCGTTCAATACGAGTTCTTCTCCCAGTGGAAAAAGGTGTGCGTTTACGCACACTCGAAAGGCATAAAGATTATAGGCGATATGCCGATTTACGTAGCTTACGACTCCGTTGACGTTTGGAGTAATACGGACGAGTATCTTCTTGACGAGAACTTGAACCCGACATTCGTTGCAGGCTGTCCTCCCGACGGATTTTCTCCCGATGGACAATTGTGGGGCAATCCGATTTACGATTATGCGAAAATGGAGCAGAACGGCTACAAGTGGTGGTGCTCGCGCATCAAAATCTGTGCGTCGTTATTTGACATTGTAAGGATAGACCATTTCCGCGGGTTTGCGGGATATTATTCGATTCCGTATGGCGAGAAAACCGCTCGCAACGGACACTGGGAAAAAGGCCCCGGGGAAAAACTTTTCGATGCGATAAATCAAAGCGTTCCGAATGCAAAAATAATTGCGGAAGATCTTGGTTTTTTGACAGATGACGTGCGCGAGTTGATTGCTTATTGCGGATATCCCGGGATGAAAATATTGCAGTTTGCGTTTTTTGACGAGGGCAGCGAATATTTGCCGAGGCTATATACAAATAAAGATTATGTGGTTTATACAGGTTCTCACGACGCCGACTGTACTCGTACGTGGACGGAAAACCTTGACGGAGATACGCTAAAACGATTCAAAAGAGAATGTTCGCACATCAAAGGGTTAAACCCAACGTATAAGATGATTAAACTGGCGTTTGATTCAATTGCGGAACTTGCGGTGATACCGTTGCAGGACTGGCTTTTGCTTGAAAACGAAGAAGGCAGAATGAATACGCCGTCCGTTGCACAAGGAAATTGGGTTTGGCGTGCTCCGTCCGACTATGCGTCGAAAAAGTTAATATCGACGATTAAAAGATTTAACGTTCGGTCGCATCGCGAAAAATGATTTGCATGTCGGTTTTGAAGGACGCAATAAAGACTTGCGTTATCTTTGTAAGGGGCTATTACGAGATATGAACCGCTCAACAGATGATATTTCACCGTTTTCAAACGCATATGGTATTGCACAAGAGGCAATGTTAAACGATGAGTCTGAATGATAATATAAGAAGTTGCGCGCAAATTTTGTGCGTAAGCAGATGCATGGATAAATAGGGTGATGTCTTAATTGTCTAAAATCAACAATAAGAGATTTTTATAAATTCAAAGAATTTATAAGCGTAGTTTTGTAGCAAAAAATTCTCTAAGAAAAAATAATACGAACCCATTATCTGAGTTCGTATTATTGTCATTTGGTGACCCTACCGAGGTTCGAACTCGGGTTACCGCCGTGAAAGGGCGATGTCTTAGACCACTTGACCATAGGGCCGTATTTCGATTTATTTGAGTTCAGATGGTGGAAGCTACAGGACTCGAACCTGTGACCCCCTGCTTGTAAGGCAGATGCTCTAACCAACTGAGCTAAGCTTCCGTATGGTAGCGGCGATCGGATTCGAACCAATGACCTGCCGGGTATGAACCGGCCGCTATAACCAACTAAGCTACGCCGCCATACAATTTGTGTTGTGTTGCGGGGAGTGCCTTGCGCACTCCGCACAACGAGAGGTTGCAAGTCCGAATCGTTTTCAAATCGACGTCGTAACTTCGATTGCTCGATTCGATCTCGCATGTGGTTGCGGGGGAAGGATTTGAACCAACGACCTCCGGGTTATGAGCCCGACGAGCTACCAGCTGCTCTACCCCGCGATATTCAATGCTTGCTTATGATATGATAAATCAAAAAAATTGTCAAGCGTTTGCAAAAATAAATTTCGAAAGCCGTCAAACATTTGCAAAAAAAGTTTAAAAAGCGCGAGCAAATCGAAAAAAATACGGGTGGTGAGGACGTTGGATTTTTGTGAAAAATCGATATTCTAATTTTTACGTCAGGTTTCGATTCTGCAAAAAAAAACGAGTTCTATCCGCACAAAGCGCCTTGTTTTCTTTGGCGCGCAGCGAGTAGATTTTTTTGCAAAAACGGTGCAAAAACAATTTTAATTATTTGGTTTATGTCGCAAAAATGCTTGCGTGCGCCCCCTCGTGCGTGTATAATAGGTGTACTATTGATATAATGCTCACAATATGGAGTTTAATATGAAAAAGAAATTGATTGTCGCAACAGCCATCGTTTTATTGCTTGCTATGAGCATGACATTATTGGTGGGCTGCGACGAAATCTTTAAGAAGAACGACAAACGCGACGCACAGCAAGTTGTCGCATCCGTCACCTATACCGGTGATTTCGGCACGCAAACGGAAAACGTGTACAAGTTCGAGCTTGCATCCAGTTTCAACAGTTATGCCTTTTATTATGTCAAATATTACGGCATGACTTATGAGGCTGCCGCAAATTATCTTGCTCAATCGCTTGCTCAACAAAAGCTTCTTACCCTTTTTGCAAAAGAGAAAGTCGCCAAGCTCAAAAACATGACGGCGCTTCCTTCATCCATTGCCGAATTGCTTTCCGCAAGCGAAAAGAACAAGGCTATCGAGGACACAAACAAAAGTTTGCTCGATTCCCTCGTTTCGACGGTTGAGAGCCTTATCACCGAAGACAACGCAAACACTTCTACGTCCAATTCTAAGAAGGACAACACGACAACCAAAGTGACCGATCCCGTGTATGTCAGATTCGAATCAAACGGCGGTTCGAGCGTTGAAAAGCAAAAGATCCAAAAGGACACTGTTGCAAAAGAGCCGAGCGATCCCACCAAAGACGGTTACACCTTCTACGGCTGGTACGTCGACAAGGAATTTAACGGTGAAGAGTTCGATTTTGAAAACACCAAGATCACCGAAACCACAACTCTTTATGCAAAATGGGAAAAATATCTTGCGCCTCGCACCGAGCTTCCCGCGGAAGAGGAAGAGGACGATTACGATCCCGACAAAGAGGATGTCGAACTTTCAAACAAGTTCTTCTCTGCCGAGTACAAAGCACAATTGCTTGACGACTCCAAAGAGGACAGCCTTTTCACAACCAAATTCCTCAAAGCAGACTTTGTGGACAACATCATCGTCGATAGCGGCAAAACTCTTGTTTCCGTCCTCAAAGACTACATCAACGAAGGTCTTTCCGAGATGGAAAACAACCTCAAAAACAATCTCTACAAAGAGAGTGTTGAAGAGTGCTACAACTACTATCTCAATGCTCAATATCAATCGTTGCTCGTTGCAAGACTTAAACGCATGATCGGCGACAGCGCATCCGTCACCGAGGCTGAAATCGAGGCAGAGTTCAACGCACAAGTCGCAAAGAACAAAGAGACATTTGCGGGCAGCGATTCTTCTTACGAATCCGCACTCACAAGCACGCTCAACAAGACTTACTATCATCCCGCAGACGATCAAGGTTACGGATTTGTCATCAATATCCTCTTCAAACTCGGTGCGGAGGATATGAAGGTCCTCAACGACATGGCGAAGAACAATCCCGAAAACGTCGAAGCGATTTTGCTTACACGCAATCGTCTGATCTCCAAGATGACGGCACATGTTTCCAACCCGAAATACGATGCGGACGCGGTTGTCGAAGATGCGGACGGCAAGAAGATCGAACTTCGCGATCCTATGACCGACGCAAAGAACCCCTACAACAACGTAGGCAAGGTTGCCGACACCAAATATCAAGTCGAGGGTGGCAACAACTACAATCAAATCCTGTCATTCGAAAAAAATGCGGAAACAGGCAAGTATGAAATCAAGTTCAACGCAACCGAGCATCCCGCAATGGCGTACTTGATGAACGAAGTGCCCGTGTTCGACACCGAAGACCAAGTCGGTTTGATTCATCAGATTCACAAAAGCTTGCAACAAGTCAAAGACGCAAACCTTTCAAAAGAAGAAACCGTCTATTGGCTTCGCGAAGTAGCAACAAAGTGGGCATACCTTGTCAGTGACGACTCCGGCGCAACAAGCAAAGATTCCAACAACAACGGACTCGGTTATCTCGTTTCTCCGGAAGGCAAAAACAGCAAGTTCCTCACAGATTTTACAGACTATGCACGCAAACTTGTCGCTGCGGGTACCGGCGCATATTCGGACGGAACGGTGAGCGATGATATGTTCAAAGGAAACCTTGTCAACGGCGAATTTGCAGGCAACAACAAAGCGTTTGTTGTGGCAGACAGCCTTGTCAACGGAGCGGAAAAGGCAACGGCAAACAACGATGCATACGCAGGCGTGTTCGTGCTTCTCAACTCCTACACCGTCTATGATGCAAGCAACATAAAGACAGGCTCTTCACAAACTCTTGTTGACGGCAAACTTCCTACGGACTACGTTATGACTTTTGCAAAGAATGCCGACGATGTAAAGACGCTTCACGATGTCATTCATGACACCATTCTCGAAGCCAAAAAGAACGATCTTTACAACTCCGAAGTCAACACGATGGTGTCAACAAAGAAGGACGGGATCGAGTATTTTGATAAGGTTATCAAGCAGCTTTACAAAGATTTGACCTGAGCGCACGGTTTAGCGAATAACTACGGCAGAGGCATTTGCATCGGCAGTCATGTACAAAAGTACATTAGGCTGTCATCGCAAATGCCTCTTTCTTGTTCTTCATCTAAACCGAGCCATCAGGGGAGACTGCTATAAATATATTTTCAACCCATTTACGCAAGTAAATTAGGGTTGCCACTCAAGGGGCTTTTTCTCGCTCTTATAAACGGCATGTGATTATTCGTAGTGCGAGCCGCATTGCTCAAACGGCATCGCGGTTATGGCAATCGCCCCGAATGTCATTCCGAGGAGCGAAGCGACGTGGGAATCCCCTAAATAGAAACGAAAACTCGGTGGCGATTGCCATTGACCGCACTTGTTCTCGCAATTACTACCGCGCAGAAAATCTTTGCTATCAGTTCGAGCAAGGATAAAAACTCCTGCCGCAGTTTCGCAAGATTGTCTGCTTGGTGTGTGCGCCTTACGGCTAGATTCCCACGGTCACTTCGTTCCCTCGGAATGACACGGGTGGGACACCCCACACCCGAACGAACACTCATTCATGGCGTTCTTATAAACGGTATGTGCAACTTCAAAGACGGAACACGAGCCGCAAGGCGGCGAGAAAGCGAACGCCGAGCTTGACGAAAAGTACAAGTGAGCGGACGAGTTTGGATTCTTTTCGTCCGCGAACGAGTGACATAAAAAGAGAACGATAGCAATCTATGCGAGTGCTGAGTGTGTCCCCACGCGGAGCGGACGCCGTGGGTTCCCTTTTAAGGGGGAACGGCGGTAGGGGAAACACGTGAGGAAGGGGGAAATTGCAATTAGAGTACACGCCGTTCAACTCTTGTAGAGAATTGTCCCTAACTGAGTGGCGGGAGAAAAGCCCGAAGGGAAGGGGTGATGTTTTATTTTAGAGTACACGCCGTTCAATTTTTATAGAGGACGAATATCACTCTCAAAAAAAAAGCGGTGCGAATCGCACCGCTCTTTGTCATTTTGTGTACATGTCCAATTCGTCTTCGACGTATTGGAATTTCTTAACTTTCGGATTTTTTATCACGTTTCCGCGCAATACGACCATTTTGGGCGTGCGCAATGCTTCCAGATTTTCGAGAGGGTTGTTGTCCACAACCATAAAGTCTGCCGATTTTCCCGCTTCTATCGTGCCGGTTTTCTTGTCAATGCATGCGATTTGCGCATTGACTTCGGTTGCGGTGTGAATTGCAAACTCGTTGCTTACGCCGAGATATTTTTGGAAATAGCGGAGTTCTCTCCACATATCGTAGTGCGTTACGAACGGGCAAGCGGTGTCCGTGCCAAGACCGACGGGTATATCGTTTTCAAGACACTTTTTCGCGCAGTCCAGCATGCCCTCAAACACAACTTTTCCGTTGACTTTGTGAAGCGGAGTGCCACCCGATACGGACAAGTCGAACATGCAAAGGGGGATGGTTGGAGAGATTGTAAGCACATGAGCGGAACCGTTTTGTTTGAAGAGTGCGATCTCGTGTTCGCCGATGTTTGCGCCGTGCTCGATCGTGTCAACGCCGCCTTCGAGTGCAACGGTTACGCCGAGAGGACTTTCAACGTGCGCCGCAACCTTGAAACCGAGTTTGTGCGCCTCGTCGCAGCACGCTTTTACGATTTCGGGGGACATACGCAACACGCCGGGTTCGCCTTCTTTTTTGGCGTCCAAAACGCCGCCCGTGATCATAAGTTTGATAAGGTCGGGTTTGGTTTTTGCAATTTCGCGAACATAGCGTCTTCCGTCTTCCGCGTCTTTCGCTTCGTATGCCAAAACACCTGCCATATGCCCGTTTTCGACGGATACCGCCATGTTCGAGGCAATCACCCTCGGCGCTTTCAACTTGCCCTTTTCGCCGTTGTCGCGAATTTTGGAGTCGATGTCGTCAAGGCCGCCGACCGTGCGGATCGTCGTTACGCCCGACATAAGTTCGACCTTGGCATAGTTTGCGCACAGACGGTACACGATTTGCTTTGTGATCTCGTGATCCATCAAAAAGCGCACCGTCTTTTTGTTTTGCTTTTTGGTGTCCTTTGGCATGCCCGATCCGGGAAGATGCACGTGAAGATTGATAAGGCCGGGGAGGATGTACTTGCCGTCAAGATCTATGACTTTGAGCCCGTTTGTCGCGCTTTTGTCGTCGGTTATGCTTGCGATTTTGCCGTCCTCAACGACAATGTATTTGCCGCTTTGCACGCCGTCGCCCAGTTTGCCGGTTATGATATTTGCATTTGCAATTGCGTATTTTTTCATATAGTCGCTCCGCATATTCATATAGTTTTGGATTTATTAATAATATATATGATATATAATTATACGACGATTTTCCCGCCCGTCAAGCATAGTTGGCATTGAAAAACCGCATATTGTCAACAATAATAGCCATGTCGTGCAAAATCTGTTGCAAAAATAAATTTTATATACTATAATAAACCACGCTGAAACTCGATAAATATTTTCTATAAGGAAGTGTATCGAAGTGGTCATGGCAATACGCACAGCGTGCCGATTATGCCCACTCCGCAATGGCTTTTCGACATCAAAAATACGGAAGTGTATCGAAGTGGTCATAACGGCCCGCACTCGAAATGCGGTAACGGGGTAACTCGTTCGTGGGTTCGAATCCCACCGCTTCCGCCAACGCCTGAAACCCTACTGTTTAGTAGGGTTTCGTCGTTTCTGTCGAGGTGGATTCGCAAGTGTTTTGCAAACACTTGGTGTGCGCAAGGCGCACACAACCCACTCGTTCGTGGCTAACGCTCCGCTAGGCGAGTAAACTCGTACGCTTCGCTATTACGCGGTCTGCGACCGCTACGAATCCCACCGCTTACACTAAAAGGAAATAATACGAACACCGAGATAGAATAGTGGTTCGTATTATTTTCTTTTCTAACGATTGTTTCGGTAAAACGCCGAGAGTATTTTTGCTCTCGGCTTTTTGTGCAATCGGTGAATTATACCTTCAAGTGCAAAATCGAAATAAAAAACGGTTCGTACGAATTTTTGAAACCAAACACCGACAGATTTGTTTGGACAAGAATTAAACAAAAGGTTGCACATGGTTTGATAAATCACCATTTAGGTGTTGCACATAGTTTGATAAATCAATAATCAAAAAACGGTTTTGTCACAAGTGGCAAAACCGTTTTCCCTTTCAAATAGTAAAATTAAAATCGTACGGAATAGATGACGTAACCTGCCGAGAATATTGTTTCGTTGGAGAAAAACTGCTCGTTGAGTTCGTCGTAATGGTTTTGGCAAAAATCCACCACTTCGCGTGAAATCTTGGAATCGGGATTTTCACGCAACATTCTTCCGAAGTCGTTGGGGATGAAGCTAAACCACGCTTCAAACAGCATCTTTTTGTCTTTGCGCGACATATCGGCGGTGTTTATACCGTATTTTTCGAGGCAAATGGTTTTCGGTTCCATTTTGCGCACGTACGAATAGATTTGCCTTCCGGTGTAGCGGAATCCGCTGTACTTGTTGTGGATATAGTAGGATTGCATCTTTCTGAAAAGTCCGTCGTTGTCGGGGTAGGCAAACACTGCGCCGTCGTCAACGTCTCGAATTATCATCACCGCGTCGTCGTTGAGGCAGTTGCGGATTGCCTGCAATATGCGGAAAGGCTTTTTGAAATCCATAATCGCCATGCTCAAACACACAAAGTCTATGCCGTCCGCACCCACCGAGTCGAGATAACTTTCCAGTTTGTCTTCAAAATCGTCCGCTTCGAATTGCGTCGCAAAGAAACGCACGTTGTCGTCTTTGCGCATGTTGTTGCCTCTGTCGGCAACTTCTTGGGAGTAGGTGAGGGCAATGACTTTGCCGACTTCGGGATTTTCAAAGCGTTGGAATGCGCTTTCGGGGTTGAGCACGTTTACGTCAAGGCAAACGGCGTCCTTTTTGCCTTCCAGAAGTTTGTGAATTATCGGGGTTTCGTATTTGTCCAAAAGGTGATCTTCCGTCTGCAAACGATGTTTTTCTTTTTCGTCTTCGTCAAGATAATATCTTACGTCGTCGTGGCGGGTGAGAAGATCGCCGTCGCTCTTCTTAATGCCTTGCAACATCGAAATCAACTTGACCATGGACGCGTCAAAGTATTCTCGACTGATTTGCACGCCGTTGAAGAAGGGCAAAACCTGCATGGAAGAGGGCAATGCTTTGGGAAATTCAAAACCGTCCACCATGATGGGAATTATGTTTTTCTTGTATTTTATGGCGTGTTCGATTTCCAATCTTAGCCAATCGTCCTGATTTGAGCAACGATCAAGTGCGTGAGAGGGCAGGACAAGCACGAAGTTTTGTGAATCCTCGATTGCCGAATAAAGTTTTTCGTTGAAAGGACCCGACCGTAACTCTTCCAAGTCGAGAAAAACGGTGATGTTTTCTCTGTGCAACCATTCGTATATCAGCCTTGCAAGCGCATAGCCGCCGTCGCGACGATAACTTATAAATACGTCCATAATTTCCCTCTTCTAATCTTTTACCATTGTGTAGCACGGCACGTCGAATACGCCGGGATATTCTCCCGTGATGCGAAAACCGAGCTTTTGATACAGCTTCCATGCGCCTTGATTTGCAATGACGCATTCAAGATGGCAAGTGCCTTTGTCCTTTATCGTTTGAGTTATGAGTTTTGACGCAACGCCTTTGTTTCTGAATTGCGGGTCGACGGCAATGTTTGCAACGTAAAATCCGTCCTTATCCTCCGCCATTTTGGCGTAATAGTCCGAAAAGATCCTGTGAGTGCGCTCGTCGCACGGCACGTTTGTCTCTTCGAATGCTTTGCGGATATGCTCCTCGTTTTCAATGACGGGGGAGTAGCACGAAACGAGTACGCCCGCAATACGTCCGTCTTTTGCAACCGCAACCGTGATATTTTTTTGGTTGTAAAGCGTGGGTAACGACGTCATTTTTGCAATGACCTTTGCGCCGTCCTCCGCGGAGTCGAACCAATATGGATAGATGTATTTGTCCGTCATATAAATGAGATTTGCCACTTGCATGCGGTCGTCGCAATCCTGCATGGGACGCACGACGATCTCGTCGTTTACGGCAACTTCCGCGTCTACGAATTTGCGGAACGCAGCATATTCGTCTTTGGATATTTCACGCGGATAGGTGAGTATTTTCAGATATAAATCGGCGTCGCCAAGGTGATATTTTGCTTGCAAATGCTCGTGCGGATTCATGACGAAACCACCTCTTTGATAAAAGCGGTATCTGCGTATGCTCGTATCGTCGCAAGGCGGCTCGATTTCAAGAATAACGGTTTTTTGAGATTGCTCTTCGAGTATGCCGAGGGCGGCGGTCGCTTTGCCTTTGCAGCGAAGTTCGGGCAAAATGGCAAAATGTTCGAGATATACGAAAGAGTCCGTTTCCCAATACAGCATAATGCCTACGAAACCGTCCTCGTCCGTGATAAAATCGAAGTGATAAGCAGGGTTTTGCATGATGCGCGCCTGCTCCGTATCGTCCCTTCTTTCCAACACCGGAAAAGCCTCTTCGTAAAGAGCTTTGGCGGCGGCATAATATTTTTGATTTTGTTCGGATAACCTTTCAAGTTTCATTTTTTCCTCGTACGCATCGCAACTTCGTTTGTAGCAAGACGAAAATCGTCAAAATGCGAAAGTATTGAACAACTTGTATACAATTTTAACATATCAAAACAAGTTGTGCAATAAAAAGTTTAAACGGCAACGGTCGGGAGTCAAAAAAATATCGGCGTCGTTGCGACGCCGATATTTTTGCACAAAACAATGCGCAAAGGAGGGAATTGGGAGCAATTAGCCAAGCACGTAAGCAAACGATGCTGCCGTGTTTGCACAAGTGATCATCGTGAACAAAAGAGTGTTGATGATTGCGCCGAGCCATACGTTGCCGGTTTTCGCAGTCATTCTTCTTGAAATAACGGTTGCTATTGCAAGAATCGGAACCATCGGGATGAGTACGATGTAGCCCAGAGCCATGTCTTTTTGCCACAATACACCGGATGTTGTAAATACGCCGTATTGAATGGATATCATCAAAAGTACTCCGACGATGTTGAAGAATACGTTGATGAGTATGGTTGCCCATTCGGGGAGATTCTTTGCGCGGAAACCTTCGTTGAAGAGTGCGCTTACGCAGAAGAATATGCCGAAGAAGAGTGCGTATCTCATCATCGTGGGGAGCATTTCAACGTTGAACACCTTGATTGCAAGAGTCCAGATTCTGAAGTCCACGGTCCAGATTTGCCAGTTGATATAAGTGACGACGTATACGCTTGCAACCGCGATTATGCCGAGCAACAACGTTTTTGCAAGACCGGTTACGCCCGTTTGTATTCTGCCTGCCGCAAACGGATTTTCGGTGTGTGCGGGTGCGTTTTCTTTGTATCTGAAACGATTTACGATGCCGTTGACTGCCCAAAGGAACAGCACGACCGCAAGCGCGAATAGCGCGGTGCACACTGCCCAGACGCAAACCCAGTTGGTTGTGTCTTGCGGATAGAGTTGCGTGTTGGGGAAGAATTTCTTGCCGAATTCCGTGCAAATCGGTTGAATCGTAAGACCGGAGAAGATTGCAACCGCAATTGCGCCGATCCAATAGGTGAGGTGTTTTTGAACGCCGTGCAAAGGAGCGGATTCGATTGGCTTGTTGCCAACCCACACCATTTCGCCGTTTTCGTTTGCAACTTGCTCACCGACGGCAATGGTCTTGAAGAATCTGGTTTTGAGGAGAAGTCCTACGAGAGGGAAGATCATTGCGATAACCGCAATAAGACCGAGAAGCGAGAACATCTCTTTAACCCACCACGTTTGGTGGCTTTCTGCAATATATTTGTGTCCCGAGGGAGTGCCGAATGCGTTGTAGAAGAAGTTCACTACGGCGTTTGCGCCTTCAACGGATTCGTGGTTTTGGGGGTGTACGCCTGCGATTTCATAAATCGCACGGAAAGTTCCGTCAACGGCTTCGCCGCCTTGAGGCGTGACAAGCACGCCGCCCTCGGTAGTTTGTTTGTAGATGCCTTTGTTTACGATTGTAGCGTCGGTGCTAAGTCCCAAAAACTTTTTGGCGGTTGCGGTGCTGAGATAATCTCTTGCGATTGTGCCGCCGTTTTCTTTTGTGGTGAAGAAGAATTCGTCGTCTTTAGCTTTGAGGAAACCGACCGAGACGTCACTGCCTGCGCCCATAAACGAACTCCATGCTTGCATCAAGCCTGCCGAAACGATGCCGACGTTCTTGTCTGCCGCAAGCGTTGCCGCCGTCGTGTAACCGCCCATGGAGTGTCCCGAAATACCGATTTTCGATTTGTCTACTATGTCGAGGTTGTAAAGATATTTTGCGGAATCGTATAAGCCGTTTGTTGCCATCATGGCATTTTGCGAGCCGCTGTTGTCATAGTTGCCGTGTCCTTCGCGGTCAACAGTAAGCACGATGAAACCTCTGCGCGCAAGTTCGATTGCGTTTTGGAGTTGCATTTCGCGGTTGTTGAGATATCCGTGCGTGAGCACGACTGCGGGGAGCGGATTTTCGGCGCTTGCGTTGTTTGGCGCGAACAAGATGCCCGAAACGACCTTGCCTTTGACCGCTGTTTCGGTTTCGACGGTTGCGCCGTCTTCTCCTACAGACGTGGTTGTGATGCTTCCGGTGTTCGTTTCGTCTCTGAGATCGGTCACTTTTACGGTGAATCCGTCAGATTGAACGCAAGACGCACAGAAGCTGCTTACGAAAATAACAAGCAGACAAACGACAAGAAAAATAAGGTTGACCTTATTCTTTTTGCAGAAAGACGCAATACTGTTTTTAACGTAATCCATAATTTTTCTCCTTATATATATTTTTTTTGAACTGATTTTCGGGACGATTGCGTTCGGTTGCCGTTGCGCACCGTCAGCATAAATATACAATTTGTGCAAAATGTTTTCAATTGACATATTTGTGCAATTGTTGTAAAATCTAATTGTAAAATTTAGACTACAAAATGTAATCTAATTCGTGAAAAATACAATTTCGAGGTAAATCATGGCAGGCAGATTTGAAGAATTTATTGATATAGATAAATTCAAAAAAGCATTGCAATATGCCGCGCAAGCAACCGGAATTGCATTTTCGGTGCTCGATCCGCTTGGGAACACTATTATAAAACCGATAAACGAGGCGGAATTTTGCATAGCGGCGCGACAAAATAAGACGGTTTGCGACAAGTGCGTGGATTGTATAGTTCATTCCGCAATAGCGGCGGCAAAAAGCAAGAGGACGCATTTTTCCAAGTGCCAATACGGCATTTTGGAGTTTGTCGTGCCTATTTTTATCAACGGAGAATACGTTTCCGCCGTATGCGGCGGCGAAGTGCGCACCGACATTCACGATTGCGCCGACTACGTATATCCGCAAGAAGAGTTTGACGACAATCTGAACGAGCTTTACGAAGGCTTGCGCACGGTCGAAAGAGAAAGATATCTTGCGGCGACAAAGCTTATTGAGATGATGGTCAAAAATTTGTCTAGCTTGGACGTTATGCTCAAAATCGCAAAAACGAGCGCGGATACGCGCAAAGTGGACGAAAGAGTGAAAAAAGCCGTCGAATATATTCAGCAAAACTATTCCAAAAAGATTTCTATGGCGCAACTTGCCGATTTGTCGTGCGTAAGCGAAAACTATTTTTCAAAACTTTTCGTTAGGGTTATGAAAACAAGCGTAAGCGATTATATTGCGTCGTATCGCATTGAAAAATCGAAAGAGTATCTGCTTCAAACCGATTTGAAAGTGAGCAAAATTTCGGAAATGGTCGGCTTTGAAGATCCTGCGTATTTTCATCGTGTTTTCAAAAAATATACGGGTATGACGCCTCACGAGTTCAGGGACGCCGCAAGAGTTTGACGAAAAGACGAGCAGATAAGTCGAAAATGGCGTATGATTGTCGATAAAAAATTAAAGTTAAACGACAAAAACGGCATAATATATGGAAAAAACGTCGTGCGTGTGTTAAGATATAGCAAACAAAATGTAGGTGAAAAACATGAGTATCGTTATTTGGCTGTGCTTTGCAATTATGATTGCAATCCTTGCAACGTCGATAGTGAATATCGCAAGACGCGGCAGGGCGGATAGGTTGGAATATTACAAAAATTACAAAAAGGGCAAGTTCTGGGCGATTTACTTTGTCGCGATTCCCCTGTTCTATCTTGCAAACAAGTTTAACGGTTCGGCGGCGGACGAGGCGTTTTTCGACGCGGTGAAGTCGAGTGTGGATTTGGTTGTGTTGAAGTATGATTATTCCGCCGTAAAACCGCTTATGGAGGCAAATTCCGCTTTTAAGGCGGTTATGTGGTTGTGCTTCGTTATGGTTGCACTCAACGCGAGCTTTTTGGCGGTTACTATCGTGTACAGAAGAGTGCTCAATCACGTTTGGAAAGAACGTGCCAAAAACGCAAAGAAGTGTTTCGTAGTGGTCGGCTTCAATCCGCAAAACAAGAGCATAGTCAAATCCATTGCGAAAAAAGGCGAGAGCGCAAACTGCATCGTCGTGGCAAAAGAAGTGAACGAGGATTTGAAAAAGTTTGCTTTTGTCGAAAAGGTTTCGTATGCAAAGGTCGAATCGACAGACGATTTCGCAAAGAATTTGCGCGAACTGTTCAAGGATTTCGACAACCGTAGCGTAGAAGTTATAGTGAACACGGGCGACGACAAAATCAATCTTGCTTTTACCGAGCAAATCGCAGGCGTTATAAGCGAGTTGTCCCTTGAAAAATATTGCCCGGGCGGCGATAGGGGATTGAACGCATACGTGTTCGGCGAACCCGAAAACAAATCCACTTTCCTGAAATTTGTCAAAAGAACGTCGGGACTTGTGCATTACGTCAATAAGTATAAGCTCGTTGCGTACGATTTCGTCTACAATTATCCGCTTACGGAGTTTATGGACGACGAGCAAATCGACTATGCAACCGCAACTGTGAAGTCCGGCGTTTCGCTCAACGTCGCGCTTATCGGCTTCGGAAAAGCGAACAGACAAATCTTCCTTACGTCCGTTGAAAACAATCAGTTTATGAGCATCGAGGACGGCAAATTCGTTCCCAAAGCCGTCAACTATTGGATTTACGACAAAAAGGACGCAAGAAACGACAAAAATCTCAACCACGACTACTACCGCTTCGAGAGAGAACTCGGACAGGACGAGTATTTGCCCTTGCCGTGCAAGCCGGCAAACGAAAAGTTTTTCGAGCTCGATATAAACGACGACGATTTTTACAAATCTCTCAAAGAAAATTTGAGCGAAAAAAGCGGCAAGAAAAATTACAACTATCTCATCGTCGCATTCGGCTCCGATTTGGAAAATCTTGACTTTGCCGAAAAGATTTGCACGAAACTCAAAGAGTGGGAAATCTTCAATCAAACGAAAGTGTTTGTCAAAATCCGCGACGATAAGCTCAAAAACGACGTTATCGGAAGCAAAGACGTCGATTTTATCGTATTCGGCAACGAGGGCGAGCTTGTGTACAACGTAAACGCAATCGTAAACGAAAAGAACGAGGCGTTGGCAATGGACAGACATCGTTGTTACGAGCTTGCCTACGCATACGAGAGCGAAAAGAAAAAGGCGGCGCAAGAAATGCGCGATATCGTGAAAATAGACGAGGACGGCGAAAAACTCAAAGCTACGAGAAGCTGGTATAAGCAAGCTCAATTCCAGCGCGAAGCAAACATTTACGGCGTGCTTGCCATAAGAATGAAACTGCAACTCATCGGTTTCGACTTGCGCGACAAAGCGGATGGCGAGAAGGATGCGTCCGACGAGTTTATGTGCGCATACGAAAAAGACGATCCCATCGTTTATGACGGCAGCGAAATCGAAGGCAGAAAAGGCGTGGTTTACACCAACGACTCCTTCAAATTCGACAGTTTGAGGGGACGTATGGCTATCCAGGAGCACCAAAGATGGAACGCATACGCAATCACTTGCGGCATGATTCCTATGCCCGTTGCCAAAATGAAAGAGGGCAAATTTAAGAATTTCGAGCTTCGCAAGCACGGATGCCTTACCACTTTCGACGGGCTTGTGAATTACAGAAAAATCAGAGCGGAAGTCGAGCACAGGAGCGAAGAAGAAACCGACGTCATAAGATACGATTATCAGATATTGGACGACGTGAAATGGCTTGCAGGTCGCGCAGATAAAAAGATTGTGAAAAAGTAAAGGCGACCGATTTTTGAAAATAATTTCAAGACGTATAGTCAACAAAAAAAAGCACCGCTCAAACGGTGCTTTTTTTGCGGATGAGAGGCTGTTTTTTTAAGTACCGCTCGGATTGCCGAATTTTCCACGCCCCGTGCGTTGCAAACGGAAGCCGTGGCATAGTGCCTAAAAAGTTTTTTCTTGCACATTGTCCGATTGTAGTTTATAATTGTTTTATAAATTTTAGGGGTAAAATTATTGTGAAACAACTTACAAAAACCGAAAAAGTGCTTTTTGCGCTTTTGGGGCTTTCGGTGGCAATCATCGTTTTGGGCATTCTCTTTTTGCTCAACGCAATGCAGGATATGGAAAATCCCGACAATATCGCGTTTTTCACGGCGTTCAGCCAAATCGACAACGTTCTTGCAAAGTATATCGTGGTCATTCTCACTATGAGTGCGGGCATTATGCTGTTTTCAAACGTGGCGTTGAGATTCCCAAACAAGAAACTCCGCAACGGACTTACTATCGGAATTACGACGTTTGCATTTGTGCTCACTCTTCCGCTCGTGTACGTGTTTATCGCAATCTTACCGCTTGCGGCAAAAGCCACTACGACGGGTATGCCGGCATTTGACGAGTTGTTCGTGGTAGACCAAGTTATGCGCACCGACAACATCCTCAAAGGCTTTATGGCATGGTTCGGCAGCGGCGCGTTTCTTTGGGTTGTGCTTGTGTTTATGCTTTTGCTCTCAATCCTTTTCCTGCTCGAACCGCTGTTTGCCGGCATATGCGTAACAAAAGGCAAAATCCTCAACATCGTCGGAAAGAATAAGGACGGCAAAGTGCGTTTGTTCTGCACGGATGAACTTCCCGTGCTCAAAAAACAACGCGAAGAAATGGAAAACATCCTCAATTTCGACGAGGACGAACAAGAGGGCGTTCCTGACGAACTCTCTTCCGTTGTCGCTCCGGCATGCGACGTCGCGGAAGAATAACGGTCGAGTGAGAGCGCGCATATTTGCATCTAAAAGAGTGAAAAATGCAAAAAATACCCGGTTGAATTTTGGTGTTCAACCGTGGCAACTTGGTACACCCAGGCGGACTTGTAGGGAACGAAGTGAACGTAATAGCGATTGTTACACATAGTGGCAATCGCGTCTACGCGAAACAAAAAGGTGCTTACGCACCACCGTGCTATGCACGAACACTGCGTGTTGGTTTTGTTTGCTATGTCCACTTCGCACGATTTCGGCAAATGCTGCGCGCTTGCCTCTCTCTTTGCTCGCGGTCAGCATTCGGTACTCAAGTCCGCTTGGTGAAGACGATAAAACCGCTATAAAATATAGCGGTTTTTGAGTGGTACACCCAGGCGGACTTGAACCGCCAACCGTCAGAATCGGAATCTGATGCGCTATCCAGTTGCGCCATGGGTGCGTGAAATATGAGGATTTGCGATAAACGCTTTTGTTTTTACGGATGAATTATAGCACACAAATTTGCAATAGTAAACATAACGCAAAATATTACATGCACAATATTTTGGTGACATATGAAATATGCGGTGATATAATAATTATATAAGAATGGTTTTTGACGAATCGTGTCGGAAAGGGGATTCTATTGCTCGTTTTTGAAGCGCGATTTGACAAAAGAGGCAGTTTATGGATGCAAAAATGCAAGAAAAACTCGATGTTTTGTCAAAAAAGATAGGCAATACTCCGATTTTGTCGCTTGGCGACGGTATATACGGAAAGCTTGAAGGGAAGAATCCTGCCGGCTCGATAAAGGACAGAGCGGCGTTTTTTATGATTATGCGCGCTCTTGAAAACGGCGAGTTGGAAGAGGGCGGAACGGTTGTAGAGGCAACGAGCGGAAACACCGGCATAGGTCTTGCGTACGTCGCGAGAGAGCTGGGGCTTAACGCGGTTATGGTCATGCCCGAAAGTATGAGTAAAGAGCGCAGAGAGATGATTTCCGCATACGGTGCGCAACTTGTGCTTACTCCTGCAAGCGAAGGTATGGCAGGAGCGGTCAAGAAGGCAAAAGAGATTGCCGAGAGCGGTGCGTGGCTTGCAAATCAGTTTGGAAATTTTGCAAGCGTAGAGGCACATTTTTATACGACCGCACCAGAAATTTTTGCGTCCGTTCCGATGGCAAAATACATCGTCGCAGGTGTGGGAAGCGGCGGCACGGTTATGGGCGTGAAAAAATATATCGAGCAAAACGGCATAGATTGCCAAGTGGTCGCCGTTGAACCGCTTTCAAGTCCGCTTATTACAAAAGGCTACGCCGGGGCGCATAAAATTCAAGGTATAGGCGCAAATTTCGTCCCCGCAATCGTTGATGTGAGCAAGCTCGATCAAATCATCGACGTTGCGGACGAAGATGCAATAAAGTCGGTTGGAGAAATTTACCGAGAATTTGGCGAAAAATGCGGAATCTCTTCCGGAGCAGCGTATTTTGCGGCGTGCGAGCTGCGCAAGCGCACGGACGGCGACATAGTGGTCGTTTTGCCCGACAACGGAGACAGATATCCGCAAAGTCTGTACGAATGATCGATTGCCGTTGACGGACTTCGATAGAGATGATATGATTTTTGTGTCATAAAAAAGAATTAAAAGGGAGTTTAAAATATGGATTTTCAAAGATACTATGACGGCGTGGGATTGATTGTCGAAAACAAAATCAACAATTCTTTTTCCACTTGTCCGCTTTGCGGCGAGATGAGAGTGGACTGGGAAATAGTGTTCGACTTTAAGGGCGAACTCATTTGCGTGCTTGCAAAATGTCCTCATTGCGGTGGCGTAATCAAGACCATTTTCAACTTCAACAACGGCGAAATGCCGTCCTCGTTCACAGTGTCGGACACCGGCGAAACCAATCGCAACGGCCTCGTTCAAGGCGTCAACTACACGTTGCCTTCAAATGGGCGCAATGTTCAAAACGGCGGTTTAGGCGCAGCGTCAACGCAGGTCCAATCGGCAAAGGAAGGCGGGACGGTCGGCTGGGGCATTCTCGGATTTTTCCTTCCTATCGTAGGCTTCATTTTGTGGCTTGTGTGGAAAGACGAACATCCCGCAAGGTCACGGAGCGCAGGCATCGGCTGTCTTGTTTCCGTATGTTTGGGAGTTGTGGGAAGTATATTATATCTCATAATCCTTTTTGCGATTTTGGGGTTTGGTTCGGGAGCGTATGCGGCAATTCTTCCGATTCTATCAACGTTGATATAAGGCAAATTTGCGACGTTTGTGCGTATGTAAGATGAACAATGTATTGCGCAGAACGAACGTTTATATAGCAAAAATTTCGAGATAAAACAGCGATTTGAAAAGCGGAGCAAAAAACGCTCCGCTTTTTGAATGTAAATTTTGATATACGCAAAAGTCATTTGCAACAAAAAAAACGGCACCGTCGGGTGCTGTTTTCATATCTCTTTTCTGCCGATGAGATAGTCTACGCTAACGTCGAAAGAATCGGCGAGTTTCCATAAGTTTTCAATGCTCGGTTCGCTCTTTGCGTTGATCCAGTCACTCACCGAACTCTGTCCGACGCCGAGCGCACGGGCAAGTCGCATTTGGGTGAGTTTTTCGCTTTTCATCAAATCTTTGATTCGCTGTGCAATAAGAATTTCCATAATTTACTCCTATTGACATATTATCGGCATAATGATATTATTTAATAAAATATCGGTATGCCGATATCATGGAGGACATTATGAGAAACAATAGCTTTAACAAATTAGAAAAAGCAGACAAAATGGTCGACTCTTTTCTTAAAGTAGCAATAAGTCTAGACTTGATATGTGCTTTGCTGCTGCTTATTGGCGGAATTTTAGTATGTGCATTGGTAGATGTCGGAACGGGTATAGGCTACATTATTTCTGCGCTTATTATGTGTGGGTTTGGTGTATTCCTTGTTTATTTATCGCATTCCCTGTTGACTGTTTTTGTTGATGGAATGAATGATATTAAAACAAGTGGTATTGCTATCGATGAATTGAAAAGCCGTCAAAATATTCCCGAAATCAACATGCCGAAAGCCTTTGAACAATGCACTAATTTCTATTTGTACTACCCTGATAAAGGGATGTATTTGTCATTATCTGCTATTGAAAGCCAAACTGTTAGTGTGGTAAAAGATTTGCAACAAGCAATAAAGTTTCAAACAGAAGAAGAAGCATTGCGTTTTGCTGAATACAAACGTCTTACAATTGGCGATAAATGGACTATAATAAAAAAGAATTTGATTATTCCGCTATGCTAGTTAATAGTGTGATTGGATTGTAATGTTCGTCATCGGATATATGTTTCTCGCTTTACATACCGACGGTGAAATGCTAAAATGTCCGTATGGACGAAAAGAAAAAACGAGTTGTCGTCGGTATGTCCGGTGGCGTGGATAGTGCGGTTGCCGCTGCTCTTTTGAAAGAGCAGGGGTTTGACGTTGTCGGACTTTATATGTCCAACTGGAAAGAAACCGACCCAAACGGTTGTTGTACGGGTGAGCAGGACTGGACGGACGTGCAGTATATTTGCGACAAAATCGGTATTCCGTATTATTCGGTGGATTTTTCCGAGCAGTATATGAACAACGTGTTCAAACTCTTTGTGGACGAGTACAAGAAAGGCAGAACGCCCAATCCCGACGTACTTTGCAATCGTGAAGTTAAGTTCGGCCCGTTTGCCGATTTTGCGCGCGAACTCGGAGCGGACTATGTTGCCACGGGACATTATTGCAGAATCCGCCACGACGGCGATATGCATTATTTGCTCCGTGCAAAGGACGACAACAAGGATCAAACGTATTTCCTCAATCAAGTTTCCATGCAACAGCTTCGCGACGTCATGTTTCCTCTCGGGGATTTGACAAAACCCGAAGTCAGAGAGCTTGCGCTCAAATTCGATATTCCTGTTGCAAAGAAGAAGGACAGCACAGGCATTTGCTTTATAGGCGAGCGCAATTTCAGGCAATTCCTTTCTCAATACATTCCGATGAAAGACGGTGATATTGTCACGCAAGACGGAAAAGTCGTCGGCAGGCACCACGGTGTGTATTTCTACACTTTGGGGCAACGAAGAGGTCTTGGTATCGGCGGAAGTGCGGACGGCAACGGAGAAAGGTGGTTTGTCCTTGGCAAAGACGTTGAAAAGAATTTGCTCATCGTATCGCAAGGCGAGGACGATATATTGTTTAAGGACGGACTTGAAACCGAGGGGTTCAACTTTATCACTCCGCCACCGGCGAAAGAGTTCGATTGTGAAGTTCGCATCAAACATCGTCAGCCGTTACAAAAGGCTCGTGCGCAAGTTCTTGATAACGGCAACGTACGTATCGTGTTTCAAGAAAAACAAAGAGCGATTGCCGAAGGACAATATGCAGTCGCGTATTACGGCGATATTTGCCTCGGCGGTGGTGTTATAAACCACTCGTTAGACATCTAAATAGTTATATTTTTACTAAAACAACCTTGCGATGTGCAAGGTTGTTTTTAATATTGTCAAATTTTCAAATAAAACACGAATAGTGTTTATTGATGTGTTGGACACAATCGATTAAAACACGATTGGTGTTGCAATATAAATTAATTAATCCGAAGCGATGAGAGTATGTTTTTTCGGTTATTCGATTAGAAGCTGATTGTAAAAACAGAATAATCAACATAAACATTGAACTTGTGTTTGCTTCGTGCCGTTATTGCGGTTCAAAACGACAATAGACTCCGATACTTTGTTTACTGTCCGGCAAGAGCCTCGGTAACGGTCATTGTTCATCGAACAAGGGTTCAAAATGCTCCGCATAATTCCGATGCGGATGCTTGCGCGCCTATATATTATAGTACGCGCGCACGCGCGTATACACATAAGCATGCGTATGTACACATATACACGTGCATACGCTATATATAAGGTTGCGCGCGATAGAGTGATAACATGGTGCGAAGATACGGTTTTTTGTATTTTTTGCATCTATGTGTCATAGGAGAATGATTTTTGTCGGAATTAGGCGGCAGCCTGTCCCCAAATGTCCCTAAACATACCGAAAACAGTGGTTTTGACAAACAATATGTTCGATAGTTTGACGAATTAAATAAAACTAAAAAAAATTACAAAAAACATCAAAAAACGCTTTACAAAAAAATCTCAAAGGATTATTATATGCAAGCTGTCGTAAGCAGTAAGCAAGTTTCAAATTGTGGTGCAAGCCCAAAGCAAACACAACATTTTGAGATGAAAAAAGTTTTGAAAAAAACTTAAAAAAATTTCTTAGAAAACATTGAAAAATCGTTGACAAAGAAAAATGCTTATGATAGTATATGAAAGCTGTCACAAATTGACGGCAACGAACCTTGATAATTGAACAAATTTGGAAAAGCGATTTTTAATGTGAATTAAATCATTAAATAACGTCTAAAAAACCTTTGAACAAAAAGTTATAGGACAGTCAAGATTGAACTCAAGAGTTTGATCCTGGCTCAGGACGAACGCTGGCGGCATGCTTAACACATGCAAGTCGAACGGACTGATTCCCTTCGGGGATGAAAGTTAGTGGCGAACGGGTGAGTAATGTATGAGCAACCTGCCTCTGTCAACGGGATAACAGTTGGAAACGACTGCTAATACGGTATATGACCACGGCACCGCATGGTGCTGCGGTAAAAGATTTTATCGGACAGAGATGGGCTCATATCCCATTAGGTAGTTGGTGAGATAACAGCCCACCAAGCCGACGATGGGTAGCCGAGCTGAGAGGCTGATCGGCCACATTGGGACTGAAACACGGCCCAGACTCCTACGGGAGGCAGCAGTGGGGAATATTGGGCAATGGAGGCAACTCTGACCCAGCAATGCCGCGTGAGCGATGAAGGTAGTTTTATTGTAAAGCTCTTTTCTCAGGAACGAACAAATGACGGTACCTGAGGAATAAGCCCCGGCTAACTACGTGCCAGCAGCCGCGGTAATACGTAGGGGGCGAGCGTTGTCCGGAATGACTGGGCGTAAAGGGTGTGTAGGTGGTTTGATAAGTTAGATGTGTAATACCCAGGGCTTAACTCGGGTGCTGCATCTAAAACTGTTAGACTTGAGTACTGGAGAGGATAGTGGAATTCCTAGTGTAGCGGTGGAATGCGTAGATATTAGGAGGAACATCAGTGGCGAAGGCGACTATCTGGACAGCAACTGACACTGAGGCACGAAAGCGTGGGGAGCAAACAGGATTAGATACCCTGGTAGTCCACGCTGTAAACGATGGATACTAGATGCAGGAGGTATTCACTCCTTCTGTGTCGCAGCTAACGCAATAAGTATCCCGCCTGGGGAGTACGGCCGCAAGGTTGAAACTCAAAGGAATTGACGGGGGCCCGCACAAGCAGCGGAGCATGTGGTTTAATTCGACGCAACGCGAAAAACCTTACCAAGACTTGACATCGTATGACCGCTATGGAAACATAGCTTCTCTTCGGAGCATGCAGACAGGTGGTGCATGGTTGTCGTCAGCTCGTGTCGTGAGATGTTCGGTTAAGTCCGATAACGAGCGCAACCCTCGTGAACAGTTGCCAATATTAAGTTAGGAACTCTGTTCATACCGCCGTGGATAACACGGAGGAAGGTGGGGATGACGTCAAATCATCATGCCCCTTATGTCTTGGGCTACACACGTGCTACAATGGCTATTACAAAGAGCTGCAAACTCGTAAGGGCAAGCGAATCTCAAAAAGATAGTCTCAGTTCGGATTGTGGGCTGCAACCCGCCCACATGAAGTCGGAGTTGCTAGTAATCCCGAATCAGCATGTCGGGGTGAATGCGTTCCCGGGCCTTGTACACACCGCCCGTCACGCCATGGGAGCTGGTAATACCCAAAGTCGGTACACCAACCGCAAGGAGGAAGCCGCCTAAGGTAGGATCAGTGACTGGGGTGAAGTCGTAACAAGGTAGCAGTACCGGAAGGTGCGGCTGGATCACCTCCTTTTAAGGAGCCGAAAGGCAATCCTGTGAAGGCAGTTGTGAAAACGACTGTCGACCGAGAGGTCGAAAATCGAAAGTTTGTACAAACTTACCAAAAAATGTACACGGATTCACATAAATCCTTTTCCAAGTTCAATTATTGATGGGTACGACTTAGGTCATCGCACATTGACAACTGCATAGCAGCCAACAGAAAAACTCAGGTTTCTGTTGGTCAAGTAAAAAGAGAGTAAAATATCTATAAGTTTAGAGTAATACGAAAAATCTTTCAACAGATTTCAAAGGATTTACCGATTCACAGATATTTTTGCTGAGTAAATTAACAAGAGATTCATTTAATGATCTTATTAGGTTAGACGTATATGATTAAAGCTAATAAGGGCATATGGTGGATGCCTTGGCACCAAGCGCCGAAGAAGGACGTGACAAGCTGCGATAAGCTACGGTGAGCTGCAAATAAGCTTTGACCCGTAGATCTCCGAATGAGGAAACTCACTTCCGGTAATGCGGAAGTATCCATGTATGAATATATAGTACATGTGAAGGGAACCCGGGGAACTGAAACATCTAAGTACCCGGAGGAAAAGAAAGTAAATAAACGATTTCGTAAGTAGTGGTGAGCGAACGCGAAAGAGCCCAAACCGGAGAAATTTATTTCGATGGGGTTCGGACCTGCATAATTCAAAAAATCGTTAGTCGAACATAGTTGGAAAACTAGGCGACACAGAGTAATAGCCTCGTAGGCGAAAACGATTTCAGATGGCGGGTATCCAGAGTAGCACAGGACACGTGGAATCCGGTGTGAACATGTGAGGACCATCTCATAAGGCTAAATACGACTTGGTGACCGATAGCGTATAGTACCGTGAGGGAAAGGTGAAAAGGACCCCGGGAGGGGAGTGAAAGAGAACCTGAAACCATATGCTTACAAGCAGACACAGCACAACTTAATGTGTGGTGTCGTACTTTTTGTAGAACGGGCCGGCGAGTTACGTTGCGTAGCGAGGTTAAGTGATTAAGTCACGGAGCCGAAGCGAAAGCGAGTCTGAAACTGGCGACATAGTTGCGTGACGTAGACCCGAAACTGGATGACCTAACCATGAGCAGGTTGAAGCAGTGGTAAGACACTGTGGAGGACCGAACCCACGTTCGTTGAAAAGACCGGGGATGACTTGTGGTTAGCGGAGAAATTCCAATCGAATCCAGATATAGCTGGTTCTCCTCGAAATAGCTTTAGGGCTAGCCTCTGAATAGATTACTGATGGTAGAGCACTGAATGGGCTAGGGGGCTTCACAGCTTACTGAACCTTATCAAACTTCGAATGTCAGATAATTGTTTTCAGGGAGTCAGACAGCGTGAGATAAGTTTCGTTGTCAAAAGGGAAACAGCCCAGATCTACAACTAAGGTCCCTAAGTACAAGTTAAGTGGTAAAGGATGTGTCAATTCCAAAACAACCAGGATGTTGGCTTAGAAGCAGCCACTCATTCAAAGAGTGCGTAATAGCTCACTGGTCGAGAGAGGGTGCGCCGAAAATTACCGGGGCTAAAACTTGTCACCGAAGTTTAGGAATGTAATTTATTACATTGGTAGAGGAGCAATCTATGCGGGCTGAAGCGGTATCGAAAGGGGCCGTGGACTGCATAGAAGAGAGAATGCCGGCATAAGTAGCGAGAGGGAAGTGAGAATCTTCCCCGTCGAATGCCTAAGGTTTCCTGGGGAAGGTTTGTCCCCCCAGGGTAAGTCGGGACCTAAGCCGAGGCCGAAAGGCGTAGGTGATGGACAGCAGGTAGATATTCCTGCACCACCGAGCGACGTTTAAATGAGGCAATGACACAGTAGGATAGTCAATCCGCGGAGTTGGATTTCTGCGGCCAAATCGTGAGGCTTGCACGTAGTGAAGTACGCGTGCTTTAAGGCTGGGCGATGATGGGGAGTGAAAATTAGTAACGAAGTTGATGAATTCACACTGGCGAGAAAAGTTGCTAAATATGTTGTTAGGTGCCCGTACCGCATACCGACACAGGTGGGCGAGGAGAAAATCCTAAGACGGACGGGATAACCCTTGTTAAGGAACTCTGCAAAATGACCCCGTAACTTCGGAAGAAGGGGAGCCTACGAAAGTAGGCCGCAGTGAAGAGGCCCAAGCAACTGTTTACCAAAAACACAGGTCTCTGCAAAATCGTAAGATGATGTATAGGGGCTGACGCCTGCCCAGTGCTGGAAGGTTAAGGGGATGTGTTAGCGCAAGCGAAGCACGGAACTTAAGCCCCAGTGAACGGCGGCCGTAACTATAACGGTCCTAAGGTAGCGAAATTCCTTGTCAGGTAAGTTCTGACCCGCACGAATGGCGTAATGATTTGGGCGCTGTCTCAACAGGGGACCCGGCGAAATTGTATTATACGTGAAGATGCGTATTACCCGCGACTGGACGGGAAGACCCCGTAGAGCTTTACTGTAGCTTGGTATTGAAGTTCGGTGATTTATGTACAGGATAGGTGGGAGACTTGGAAACAGGGGCGTCAGCTTCTGCGGAGTCACCCTTGGGATACCACCCTTGAATCATTGGACCTCTAACACTAGACCGTAATCCGGCTGGTGGACAGTGCCAGGTGGGCAGTTTGACTGGGGCGGTCGCCTCCCAAAATGTAACGGAGGCGTTCTAAGGTTCCCTCAGGATGGTTGGAAATCATCCAAAGAGCGTAAAGGTAGAAGGGAGCTTAACTGCGAGACAGACATGTCGAGCAGATACGAAAGTAGGACTTAGTGACCCGGCGGTAGAGTATGGAATTGCCGTCGATTAACGGATAAAAGTTACCTCGGGGATAACAGGCTGATCTCCCCCAAGAGTTCACATCGACGGGGAGGTTTGGCACCTCGATGTCGGCTCGTCACATCCTGGGGCTGTAGTCGGTCCCAAGGGTTCGGCTGTTCGCCGATTAAAGTGGCACGCGAGCTGGGTTCAGAACGTCGTGAGACAGTTCGGTCCCTATCCATCGTGGGCGTAGGATATTTGCGAGGCTCTGCTCCTAGTACGAGAGGACCGGAGTGGACGTACCTATGGTGCATCTGTTGTCACGCCAGTGGCATAGCAGGGTAGCGATGTACGGATTGGATAAACGCTGAAAGCATCTAAGCGTGAAACCAGCCTCAAGATAAGATATCCCTTTGTTTATCAAGTAAGACCCCTTGTAGACCACAAGGTTGATAGGTCGGGTGTGTAAGTGCAGTAATGCATTAAGCTGACCGATACTAATAGGTCGAGGGCTTCAATCAAAAAAATACAAGATTTGCCTAATCCTAATTTAATCAGCAAATACTCTCAATGTTATGCAGTTGTGAATGTACGAAACGCGAAAGCGCAACGACCTTCAAACCATTACCGGTGTCAATGACGCTGAGGTCCCACCTGTTCTCATACCGAACACAGAAGTTAAGCTCAGTTGTGCAGAAAGTACTTGGCTGGACACGGCCTGGGAGGATATGTAGATGCCGGTTTCCAAATGAAAAGACATACACAAAAGTGTGTGTCTTTTCTTTTATATATCGCAACCTTATATCTTGATGTGCACAAGTGTCCGGCCAATAAAGATTACAAAAGACTGCAATAATGAAAGCACAACGGATAATCGGGATTGTATCGTATAGCGGTTGTGCGTCCAAGTTTATGCATTAATAAGTCGATTAAATGTAGTCTTTTGTAAAGAGGAGCAATCGACGGTAGGCGCAGACATAAAAACATCTCGGGTATATGTATCACAAGTATTGTGATTTTTGTGAAATGCAATATACATATGGATAGAAAACACGGTATTTTTATGGCAAGCAAAAGTGGCGAATTGTGACGAGGACACGGCCCGGGAGGATATGTAGATGCCGGTTTCCAAAACAAAAGACATACATGTTTGTGTATGTCTTTTGTTTTATACAACGTTAATTATTGCAAAAATTGTGTTGCATACAAATTTTATTGGTGCTACACTATGAAAACCAAACCCAAAAGAATTGTTTTGAAGCTAAATAAGGTGATTATATGATTATAAGAAAAGCACGTATGTAGGATAGGCTCGGAATCGAGCGTTTGCTTAAGGAAGTGAACAATTTGCATCAAAAGTTGCGCCCCGATATTTTTATCGAAAACGCGATAAAGTATAACGAAGAGCAGTTCAACGCTCTGATCTCAAACGGTGCAACGCCGATTTTCGTTGCCGTTGACGAGGACGGAAACGTGCTCGGACACTTGTTTTGCCAAGTGAGAGATTATGCCGACGTTGCGGTTTACAAGGATTTCAAAACTTTGTTTATTGACGATCTTTGTGTTGCCGAGAGTGCTCATAGACAAGGCATTGGCAAGTCATTGTTCGATTTTGCACTTAAGTATGCTCGTCAAAACGGCTGTTACGATGTTACGCTCAACGTATGGAGCGGCAACGATTCCGCCCTCGCGTTCTATGGAAAGATGGGAATGTTCCCCAAAGAGACTCAAATGGAGTATATCCTTTGAGAATGCTTTGGCAAATAAAGATTTTGAGGTGAGAAATGAATAATACGTTGGTCGTTATCGATCTGCAAAACGATATAACGAAAAATTATAAAGACATAATTTGCAACGTCAATAAGGCGATTGAAAACGCACGAAAGAACGGTTTTATCGTCGTATACGTCAAACATAACAATATAACCGAAGGAACGAGAACGTTTAAGGCAGGAACGAGAGGCGAAGCGTTCGTTCCCGAACTCGACGTCGTTTCAGACAACGTTTTCGTCAAGACGAAAGGTAATGCCTGGACAAGCGAGGAATTTGTCAAGTTTATCGAAAAGAACGGAATAAACGAGTTTTACGTGTGCGGAGCGGATGCGACGGCTTGTGTGAAATCGACGTGTTTCAATATGACGAAATGCGGATACAATGTTCACGTTTTATCCGATTGCGTGACGAGTTACGACAAGTCGAAAATCGACGAAATGTTGAAGTATTACGAAAGCAAAGGGTGCGAACTGTTGTCCGTTGCGGATTTTTGCAAAGAATCGATATCGTAATGATGATTCAAATACAAAATTTGTTTTGATAGGCGCGTTAAAAACGCCTATTTTTATTGTTTCGATTGCTTTTGCAAATACGTTGTCTTATAATCCATATGCGCCGATATGAAACGGCAAATCGGATAAATTTTTATGTCGAACAAAAGAACAAAAATCGAGAACGAAGCGGAATTCTTCGGAACGGAAAGCGTCTGGAAAATTTTGCTGAAAATATCCCCGCCGGTCATGCTGTCGCAACTGGTGTTGTCGTTGTACAACATCGTTGACAGCCTTTTTGTCGGGCAATATTCGGGACACGGTTTGACTGCTCTTTCCGTCATATATCCTCTTCAACTCATCATAACGGCACTTGCGGTAGGTACGGGCGTTGGCGTCAACACGTACATGGCAAGGCTTTACGCACGCGGTGAAATCCAAAAAGCGAAAGCAACGGCAGGCACGGGCATGGTGCTTGCGGTGTTGATGTGGGCGGTGTTTGCCGGCATAAGCGCACTTATAATGAAACCCTACATCAGAGCAATGGCAAATGCTCCCGAGGCAATCGAATATGCCTATCAATACGGCATGGTGGTGTGTATCGGCTCTCTCGCCACGTTTTTGGAGGGTGTTTGGTCGAAAGCGCATCAATCGCACGGAAATATGGTTGTGCCTATGATTGCACAACTTGCCGGTGCCGGCACAAATATATTGCTTGATTGGATATTTATCTTCGGCATGGGCGCATTGAAATCTATGGGCGTTCTCGGCGCAGCAATCGCAACGGTTACCGGACAGTTTGTGTCCGCAATTATCGTCGGCGCAAAAGGTATTCAGAAGCCCGCAAAACCAAAACAAGCTTCGGAGCTTACAAAAAATATATATTCGCTCGCACTGCCGTCGATCGTGATGCAAATGATGTACGTGATATATATACTCGTGCTCAATGCCGTGCTCACAAAATTCAGCGACGCGGCGGTTACGGTGCTGGGGCTTTACTACAAACTTCAAACCTTCTTCTTCATCCCGATGTTCGGTTTGCAAACATGTATCGTTCCCGTGATAAGCTACAACTTTGCGCGGCACAATTTCATGCGTGCGAAAAAGGTTATGAACGACGCTATGCTCATCACGGCGGTCGGCATGATTTTGGGCATAATATGTTTCGAGGCGTTCCCCAAGACGTTTATCGGTTTGTTCTCAAAGGACGAGCAAGTGCTTGCGATAGGACAGACGGCGTTCAGAATTATCGGTACGAGCTTTATTCCCGTTGTGTTCTCGCTGATGATACCCATGTTTTTCCAAGCGATAGGTAGGTCCGTGCCCAGCATCGCACTGTCGTTGATAAGACAGGTGCTGGGGCTAATGCCGCTGTTTTACGCTTTCTCTTTTATAGGTCTGGACTATACGTGGATTGCATTCCCGGTGTCCGAAACGATGACGACGATAGTCGGCCTAATTTTGTACGTAGACCAACTCAAAAAGTGGAAGTGTCAAGAGCGGCTTGAAAAAGGAACGAGCGAGTACGTCAACGAAAGATTGCAAGCGTCCGCGCAAAATCAAAGCGAAGAGCGACAAATCGTCACTGTGCCCGAAAACGAATAAAATGTACAATAATTCATACAAATGTATCGTTATATAATTATTGTTTGACATTTTAATCCTTTTTTAATATAATGTAAGCACAATTCAATCCTATGGAGGAATAGAAACTATGAACAAAAAAGTTATGGCTCTTGTAGCAGTCATTGCTCTTGTTGCAATTCTTGGCGTTTGCCTTGTTGCTTGTAACGCAGAAAGCATCCAAAAGAAACTTGAAAAAGCTGGTTATGCATGCACTTCTTATGAAGCAGGCAAAGATGATGACGGCGCAAGCATCGAATGGAAAGTCGTTGCAAAGAAGAAAGGCCTTAATGCAGATTATGTCACGGTGACCAAATTTGCAAACACAGACGATGCGGAAAAATATGAAAAGAATGTGGCTACCGGTTCTGTCGGCGGATTCACCGTTGTTGTCAAGAGAGTCGGCAAAGTTTGCTACTACGGCTCAGAGCAAGGCGTTAAAGACGCAAAATAATCGCGAATAGCAATGAATAAAAGAAGCACTCGTCGAGTGCTTCTTTTATTTATTGCGGTAGCTTTGTTTAAGTGCATGGAAAGAGGACTTCGGTTTTTTTCAAATTATACTCGTTTTGTCCGAAATTGATGCCTTGGAATCGTTGTTTGAAAAATACAATTGCGGCGGTGATTTTAACAAATCACACAGAGCAGGCAAACATTTTGACGGTATCACCTTTATGTGTTATAATTGCTAATACCTAAAACAAGTTTGATTGTCATCGTGCATGCGAAAAACGACAATATGTAAAAGAAATTATGGAATATTCAAAATCAATAAAAAAGCTAAGAGAAGACAAAAATCTCACTGTTGACGAGCTTGCAAAACGCCTGTCTATAGACGCCGAAAAGATTGAAAGGGCGGAGAGCGGCGACGACAATCTCGACGAGAAAACGCTTGAAGAAATTGCAAGATACTTTGGCGTGCAGTATGATTCGCTTGTGAACGGAACGGTAAAGTCCGGGAAAAAGGACACGATTTTCGATCCGACCGAGTGGTACAAACTCGACAATGCCGCCAAGGTTTACCCATCCTCGTCCTCAAACGAATACAGCACGCTGTTCCGTTTTGCGGCGGTGATGAAAGAGAGAGTAGACGGCAAGATTTTGCAACAAGCACTCGACGATCTCGTGCCGCGTTTTCCGACGCTTATGGTGACGATAAAGCGAGGTGCGTTCTGGTATTATTTTGAAAGATTGCCGTTCAAGCCGCAGGTGGAAAAGGAAACGCTTTATTCTTTCCAACCAATACCTCTTGACGGAAAACGCTATCTTTTCAGGGTGGTTTACAGCGATTATCGTATCGGCTGTGAGTTTTTCCACAGCATCACCGACGGCACGGGCGGCTCGACTTTTCTTATGAGCTTGCTTGCAAGATACTATGAAATCAAGACCGGCAAGGCGATTTCCGACTTCAAGAGCGCGAAAAACTACCGCGATTTGCCAACCGCAACCGAGATCGAGGACAGTTTTCAGGTTTATGCCGAAAAGCACGACTACGCAAAGAGGAACATCAACTTTACATATATCCCGAAACTGCCAAAGGCTCGCAACGGCGTTATGACGCATGTCATAACCTCGGCATCCAAGCTCAATCAAAAGGCAAAAGAGTATGGCGCAACCATCACCGAATACGTGTTGGCAATCATTTTCGGAATTATGTTCGAGATGCGCAAGCGCGAGGGCAGCAAAAAGGACATCAACGCAAGAGTGCCCGTCAATCTTCGCAAGTTCTTTCCCTCCGACACCATACGCAACTTCTCGTTTTTCCTTGACGTAACCCTCAAAAACGAGGTCGAGGGCGGCACGCAAGCCTATGTCAACGCCGTCAAAGAGTGCTTTAAGGCGCAACTCAACGAGAAATATTTGCAAGAGAATATCAACGCCAATATGCGCGAGGAACGCAACAAGTTTATATCGTTTGTGCCGCTTGCCCTCAAGGACATAGGGCTTAAAATCACAAAGTATCTTCTTGACAATAAGGCCGTTTCTATGGATTTTTCAAACTACGGAAGGCTCAACCCGCCGCAAGAGTTGTTCGAGATAGCGGATAGAGTGGAGTTTTGCCTGAAAGAGCCAAAAGGCAACGGCTACAAACTTGCCGGCGTAACGTTCGGCGATGAGTGCGTGTTGACGTTTTCGAGAACTTTCAAATCCGCTCAACTTGAAAGAGATTTCGTGCGCGCTTTGACAAATGAAGGACTTGACGTCTATATCGAAACAAACGGAGAAAAATAATGAAATATTGTAGGCTTTGCAAAACGTATCACCCCGAGTACGACGACAATTGCCCGTTGTGCGGCGCGGGACTTACGGAGGCACAGAATAAGCCCGACGACGGGTTTGATTTTGCCCCGTACAACTCCAACGAAAAGAAAACAGATGCAAAAAAAGTTGCCAGAGATGTTTTTATTGCAATATCCGTACTTACGCTTGCGGGTTTGCTGATTGCGTCGGTGCTTTCGGGATTGTATGCCATTATTTATATCGGGCTTGCATCGGTGGGATTTTTCTGGCTTGTGATAGGACAATTTGCGTTTTTCCCAACGGATTTGCGCTCGATATATTTCCGCTCGACATTTTGGCTATGCGTGCTTGCGGTGCTGGTATGCTTGCATTTCGGCAAGTTGTATATCGCGCTTTCCTATGTGATTCCCTGCGCGGCGTTTGCGCTCTCCGTTGTGACGACGCTTACGATTTTTATCAGCAAAAAATGGTATAGATTTGCCTATTACTATTTCTTGCTCGCAATCTTTATGATTGCACTTTTTCCGCTCAACTATTGCTTGTCGCTCTATTTCGACGGATACAACTGGATCGCATCGGTGGCAACGTTGGGAGTAGGGCTTGCGCAAGTTGCGTTCTCATTGATTTTTGGCAGGGCAGTGCTCGGCACGGAAATCAAAAAGCGTTTCTTCGTTTAAATAGGTTAGACAAAAGTTGCGATTTTATCGATTTTACAACAAAAAACAACGGATTTCACAATTCGGAATCCGTTGTTTTTTATACTTACCGCAATTGTGCGACAGATTAGAGTATTACCGGTTGGATTTGCTCGTGGTTTAACGCTTTTTCTATCGTTGGCAAAATGAGAGAGACGTCCGCAATCAAAGAGTGCGGTTTGTTGTTCGGCGCGTCTTGACCGAAAGGTACGAGATATAAGTTTTTGGTGTTGAGCGCAATTCCGACGTTTTGAGCGTTTGCGCCCAGTGCGTCGTTTGACGAGATAGACAGCACGACGGGCTTGTTTGTGCGCAGGGTTGCTTTTACTGCCATCGTAGTAGGTGTATCGGTGATGCCGTTGACGATTTTTGCAAGCGTATTGCCCGTGCAGGGAGCAACGAGCATAAGCTCTATGCCGGATTTCGTGATGGTTTCGGCTTCGACTATCGTTTTTATGGGCGTTTTCCCTGTTTTTTCGACAATGTATTTTTCAAAATCCGCTTGCTTAAAAAAGCGAGTATCGAGCGTGGACACGTTGTAGCTGAACACGGGGACAATCTCATAGCCGGCGTCCACAAGCGCGTCGACGGCAGTGAGAAGATTTGAAAACGTGCAGAACGAGCCTGTCACGCAAAGTCCTATTTTCTTCATTTTTTCACCTCCATGATGTAGTCGAACATTGCCTTTGCCGCACTGACGGGACAGGTTTTTGCAGGCAAGGCAGGGTATATGTCGGCGTCTATCCCCAGATACTTTGCATAATCAAGGTTTATCGCCGATTTGGAGGCAAGGTCGATATATACGCAATCGTCTTTCATACTCATCAGTTCTTTGTCGCTCACGATTGGTGAGGGAATCGTGTTTATCACGACGTCGTATTTTTCAAAATCGAAGTCGTGCATAGGCAAAACGTGCTTTGCAAACGCATGTGCGGGACGCACGGACGATGTGGATACGACGTCGAAAGCAACATCCAACTTGCCCAAAATCTTTGCCATAGCCGCTCCCGTGCGCCCGAATCCCATAATCAAAACGTAGCAATCCGCAATGGATTTTTTTGAGTGCTCGATTACAATTTCAAGCGCGCCTTCCGCCGTCAGCCGCGAGTTTATCGCTTGAAAACGCTCGCTGTCGTTGTACGTGCAAAGGGTTATATCTCTGCTGTTTGCAAGCGCGTTTGCTTCGTCGCTCACCCTGCCGCAAAACACTTGCGCACCGTCCTCCACTTTTGAAAGCGTCCTTGCCTCGACAAGCACGTTTGGAGCAAACACGTGAGCGGGCATGCGAAAGCACACTCCTTTGAGCATTGATTTGAGATAAAACATTCTCTCGTCGGTTTCGTGTACGATGGCGTAATTTTTGTTCATACGGTATGTTATGCAGCCTTTTGAAAATGAGTTAATGCACGCAAAGCAAGAAAAAGCACATAGAATAAATCGAGGTGAGTATGGAAAGATATTTTTTCGGAAACAACAGCGGTTACGGCTTTTTCAATCTGTATGAAAAGGAGCTGAAATCAAAAGACAAAGTCGTGCTTTTGAAGGGCGGCAGCGGCACGGGCAAGTCTTCCATGATGAAGAAAATTGCAAAGAAAGCAAAATCTTTGGGATTGGATTACGAGTTGTGGTTTTGTTCGGGAGACCCTCAAAGTCTTGACGGAGTTTTTGTCAAAGACAAAAACGTTGCGGTTGTGGACGCAACTTCTCCGCATGCAATCGGCGTGGATATTCCCGTTGTCAAGGATGTGATTTTCGATCTTGCGTCGAGCCTTGACGCAAGCAAACTTCAAGGGGTGAGAGAAGAGGTTGAAAACAAGATGATATGCAAAAAACAACACTTTATGCGCGTATATCAATATTTAAAGTCTGCTTTGCGTCATTTGTACAATCAATTCGAGATTGAAAAACAAGGCGTTGACGAGGACAAAATAAGGGCGTACGCGTCCTCTGTGGCGCGTGATTTAAAGCCTGTGGGAAACAAGGTGAGAGAGCTGTTTTCGCGCGCTATATGCCCAAGCGGGGAGAGCGAGTATTTCGACCATTTGCGAGAAAAAAGAGTTACTCTCGTCAAAGGATGCGCCTATGCGAAGAAAGTGTTTTTCGACGAAATGAGCAAGTTGAGAAAGGGCGTTACGCTGCTGCTTTCGCCCCTCGATCCCACAACGTGCGAAGGTGTGATTTGCGGCACCGACGCGTATGTGGAAAATCCGGGACATTTTGCAAGCGACACCGTCATAGATCTCGGCGTGTTCGGCGAAAGATACGACAAAGACGACGCAACGGAAGAAGCGAACAACGTGGTGTTGCAAACGGCGTTTGCGGTTGAAAGACTGAACAAGGCACGACAAGCGCATATGTCGATAGAGGATATTTTCGTGCCTGCGATGGACTTTGAAAACAACGATAGAATTTTGAAGGAAATCGAAAAACTCATATTCGGTTGATATTTGACTGAAAATACTAAACGAACCGCAATTGTGCGTTGCGGCAAAGTCATCATTACTTGACTTTTGCGCTTTGTTTTGATATAAGTTAAGTATGGACGAAAAAAGAGCGAAAATGGAAAAAAACAACAAGAGCGACGCGCCTTTCTCAAAGGCGTATTGTCGTTTCTTTTTGGGATTGTGCAGGTTTGTCAGACCGTTTTTGCACGGCGTTTGCAAAAAGAGCAAATCTTTCAAACGTCAAAAGAAAAACGGTGCGATGCTTATCGTGTGCAATCATTTGTCCGCATACGATTTTATTCACTTTTCTTCGGCAATGTACGGCGCGCCTTTGAACTTCGTCGTTGCGGAAAACATGATGTACTCGATGCCGATTTTCGCAAAACTTCTCGGCTCGTATCACGCAATCACCAAAAAACAGTATTTTGCGGATTTGGCGTGCATAAAGAATATCAAAAAGTATCTCGACCAAGGTATAAGCGTTCTCATTTGTCCCGAAGGCAAGGTGTCTGCAAACGGCGTTACGGGTGCGATTGCGCCCTCGATTGCAAGGCTCGTGCAGTGGCTGGGCTATCCCGTCGGCGTGATTAAAATGCAAGGGGCAAGCCTCGCCCGTCCGAAGTGGGCGTACAATCTCCGTTTCGTAAGAAGAGGAAGAGTCGTAACCAATTGCGATATGCTTTTCACAAAAGAAGAAGCCAAAAGCCTTTCGAAAGAGGAAATATATCAAAAAATTTGCGACGCGCTCTATCAAAACGAGCATAAGTGGCAGGTTGAAAACGGTATTATTTTCAAAGGTAGCCGCTATGCGGAAGGGCTTGACAGACTTTTGTATCGTTGCCCCAAGTGCGGCAGTGAGTTTGAAATGAGTTCGAGCGGCAGTCATTTGAAGTGCAACCGTTGCGGAAACGACGTGGTTTACGGCTATGACGGACGACTCGTTCCGCAAGGGGACGGAGTGTGCCCGGAGCGTATAGATTTGTGGTACGACGAACAGCGCGCACTTGTTGCAAAAGAAGTGCAAAACGGTGATTTTAAGCTATCTAACACGGTCAATTTGTTTGTGGAAAACGAGCTTAACAACGGCTATCGTTTTGTGGCGAACGGCGTTTTGACTCTCGACAAGGACAAACTTTGCTTCGATACCGACTGGCAGGAAAGACCTGTCGGAGTGAAGTCCAAATACGGCGTGAATAATATGTCCCTCGATTTCGACACGGCAAACGGAACGGAAAAAGTCGAGGACGAATTCAAGCACGTCGAATTTGCGGTGTCGAGGTGCGATACCGTTGCGAATTTGCCGGGAAGCGCGGTGGATATGTACGACGACAAGCACGTTTATAGGTTTATGTTCGACAAGGTTATGGCGGCAACAAAGTATGCTCTTTGCATCGAAGAAGCCTACAAGCTCGGCAAAAAATAAAAAAATTGCGAAAAATAGATTGCAAAAAACCGTCTGGACAGACGGTTTTTTCATGCGAGCAAGCCTCATTCGGCATTTGATGTTGACAATTTTGTTTGAATAATGTAGTATTATATTTGTATTCCTATATTATGTGTGCGAGAGTGCGCATACGTGTAAGGTGAAAGTTATGAGAAAGAAAGTCAGTTTATTTTTGATTGCTATCTTGCTTGTCGTTCTTGCGATAAGTATGGTTGCGTGCAACAAGGGCGCGCAAGACGCAGGCAAGTTGCCCGACAGCATCAACCCGTCCGATATAATCGAAACCGGCGGTGACGACGGTCCGATGACGGCGCAGCTCAAATTTTCCTTCCCAAAGGGCGTAACGTCCGTGTTCAAGAGCATGTTCGTTGACGAGTTCGATATTTCCGACGTCGAGTATTGCGTGGTTTATCTCAACACGCAAACGAACGCGACTACGGAGGGCATTCACGGAAATCTCACCGAAAATATGCTCCAAACGGACGAGGACAGAGCAAACGTCAAGAGGGCGGGACATCATCAAATAAAAGTCCAAGTGGAAACGGGCAAAGACGACGACGGCAACGCCGTTTACGCAAAAGGCTCGTTTGCATTGCACCTCCAAGACAGACTTGCTCCCGTTGAAAGAGTGACGCTCACTTTCAACCTTATGGACGGTGAAAGACGCGCCAACGCCGCATTCGGCACGACTTCTCAAAACGGACAAACGGTCAGCGTCAGCGTTGACAGCGGCGTTTCGATCGCATCTTGGGACGAATTTATCTCCACTTTCAGAATGACGATAGAGGACGAGGGCGAGGGTAAGCCCGCAAGAGCGCTTGAAAGCGTAAGCGTAAAAGGCGCAACGTACAGCGCAACATCCAAAAACTTCCCCCTTACGATAGACAATTCTTTCAACAATCAAACTTTCTCGACAAAATGGACGAACGACACCGTAAACGTGAAGTTCAATCTTGCCGTTCCTTCGGACGCTCAACTTGAAAGCGGCAAGGTCAATCCCAGCGAAAACCCCGATTTCAAATCCACGCAAACCGTGCGCCGTTCGTACGGCAAGGCCGTTGCTCCGGCAACGGACATCTTCAACGTGTATAGCGGATACTACTTTGCAGGTTGGTATCTCGACAACGGCACGAAGGCGGGCGAGTGGGACGAAAACGACACTCTTTGGAATTTTGCAAAGACGGTCGGCACGTCCGATATAACTCTCGTCGCACGCTGGACTATGCGCGTTTACTCCTACACGCTCTATATGATGGGCGGTGAGTTCAAAAACGACGTTCAAAACGCAAAAGCCGACGACGGCACGGAAATTTCAAGCGATGAAATCGCCGCCGCAAAGGGCTTTACCGTCGTGAATGCAACTTCGACGTTCGGCATCGAAAGCGAAAAGCTCAACAGAATCGATTTCAGCGGTTTTGCATACAACCATAATTACAGCGAATACGTCGCAAAAATCACCGTTTCGCCGCAAAAACGCGACGGCACGCAAGCAAAGAGCGTGTACGTGCGCATTTCTCAAATCAAAGATTTGCTCACGAAGGGCAACGGCGTATATGTCAAACTCGACGGCATCTACGACGATTATCAATGCCAAAATCTTTCAAACACCACAACCGTTGACGGCGTGAGCGAAAAAGGCTACGTCAAGTGGGTGTTCAACGACACTGACAACGAGCAAGAACGCCTTGCAAGACTCAGTGCGTACTATACGGAAGTCGTGTTTAAAGACGGACTTTCGCTCAAAGCGGACGGCTCTATCCGCATCGATAAGATTGCCGACGAATCGGTGAGCGAACTTATCATTCCCGACAAACTCACTTATCAAGGCGCAACGCGCCCTGTGGGCGAGATTTCCGCAAAAGCGTGCATGAATCTCAAAGCACTCACAAAGCTCGATTTTTCGGAAGCGACAAGTCTCAAAATCATCGGTGAGCAAGCGTTTGCGCACGCTCCGCATTTGAGAGCAGTGGTTGCTCCCGCGTCCAACAACATCGAAAAAGTCGGCAAGAACCTTTTCTTCGGTTCGGAGTTCGAAAACAACTACTACAAAAACAACAACGGCAAACAATTTATCGTCATAGGCACGATTTTATACAAGTTTGTCGGTCAAGAGTACTCCGACGGCGAAACGACGCGCGTCAGAGCGGACGTCGTCAAGTCGCTTGACATTTCTTCCGATTACTATTCTGCGGACGTAGCCAACGCCGACGCACTCAACGCTCAACTTCAAGCGGTTACGGCAATTGCGGACGGCGCGTTTGCAAACGCTGTCGCACTTGAAACAATTACTCTCGGCGACAACGTGCAAAGAATAGAAAACGGCGCGTTTGCAAATCTCGAAAACTTTGCAAAAGTCGAGGTGAGTACAAGCTCGAAACTCGCATACGTCGGCGAAAACGCATTTAGCGGCACGTCTATGCTCAAAGAAACAAGCGGAAACTACAACTCCGACTACAAGGCAATCGTCATCGGCACAGTGTATTACCGCTTCATCGACAAGAGTGCGACGGACACTCGTATTCTTTCGGACGTCAAACACATCGCACCGCACGCATTCGACGGTTGCGTAAACCTCAAATCCATAAACCTTGCGGCATGCAAACCTCTTACGGTGGGTAAGGGTGCGTTTACGAGCACGCAATGGATTCAAGACGCAACGACGCACGCAAACGGACTTGTCGTTGTGGACGGAGCGGACGGCGAAGTCTTCCTTGTGGAATATTTTGACGACGGAAAAGGCTCGAAGAACGTCATCGTTCCCTCAAACGTAACCTCTATCGGCGAAGAAGCGTTCTATCAACACGCAAACACCGTCAAGACGGTCAAATTCGACGTCAACGTCAAATATATCGACAACTATGCGTTTAAGGGTGCAAGCGCGGTTGAAAGCTTTATTTGTACAAAGGTCGGCGTTGAGGGCAACAAACTTGTCGGCGCACCTATGATTGCGGACAACGCTTTTGCCGACGCAAGCGGAAACCTTATCCACAACGCAAACTTCTACTTCACGTCGGAAGTGCTTGCGACGCTCGAAGCAATCAACAACGGAACGATTGCCGCAGGCGATGCAATCACTCGTGCGTGGGCGCAACTTTACGGATTCAACAAAGCAAACTTCGTTGAGGAAAAGGTTGACAAGGTTTATATCAACACCGACGTCGTAGACACCGTTCTTCTCAAAACCGCAGCAGACAAAAACGCTTTTGACACGACATACGGCGACGCAATCGCAAATGGACTTGTCGTGCTCAACAACACGGGCGTGGACAACACCGAAACCCTTGACAAAGTCAAAAACAACGTCCAAGTTGTCCTCGTCACAAAGGGCGACGAAAAATACGGCAGCCTCTATGAAGAGGGCGTGACGAAATACGTCGTGACGTTCACATACAACAACAGCACCGATGGTTGCCAAATCAACATCGGTGACGAGCATTTGTACGTCGCAACGGTGTACAACGCAATCAACGGCAATCCGTCTTTCTACGAGGAAGGCAACAGTGTGCCGACAATCAACGTTACCGGCAGCGGAAACTACTATCTCAAAGGTTTCGAAGGTAAACAAGAAGGTGCGGATATTCCGCTTTTCTACACCTCGTATAAGGCGGGCGAGGGCAAGTTTGTGTACACCGACATCGACGGCGTGCAACACGAGCTCGATATTGACAGAATAGAAAACTTTATCACTACGAGAACGACTGCCGAGGCGGAAGCTGTCGTAACCGTAAACTTCCACAATATCGGAACGTACAAGTTTAAGTTCAAATATGCGGTTGAAATTTCGCAAGTCGAGCAACTCGAACAAGACGGCGCGATTTCTATTCCGCTCAACAGCAACGTAGCTTCTGCGTTTGCCAAGTTCAAAGTGCGCCTTATCGGTCAAGACGGCAGCGTGACGCTCAAATCGCTCTCCACGTCAAACGGATTTACGTTGGTGGACGGCGCGTCGGTTGACACAAAGACGCTGGGCATCCACACTTTGAGAGTGAAGTATGCGGCCGACGACGTGCTCGGCGGCGTTATCGAAATCCCGATCGTGTACTTCGTGGTGCTCGAAGCCGACGCAAGTTTGTTCGAATATGAAATTGCGGATACTCAAACCGTTGAACTTGGCGGCGAAACATTTGCCGGAAAGGTCAGAATCGTGTCATGCAAGGCGTCGAGTGCCGAAACAATCGTTCTTCCGTCGATATGGACCGCCGCAAACGGCGACAAGTATATTGTCTCCGAAATCGGCAAAAACGATTCGTCTACGGGTGTATTCGAAAACTTCAAAAACCTCAAAGCCGTGTATCTCGGAGCGAATATCGACAAGATAAACGCAAGAGCGTTTGCAAACTGCGTTGCGCTTGAAAACGTCTATACGGCACAAAACGTTAATGCGGAATACGCCGTGCTTTCGGACGCGAACTTTGCAAAAGAACTCGTTTCGGAATCCGAAACCGAAATCGTGTACAATGCGACGGTAAGCAACCTCGAAGGCGTCGAATACAACGGAGTGCTTGCAATCGGCGGACAATATACTGTTGTCGGCACAAAGAAAGTCGTCTACAACGTTGTCGGCATAAACGCGCTTCAAGTCAAAGACGGCACGGAAGTGTTCTTGCCCGATACTCTCACAAAAGAAGCGTCGCTCACCTACGAAAACGGCGCGCCCGTCACCGCAAATGTTTATTCGTCAAATAGCAACGTGATGTTCAGAACGCTAAAATACGTCAACGGCAAAGTCGAATACATCGGCAACGGTGCGTTTACAAACACCTCCGCTCTCAAAGGTATCGACCTCTCGCACGCAACCGAGCTTCACTACGTGGGCGCAAACGCATTTGCGGGCAGCGGACTTGTTTCGATTGATTTGAGCGCAAATACCAAACTCGTCGAAATCAACCAATCCGTATTTGCAGGCTGCACGAAACTTGCAACCGCGACGCTGGCAAACACCGTTACCACAATCGCGGATCACGCCTTCTACAACTGCTCCGCACTCACCGAAATTCTTGGCGTAACGCAAGTCAAGAACCTTGCTCAAAACGCATACGAAGGCTGCAACGCACTCGTAACGAAGCCGAGCAAAGCGGCGTAAGAATTGAAACACAGTATTGAAAAGGCGACTGCAATGCAGTCGCCTTTTCCGTTGTTGTATTCAAATAAGTTTCATCGAAAGAATCAATAATCTTCAAGGATATTTGCAAGTTTTCGGGCATTTTCTTTTGTCATTTCCGTGAGCGGCAAGCGAAGTTTCGAGGAGCAGTAGCCTTTGAGCTGCATCGCCTTTTTGATAGGAATGGGGTTGACTTCGCAAAACAGAGCTGATACGAGAGGGAGCATGGCAAGTTGCATTTGCCTTGCCTTTTCGTAGTTGCCTTCGAGTGTGAAACGAGTCATATCGCTCACGTATTTAGGACATACGTTGCTTGCAACGCTGATTACACCCAGCCCGCCCATTGCCATAATCGGCACGGTGAGCGCGTCGTCACCGCTTATCACCATATCGGGGCAAAGGCACAAACATCTTTCGATTTGCTCCATATTGCCGCTTGCTTCCTTGATTGCAACGACGTTTTTGTGCTCGGTCGCAATGCGGGCAAAGGTTTCGGGCAGGATATTCACGCCCGTGCGTGATGCGACGTTGTAGCAGATAATAGGAAGGCTTGTCGCCTTGGCAATCGCGCCGTAGTGTTCGACAAGCCCTTCCTGAGTGCATTTGTTGTAATAGGGCGTAACCACCAAAAGCGCATCTGCGCCCAGTTTTTGCGCCATTCGGCAAGTTTTGACGGCTTGCCTCGTGCTGTTTGAGCCTGCGCCGACGATGAGCGGAATTTTGCCGCTCGTTTGCTCTACGCACACTCTTACGATTTGCTCTTTTTCTTCTTCGGACAACGTTGCCGGCTCGCCCGTCGTTCCGAGAGCGACAAGCGCGTTTATGCCGTTTGCGATTTGCATATCGACGATATTGCGTATCGCCTGCACGTCCACTTTGTCATCTTCTGTAAAAGGTGTGATGAGTGCGGTGGCTGTGCCCTTGAAAATCATTTATGCCTCCAAAGCGTTTTTTATGAGCAATTCCACTATTTGTACGGCGTTGGTTGCCGCGCCTTTTCTTATATTGTCGGCAACAACCCACAGGTTTGCGCCGCTGTCCACGCTCTCGTCCATACGGATTCTGCCGACAAAAACTTCGTCGTGATTTTCGGCGTCGAGAGGGGTGGGGTAGACGTTGTTTTTTACGTCGTCCATAACCACGATTCCGGGGAAGTTTTCAAGTGCGTTTACGACGTCTTGTTTTTCGCACTTTTTGCAGAACTCGACGTTTATCGACTCACTATGACCGTAGAACACCGGAACTCGTACGGTTGTCGCCGTAACGCGCAAAGATTGATCGTGCAAAATTTTGCGTGTTTCGACAATCATTTTCCACTCTTCTTTGGTGTAGCCGTCCTCCATAAAAACGTCGATATGCGGCAGCATATTGTACGCTATGGGGCGAGGGAATTTCTTGGGCGCGACTCCGTTGATTCCGTCTTTTAGGTCGTTGTAGCCGGCAACGCCCGCGCCCGACACTGCCTGATAGGTGGAGTACACTATGCGCTTGATGCCGAACTTGTCGTATAGAGGTTTGAGCGCAACGACTGCCTGAATCGTGGAGCAGTTGGGGTTTGCGATTATGCCGTGATTCCACTTCACGTCCTCGGGGTTGACCTCGGGCACGACAAGGGGAACGTCGTCGTGCATGCGCCATTGCGACGAGTTGTCAACGACGATTGCGCCTATTTCGGCAAATATAGGCGCAAACTCTTTCGACACGCCTGCGCCTGCAGAGAAGAGCGCAAAGTCAACTTTGCCTTTCAGCGCGGTGACGTTCTCTTTTGTAAGTTCGATGACGGTGTGCTCCTTGCCCATAAAATCTATCTTTTTGCCCGCACTTTTTGCGGATGCGAAAAGGTAGTAGTTGTCCACGGGAAGTTGTCTTTCGGTGAGAACTTCGAGAAATTTGCCTCCGACCATGCCTGTTGCGCCGACAACGGCGACGTTAAACTTTTTCATATTGCCTCCTAGCCGCTTATGTAGAAAAATTTAACACCGACAAGGCAAGTTGTCAATAAAAAGCCGCAATTCGGACGTGTTGTATTTTGCAAAACTCCGCTCGTTCGGCCGTCGACGATCTTTGTCTAAAACATTATATGCGAACAAAATCGTCGGGGTGCTTTTAAGGACAAATATATTTTTGCGATTTATTTGATATTTGCTTCGATATAATGTATAATCTATTTAATTATATAGTTTTGTAGGAGTGTATATGGCAAACAACAATCCTAATTCGGCTTATTCAGTGCCTCAAAAGCCCAAAAAACTTTTGCTCGGCAAACTCTTTACGGACGCTCCCGTTCGCAAAGAACCCGAAGAACCTCAAAAAGTGCTCGTTGCCGGACTTGCGGAAGCGCGTCCGGTAAAAGAATACCCCGATTCGTTTATGGCGAGAGCGGCGGCGGTTATGCGCGGCGAATTTGCCACGCTTTTCAAAGCAACGCTGTTCTTTTTGATATTTACGGTCCCGTTTATCGTCATTTTCGCATGGTTTGCAGGTTATTTCGAAAACCTTGCAATCGGCGGAACGTACAACTTTATGGGTGACATCGGCATAGGTTTCCCAGGCGGCGGCGACAGTATCGCATTGAGCGTGGGCAGCCTTTATCGCAACGTAAAAATGCCCGTTATGGCAATGTACGGTGCATGCTTCCTGTTCGGCTCGCTCGGACTTTCGGGCTTGTTCTATTGCGCAAAACGCAGCTTCTATCAGGATTATTACAAAAACTGGGCAAAAACCTATTGGATGGGCTTTGCAAAGTATTGGTGGAAGTTCCTCCTTGCAGGACTTATGATGGTTGTCATCGCTCTTGGCATGGTTGAGTCGCTTATGTACCTTTTGGAACAACAAGCACTCGGCACGGCAGGCGCAGGTGCATATTGCGCGGTGGTGTTCAGCTTTATCGTCGGTGCGCCGCTCCTTCTCATCCCCGTTGTGATGATGGGACTTTTCACGTCGTACGAACTCACATTTGCGCAATGCTTTAAAAACGCAATCGTGCTTATCGCAAACAACCTTTTGAGCATTCCGGCAGTCGCGCTCGTGAGCGCGCTTCCTCTCGGACTTTGCGCGGTGAACAACCTTTTGGGTATCATCATATATGTTGCTATGGCACTCGTCGGCACGACGTTTATGGCACTTTGCTGGATTGCCGTGGCGTCAAGAGGTATGGTCAAGTGCCACAATCGTAAAGAGGACGAAACCAAAACCCAAATGGCCGAACAAAGAAAAGCCGCAAAACAAAATCCATACGTCAACGGAACGGTTCAAGGCGCACAAAAGAAAAAGGCAAAACAAGCCGTGCCTTACCAAAATCCGAAGAAGAAAAAGAAAAAATAATGGCGCAAATCATAGGATTTAATCTCTCTAAAGAGGATTATCTCAACCTTGCGGACAAGGCTTTCAAAGACGGCGAAACCGAAAAAAGCATATCTTATCTCGACAAGGCACTCTCGATAGATGAACGCTCTGCGGAAGCGTCGATTGCGCTTGCAATCGTTTACGCTTCGCTCGGCGCATTCGAAATTTCAAATGCGACTCTCTTCAAGGCGCTTGCAAAACATCCTTGCGCCGACGACAGAGATCGCATTTTTTATCAGTTGGCGTTGAATTTTCTCGACGTAAACCTTCCCGACGTTGCCGAGTATTATTTGCGAGATATTGCCGACGCGTACGATTTGCAACTGCCCGAGGATATGGGCGAGACTGCAAGCGACGCGCAGGACGGCGGATTCAGAGTGATCTATCCAAAGGGCGAGGATTATTACGAAATGCTCATAAGCAAGGCGTACGAACTTGTGAGGGAGCGTAAACTCGACGAGGCAATCGCGCTTATGGACGAGGTTGATCCGCGCTCGAAATCCAAGGCGGCGGCAAATCATATCGTGCTCGTTTGCCTTATGATAAAAAACGACATCGATTCCGTCATCGCAAACGCACAAAAGATGCTTGCCGAAGACGGTGACAACCTTGCCGTAAAATGCTCGCTCGCAACCGCTTATCTTGCGGAGGACAAGATTGCCGAATCGTATGCCGTTTTGGATCAGATCCTTGAAAAAGACTACACGAATATGGACGAAATCCTTATGATTTTGCCCTTGCTCGTCAATTTGGAAATGCATGCGGAAGTGGTGAAGTACACAAAGAGAGTCCTTGCAACGCTCGACCTTCAACCAAACACTATGATTTGGCTTTCGCAAGCACTGTACAATCTCGGTCAAAAAGACGAAGCGCGCAAAGTTATGCTCAAAGTGCGCACGATTTTCGGAGAGTATTCGCCGGCGGATTACTTTTTGCAACTTTACAAGCAAAATCCCGACAAAGTTGCGTATTCGATGAATTTGCCCTACGTCGAAAAAATCGCAAGATACAAGGACTTGGACAGATTTTTGAAGATGCAACCGCAAGAGGTTTTGCAAATCGTTTACGGCTTGGACGAGGAAAGCGAGCATATGCAAAAGCTCATAGAATGGGCGTTTGCCGACGACAACGAAACTTTGAAACTTTTGCTTGTCGAAAAACTTGATTTGTGCACGTCCAAATGGGTGTGCGACTTTTTGCGCAGACAACTCATTTCAACTGACTTGTCCTTTGAACTTATGGACAAAATGCTGTTTTGCCTTGTGCAAGACAATATGTTCAGACTGACTTTCGACGTCGTTGCGCAAGACAGATTCAAGAGCATAGATATGGTGCTGCCGAGTGCGTTTTTCAAGATGAACGAAACCTTGCACCGAGCGGTCAGATGTTGCGTGTCTGACGTTGTTTTCACCGACGAAGAGCCCAATATCTATCTTGCAAAACTCACAAATATCGTCAACTCGATCGTCACAATCGACGACAGTGGAAAACTTAAATACGCCAAGCCGAAACTCAAAAGAATTTCAACCATGCGCAGCGTGCGCACGCTCATAGGAGTGTTGCTTTGCAAGGTGTACGAGGACGACGCCGACGATATGCGCAATCAAACCATTGAACGCTACGGCCTTGACGAAGGCACGTTTGACAAATACTACAAGATTATTTTCGGAGATGAAGATGGAATCGAATGAACAATTGACGCCCGACGTCAAAACGAAAGCAGATATGCTCAAAAACCTCGACGTCCTTTTGGACGAGGATTTGCCCTATCATCAAAGGCTCGAAGCGTACGAGTATCTTATGGAAGATTGCGAGCCTATTCTCGAAGATATGATTGACAAAATCTACACGACGGAGGGCGAGACGGGCAAAATGCTTATGGAGATTCTTGCTGAGTACAAGGGCAACAAGGCAATCTTTATGGGGCTTGTCAGCTATCTTTACAAGGGCGAGGACGTTGCGCTTTTTGCAAGGCTCATAGGCGCGTACGGCGACGAGCAGGGCGTTGAAGTGCTCAAAACTTTTTGCGAGAATTACGAGCCGAATTACAACGAATATATGGAACTTCGCAACGCCGTCGAAGAGCTTGGCGGAGATTTCGATTTGAAACAAGATTTTTCCGACGATCCGTTTTATCGCTTCCTCAAAGGTCTTGACGAGGTTGACGACGAAAGTAGAAAATCACCGTTCGAGGACTATTTCAAGCAAAATCGCGAACGTTCCGACGAAGAGAGCGACGAGGATTTCGACTGCGAGGACGAAGATTGCGATTGTGACGACGACTGTGATTGTGACGATGACGATTGCGACTGCCATCATCATGATTGTGAAGACGAGGATTGCGATTGCCATCATCACGATTGCGACGATGATTGCGGCTGCGGTCATCATCACCACGATTGATTTGATTTGTCATAACTTTTTGCACGCCTTCGGGCGTGCTTTTCTTTTTGCTTTTCAGCGTTTTCACCGCATCGAAAACAAGTCGCAATACGACGATTGCAAACAGTATCACGCCCAGCACGCTGTTGACGGGATAGAGCGTATCGACTATGTTGTCAAAGCCGAAAAAGCTCAAAGGGTAAGCAATCAAAAGACAGAAAAATACGACGAACGCTTTGTGCTTTTCATCGCCCAAAACGGACAATTTATTCGTGTGAGAAAGGAACAAGGACGTGCGATCGCTCACGATTTTGAGGGAGGATACAAGCGTCGTGAAGATTGCTCCCGCAATCAAAACGCCGCATGCAAATTTCAGATGCAATATTTCCGAAACTGCCAAAGTGGGCATTAAACTGCCGTTTGTGTCGGATAAAACTACTGTTTGGAGCATAAACAACATTCCAAACAAAAAAACGCATATCATAAGACAGCTTGCGAAAATCTCTTTGTAGCTCAAATTTTCGCCCTCTTCGGACACGATGACTCCGCCCAAAAGCACGTCGAGTCCGCTGTACAAAATAGGCTTTGAAAGCGTAAAAGGCAAAGACGATTGCGGCGTGGGTAATTTGAAAAAGACGATTGATATGCAAAGCACGATAAGAGGCACGACGATTGTGTTGAGGATCCTGATTTTTTCAATGCCGAGCACGACGATAATTCCGCCGAGCACGGTCATTGCAAGCCCGAAGGCAAGGGGGATTCCAGTCATGGATTGCATCACGAAATCACCGCCGGCAAGCATTGCGCAAAGGGACACGCTTGCGGCGAAAAATATGCCGAGATTTACGATTTTGCCTTTTGGTATAAGCCTTTTTTTGCCTGCGATGAGAAACAGTGCGCAAATAAGCGACATAAAAATCGAAGAAATCGCCACGTTTAAAGGTGACGATTTGCCGAAAAAAAGTGCTATTTCACGCCCGGATGAAAATCCTGCGCCGATTGCCGTACCTACGTATAACGCTGCCGTTTTGAATGCTTTTTTCACATGAAAAGCATATTTGCGCCGTAGGCAAAAAATGCCGAAAAAGGCAAGGAAACTCTGTTTTTACGCGAGTTTTGCAACTCCGCTTGCGATTGCGGCTTGTTTGACCGCCTGCGCAACCGCGGGCACGACGCGTTTGTCAAACGGATCGGGGATGATGTCGGTTTCGCTCGGATTTTCAACGAGAGAAGCGAGAGCGTCGGAGGCGGCGATTTTCATCGCCTCGTTGATGTCGGTTGCTCTTGCGTCGAGCGCACCTCTGAAAATGCCGGGGAAGGCAAGCAGGTTGTTGATTTGGTTGGGCAAATCGCTTCTGCCGGTGGCAACGATTTTCGCGCCTGCTTCGAGGGCGAGTTTCGGATCTATTTCGGGGCTCGGATTTGCCATCGCAAACACGATGGGATCGCAATTCATAGAGCGTACCATATCTTGAGAAAGCACGTCTTTTGCGCTCACTCCGATAAATGCGTCGGCGTCCTTTACCGCGTCTTTCAAAGTGCCTTTTACGCCGCGCGGATTGGTGCGTTTTGCAAGCTCGTTTTGTGCGACGTTGAAGTTGTCGCTCTCGTCAATTATGCCTAGTCTGTCGCAAACGATAAGGTCCTTTGCGCCGAGCGAAAGCAGGAAGTTTGCGATTGCAATGCCTGCGCTTCCTGCGCCGTTTATAACCAAACGGGCGGTTGATATGTCTTTTTTGACAACTTTAAGTGCGTTTTTGAGCGCAGCGGCAAGCACGATTGCAGTGCCGTGCTGGTCGTCGTGAAAGACGGGAACGTCGCAAAGGGCTTTGAGCCTGCGCTCCACTTCGAAGCAGCGAGGTGCGGATATGTCTTCTAGATTTATACCGCCGAAACTTGCGCTGACGTTGTAAATCGTGGACACGATTTCGTCTACGTCCTGCGATTTTATGCAAAGGGGGATTGCGTCTATTCCGGCAAATTCGTGAAAGAGCACGCACTTGCCTTCCATAACCGGCATGCCTGCTTCGGGACCTATGTTGCCAAGTCCCAAAACCGCGCTTCCGTCGGTGATGACCGCAACGGTGTTCCAACGCCTTGTGAGCGAGTAGGACAAGTCCTTGTTGTCCTTGATTGCAAGGCAAGGCGCGGCAACGCCGGGCGTATAGGCGAGGGACAAGTCTTGCTTGTTTTCAACTTTCGCTCTTGACGTAACTTCGAGTTTGCCTTTCCACTCAAAATGTTTTTTCAACGATTCTTCGGAATAGTTCATAAAAATCTCCGTCGGATATATTGACATCAGTTTACATCAAATGCCTTGAATTTGCAAACCAATTAAGGTATAATCGAGGCATGAAAACGATAACTTACAAGCAAATTTCATCCGCAGCGGAAAATCTTGTCACGGCGTGCAGCCGCGTTACGCCCTCGTGCATACGAGCGATGACCGCCGCACTTGAAAAAGAAAGCAATCAAAATGCAAAAACCGCAATGAGTATGCTCTTGTCAAACGCCGCTTTGGCAGAGGGGAACGGGCTTGCAGTGTGTCAGGACACGGGTATGGCGGTGTTTTTCGTGCGGCTGGGGCAAGACGTGCACGTCGAGGGCGGATTGCTTACTGACGCGATAAACGAGGGCGTGCGCAACGGCTATGAAAAAAACGGCTACCGCGCAAGCGTTCTCGACCCGATAACAAGAAAGAACACAAAGGACAACACGCCTGCAATCGTTCATATCGAGCTTGTCGATGGCGACGACTTGCAAATCACGTTTTTGCCAAAAGGGTTCGGCAGCGAAAATATGTCGAGGCTGTTTATGCTCAAACCGTCGCAAGGCGTCGAAGGCGTAAAAGATTGCATCGTGCAAGCGGTGAAAGAAGCAGGGGCAAATCCTTGTCCGCCCGTTATCGTGGGTGTGGGCATAGGCGGCACTGCGGAAAAGGCTATGGAAGTTGCAAAAGAACAACTTTTGCGAGAAGTGGGCGAGCCGTCCGAGGACGCAACCCTTGCGGATATGGAAAGGGAAGTGCTTGAAAGGATAAACGCGCTTGGCATAGGCGCGCAGGGTTTCGGAGGCGATACGACCGCGCTTGCCGTGCATATAGGCAAGTTTCCCACACATATTGCCGCGCTTCCCGTTGCAATCAACGTGCAGTGCAACGCAATGCGCAAGTCGAGCGTGACGTTGTGAGGCGGATATGGAATACAAACTGAAAACTCCTCTTGACAAATCTCAAATCGCAAAACTGAACGTCGGCGACGTGGTGTATATCACGGGCAGACTGCTCACTGGCAGGGATGCCGCGCACAAGCGTATTTTCGACGCGCTCAAAAACGGCGAAGAGTTGCCCGTCGAAATACAAGGACAGACGATATATTATGTCGGGCCATGCGAAAAGGACGGCAAAGTGTTGTCGGCAGGGCCTACCACCTCTATGCGTATGGACGCATACGCTCCGCTTTTGTACGACGAGGGCGTTGTCGCGACGATAGGTAAAGGGGACAGAAACGAGGATGTATACGATGCGATAAAACGCAACGGCGGAGTGTATCTTGCTGCAATCGGCGGCGCAGGCGCATTGTATGCAAGCAAAATCAAATCGTCGAGGGTGCTTGCCTATTCCGATCTCGGCACGGAAGCGGTGCACGAGTTTCAAGTCGAAGATTTTCCGTGCGTGGTTGCGATAGACGCAAAGGGTAACGGAATTTACGGATAACGATTTGAGCAAGATTGCGACAGATTGGCATAAGTGTCTATTATCTCGGCGGCGGTTGTCGTTGACATATATAGACGACGGTCATACAATATAAACGTAGCAAATCTATTTCTTGGGTGGGTATATCCCAACCGGTGGTGATGCCGTCTTTGAACGGACAAGTCCAACAGCCCCAACAGCCGATGCGGTGAGATTCCGCAACCGCCTGTAAAGTCAGACTGGGAAGGAGTAGTGCGCAGACCAAACGTCTGCACGTCCTTCTCCGCAAAAAACGGAGATTTTTTTATGAAAAAACAAGGAAAATTCACAATCAAATTTATTGCCTATACGGGCATGATGACGGCAATCGTGTACGTTGCAACGCTGATAGGCGTATCCACTCCGGTTGCAAATTTCAACATCGGTGACAGCGCGATTTTGATAACCGCCGCGCTTTTCAATCCCGTCACCGCAATGATTGCGGGCGGGCTTGGCGCGTTTTTGGCAGACCTTACGACTTATCCCGTGACGATGCTCTATACGCTTGTGATAAAGGCAATCGAAGGCTTGCTTGCAGGCATTGCGTTTACGCTTATCTACAAGTGGTTCGACAAAAAAGAGAATCCCACAAAACGCGACGTTGCGCTGAAAATCGTGTTTGCGACAATCACGTGCATCGTATGCACGATGCTCATGGCGGTGGGCTATTACATTTGCAAAGCGTTTATGTACGGCACGCCCGAATCGGCATTGACGTCACTTCCCAAAAACGTTGTGCAAGCGGTTGTTTCAACGCTTATCGCAGTGCTTGTTTTGTACGCCGCACGCCTTGAAAAAATGCGTGCGAAAACGCAACTTGTCCTCAAACCCGTACAACAAAAGACGGAAGAAGTCGCAGTGGTTTCAGACGATGAAAACCCCGACGAAAAGAGCGACAACAAAGAATAATCAAAAACACGAAAATTTGCTACAAATCACAAAAACAACGCTTTATCCGTGCGTTTTGCATAGATAAAGCGTTGTTTTTGTGGTTTTCCGCTTGTCATTGCGAGAAGCAACGAACGTTGCGACGTGGCAATCAAGGCGAAGCCGTATTTCGCTACGCTGGATTCCCACGGTCACTGCGTTCCCCTCGGAATGACAAGAGGGCGGGGACACCCGCACCCGACGGGATTGCATTCTTCCTTTTGTCATTCCGAGCAACGCCGAGGAATCTAGGCGTAAGCCGTATTTCGCTACGCTGGATTCCCACGGTCACTACGTTCCCTTCGGAATGACAAGAGGGTGGGGACACCCACACCCGACGGGATTGCATTCTTCCTTTTGTCATCCCGAGCAACGTCGAGGAATCTAGGCGCAAGCCGCACTTCGCTACGCCGGATTTCAACAATTATGTCGACGCATAGAGGCCTGTGGCTTTCGCCTTTTGCAAAGGCAGTTGCTACATTAGTATCGGCGTTCGTCACTCACTGCAAGCAAGTTGACTCACTTGGTATGGATGGAATGACATATGGTGAAGCTGTATTACTCTTTTGCTAAATCAACCCAATTTGGGTTTAAAGTTTCAATGAGTGCAAGTTTTTTCTTTCGAGACCAACTTTTAATTTGCTTTTCTCGTGCGATTGCCTCTTCTGCCGAATTTGTTTCTTCGGCATAAACAAGTTTGTAGGCGTTGTATTTTTCCGCAAAACCATTAACACATTTTGAGCGATGCTCGTATGTTCTGCGCATTATGTCGTTGGTTACGCCCGTATAAAGTACATTGTTTGTATGGTTTGTCAATATATATACCCACATTTTTTTCCTTTCGCTGCGCTGGATTCCCACGGTCACTGCGTTCCCCTCGGAATGACAAGAGGGCGGGGACACCCCGCACCCGATTTGATTTTTGCTATCATTCTATCAAGTTGTCGTAAATGAGAGAGTACGTCGTCGAAGCCTTGTCCACCCAACTCTTGTAAAGGTATTTTGCGAGTTGGCGGTTGGCGACGACGAGTTTGAGTTCCATAAGTGTGGTGATGTCGTTGTTGATGCGCATAATGACGGTATACGTTCCGTCCGCGTTTTTGGAATAATCGCAAAAATAGGATTGGCGTTTTTTGAAGCGCATGCGGTTTTCGCGAGCGTACTCCACGATTTCGTCGCGAATGGAGGAGGGAATTTTTGTGAAGAACAGCGACAAACAGCTTACGCCGTCTTGCGTGATGCCCAGCATATCGCTCTTTGGCACGCGGTAGACGAGGTTGGTGTCCAAAAGTTCCGCCAAATACTGCTTGCACTCCATGTACGAAAGCCAGTTGTTGTCGGATGAACAGATGTCCAAAAGGGTGGTTTCGGCAAGGGGGATTGCCATTTTGTCGAATACGAAAAGAATGACAAGTTTTTGCACCTTGCTGTCAAGAGATTGATTTGAGCCGAGACCGTCTTGTACGTATTCCATGATTCCTCGAAAAAATGCAAAATCCGCTTTTGCTTGCACATTTTATGCAATGCGGATGCGATACACAATATTACATTGAAAACGCTGCGATTTCAAGCGTAAATGCAAAATTTTTGTCGAAATACAATTTGTTGTAGTGTAGACGGGGATGAGGCACAATAGTGGTGCCTCTCTGATTGCGCCAAAGGCGCACCCACCAAGCAGACAATCTTGCGACAATTTACATCATTTCCTTTCCAGGAGATGTTTCGACTTCGCTCAACATGACAATCGGGTGTGGGTGTTCTCACCATTTTGTCATTGCGAGGAGCAAAGAAAGTTGTGACGTGGCAATCTAGCGGAGCGAAATTCGCCCGTTGGCTGGATTCCCGCGCTGTCGCTCGGAATGACAAATGGAAGATTTGGAATATTCCACTTGTGTGCAAGGCACGCTAAACACCAAGCAAGCACTCGCACGAAATTGCGGTTTGTGATTTTATCCGTCTCATTTTGAGAGTGAAGAGTGGTTGCGCGGTAGTGATTGTGAGAACAAGCGAGGCTCTCGGCAATACGCAACCGCGTGTTGCCGTTGCCTCAGCGCCGTTTGAACAATTAGGTATTGACATTTATTTTGATTTTGTGTAATATTGTAGATGTATAAAAATTTGCGTGCGCATACGCGCTATGAGAGCGTACACGCGCATAACACCAAACCCGAGGTGGATATTATGAGAAATGGCAACAAAACAAGACAATTACTCTCGCTTGCAAGAATCTTTGTGCTTGCGCTTTGCTTCACGCTGGTCTTTGCTTTTGCGCTGTCGAAAAATAATTCGCAAGTTGCGAGTGCGTATACTGTCGTGGAACAAGAAAAAGATGATGATGCAACGCTTGGTTCACCGTCTTCATTTTTCGGCGACAACAGCGAACTGACAGGTACGCATTTCGGTTATCCCGGTCTTTCGGCAGACACACAGACCTGGACATTTACCGAAACCTACAACACGGTTGTTCCTTCAACGGGAAATCATCAGATTTTCAAATTGAAGGGCAACACAACAATGTATACGCATGTAGGCGATGCAAACCATTGGTTGTGGGGCGTAAAAAACGGTATGGCTGCCGCAGAAGTTCACGGCGCAATGAATTTCAACCTCAGCGGTTTTGTCGCGCAAATGATACAAAATGACAATGTTACTGTAAAAGCTAAAGTTACAGCAAACATTGGCGCAAAAGAGGGAAATTCTACTCCGTTGGTTAGTTATGTTAATAACTTATTTTATTCTGCCGTTGCGGTTCCCGCAGGTAAAGAGTTGACAGGTGGATTGTCTTATGATTTGAGAAATAATAAATCCGAAAGCGATCAGGATAAAACAGGCTTTATAGCAGGTTATCAAAACAGTGACAAAAAAGGTGCGCAAGACAGAACGTCAAATGAAGTGACGTTGACAAAAGAAACCCCCGGACTCGGGTTTGCGCTCGGTTGCGGGTGGGGACATCAAGTCGGTTCATATGATCACCATGTCTATATGTCCAATATTAGAGTTACTTATACAATCACGTTCAACAACGTGACGGACAGCTCAAGCCTTAATATCGGCGACAATGCGGCACCCGTCGCATCGTCCACTTACGGCATTCAAAACAGCTATCAACAAGGCACGAGCGGATCGGGTTATGCTCCGTACCTCACCGATGCAAAGAATGCTCCCGTTTATTACGATTCAATCAAAAACAACGTCAAACTTGACAGCATCGTCAACGGCGAAGGCAAAATGCAATCTTACACCAACGCAAGTTTGGGACAGATTTCTGCCGACGGCGCAAATCATTCATACTATAAATTTGCACAAACCGAATACGTCGATATGTACAACTATTCGGGTGAAAGCTCGATCCAAAGCGCAATTTTGAAATACGGCGCGGATGCGGCAAAAACGATCGGCGTGGGCGACAGATTGATCACGGGTATATCGTCCGACGGCACGCTTCAAACTTCAGAGACAAACGATTCCACACACCTTCAATACGCTTCGGGTATAAAAACCGTTACGGTCAACGAAACGACGTTCAACATCTGGGATGCGACGGACAGAGCCAAAACAAAGGCTATCACCGTTGAAAACGACGACGGCGTGGCGGTTGTGGTCGGATACGCAAAAGTCAATTATATCAATCGCGGCAGAGTTGCCGTCATGATTTATATGATCGCAAACGGCACGGTGCAAACTTCGGTTGGGGATTACGGCGGAATTTCAAACAAGTCGAGAATCGAGTTTTCCGGCATCGACACCACATCGCCCGACGACAGCGTAAACGGCGGTACGAACGTATCTCTTGACAATTATATCAAATCAAGTTCATCGGATTTGGCATGGTTCCGTCAAAACAAAATTGTTGCAGACGGAAGCATCAACATCAACGAGGACGATACGGCGGCGGGTTATTCTCCGTACATTTGGTTCTATACGGTCAACAGAGCGGACAGTCTTGCCGAGCTCAACAACATCGCAATCACTCAATTTGCAGACTATGCGGCAGTGAAGGCGGCAGGCATCAATCCGATTGCCTATGGTGAAATCAGCTCGTTCACATACGACTTTGCCAACGGCGTTGCCAAGGCGTACGGAGGCGGTGAGCAGGGCAACCCTGCAAGCATAACCGACAACGTGACGGGACACGGATATTATAGATTTACTTTCTATATCTTCGATCTTGCAGGCAACAAGGGCGGCGTCAAGTCCTTCTACACAAAGGTGGACTACGACAGACCTGAATATACCGTCGATTACTCCTTTGACAAAAACGGCGTCCAAACCACCATACTTGCAAGCGAAAACGGCAAGTGGGCAACGGGTGACGTAACTCTCAAATTTACGCTCACCGCAGGCGGTTTCTCCGGCTATACGTTCAGATTCGAGGACGCAAACGGCGCAATGCACGCAATCGTGGTCAACGGCATGGGCGACTACGAGGGCGACAGTTACGTTGCGGGCATTGTTGACTATATCACATCGGCAAGCGGTACGGCTACGACGGCGGTCAGCAACGATATTACGATCAATATCAACGGCGTAGACGTCAACGTCGCATACGCTGTCGAAGGCGGCAACGGCACGTTTACGTTTACTATCCCCGCTCCCGCAACGGCGTTTTTCGAGTGGATATCGACGTTCTCGATGTTCTGCGGACAATATGCTTCGATAGATGCGATTGACATAGACGAGCAATCCGTGGAATATATCAACAACGATTGGAAGGGCGGCATAAAAGTCCTCATCGACGGCATCGCACCGACGGTTCCTTTGTTTGAAGACGAAGAGGGTTATTTGTCCACGTTTGAAAACTACGAACTCCCGTCTTCGAGAAACTGGTTTACAACCTCTTACAACTTGCCGGTTATGCTCGCTTTCAACGACGCTATCACGGCAACCGACTACGCAAGCGGACTCAAGATTCACTACGGCATCAAAGCGGTGAAGAACTTGACGGAACTTTTGGCGTATAGGGATATAAACGTCGAAAACAACTATAAGAGCGCAATCGACATTCAAAAAGAACTCGGTTTCGACAGATACATCATGGTTACGGGCGACGCTTTGGACGGCGACGCAACAGATTTTACTCTCCAACTCTTGCAAAATCTGAACGCAGGTATGCGTCTTGTCTACGTCTGGGCGGAAGACCAGGCGGGCAACGTGTCCGAACTCAGCAGATATTTCGTGCTTGTGGACGCAAACAATTACAGCGTTTCGGCAAGTGTCAAAAGCAATGCAAAACTTGAAAGCGGCTTTGCAAACCTCACCTTTACCAATGCGGAAGGCGTCGCGGTAACCACAATCAAACGTGGCGAAACCTTGCTCTTCAACGTCGGTCTTGCAAATTCCTACGTGCCTTTCAAGTTCACGCAAAACGGCAACGTCTTGTTTGAAAACTACACGCAAAATCAAGTTTGGAGCGGCATAAGCAACGAAAACGCGCAATATATCACCGCAAGCGGCTACGAAACGCTTCGAGTGACGCTTGACGATTTCAACAACCTCACCGACCTCGAAAAGAGCAACAGATTCGAGCTTTCGGCAAGAAAAGTCGTCACCTACAACTACATCAACAGCAGCGTAGGTTACACCGCGGCTCCCACCGACGTATCTTCCGTGGTTATCTCGGGATACGAGGGTGCAAAGAGCTCGTTCGTATATCGCTTCGTTGATAGCGACAACAATTTGCTCTACGAAAACAACGAGGGCGGTACGACAACGGATCCGAGCGAGGCAAAACTCGACTCGGACGGCAGCCCCGTGTTCTTCGTTCCCACGAAAGTCGGCAGTTACAGAGTGAGAATTTACATCCCCAAGGATGACGAAAGCTTTGTTACGAGCGACTTCGAAACGAACGATGCGGGCGAGCAAGTGTTCGCGCCCGTTCGCTACGACGTCATCAAGGGTAAAGCAGTCATCACCGTCAAATCCTCCACAAGCAAATTCGGCGAGCCTGCGTCAAGCGTGCTCGGAATGCTTGACTTCGACGTTACGGGCATCGACAAAGCGCAAATGGCAAGCGAGAACATCTTTGTAAACCTTGTGCTTAAAGACGTTACTCTTGCGAGCGGCGAAACATACAGAGTCGGCAACTACGCAATCGTCAACCAAAGCAGCGACTACTCTGCGGCAACCAACTACGACGTGACGTTCAACAGCGCAATTCACACCGTCACAAGACGTCAGGTCACCATCGACGCATGGAGCGCAAGCAAAGCATTCGGCGACAGCGATCCGGAATTCAGATTCGGCGTCGAACTCGCTCAATTTGCAGGACTTTACAAGAGCGCAAACGAAATCGTCGCCGACGTTTTCAGTGCATATAAACCCGTAACCGATACCACGGCAGACGGCTATGCGCTCTTCTATGCAGGCGGCAGCATCTCTCGTGAGTCGGCAGAGGGCGTAGGTCAATACGACTTCGCATCCGACGCGTCCTTGTTCGACATCGACAGCAACTATTCCATCATCGTCCAAACGACGAAATATAAATTCACAATCGAAAAACGTATCGTCAAACTCGACGTGAGCGGTCAATCCAGCGTATTCCCGTTCGGAACGACGGTTGAAAGCGAAATAGGCAAAATCGCTCCGGCATACAAGATTGCGGCAAAAGATATGGTCGTCGCAAGCCAAATCGAAGCGTTGTTTGCAAACGGCGCACAACTTTCTCTCGGCGCAAAAATCGCAGAGCTTACGGACGAAAATTATTCTGCTGCATATAAGTACGCAATCTTGCTCGGCGGAAATCTCGACGACGGCAATGTCGTTATCGAGCTCGACGCAAGCGGAGCGGAATATATCGTGTACGTTACAAAGCAAAACGCAATCGTCGTCAAAGTCAAAGACGGCGTAAACTTCGAGTTTGTTTACGGATTCGTTTGGGGCGAAAACACCCTCGTTTTCGATTCCGAAAAATTTGAATTGCAAGGCACTCCCAGCGGCGAATATACCTCTGTCAAGTGGTCCGTGGACGTCGCAAACGGCACGATTCTCGACGCCGGAAAGCGCGTTTTGAGCATAAGCGGAGCAAAACTCTACAACGGTGAAACCGCACTCGAAGACGCAGTGTTCGTCGAGCCGGTTACGGTTACGATCAATCCTGCGACAATCGTCGTCAAACCCACCGCACAAAACTTCTCCAAAGTGTACGGAGAAGAGGACGGTGTTTACGGCATCGGCTTTGACGTGACGTCCGTCGGCGGACAAGCAATCGCAAAAGACGGCAACTATGCAAACGTTGCATACAACGATATTCTTGCGCAAATCAACGGCGTGTTCGTAAGAGCAATCTTCGACAAGAACGGCAATCGTTTGAGCTTTGCAAGCAGATACGACGGCGCAACCGACGCAAGCGGCACTGTCTACGGCACGGACGGCAGATATTACGGCTTTGCGGTCGGCACTCCGTTCAGCACTCAAAACTCCAACTTCAAGGTTGAAGCGGCTGTCGATTCAACTCAAAAACTTGCAATCGAGCAAAAGAGCATCGACCTTTCAACCAAGTATTTCGTCGGTATCGGCAAAGCATACGACGGAAAGACCGACGTGTTCTACAACGGCGCGAACCTTTACGATTTGTCCTCGTATCTTGTGCTTGCAACCGATGACGTAACTCTCGTTGCAAACGCAAACTACGACAGCCCCGAAAAGGGCATTAGAAGCATCGTTTTCGACACGTTCTCGCTCTCCGGTGCGCAAGCTCTCAACTACCGCATCGCAAATTTCGTCAACGACGGCAACTCGACGCAAGTCAACGGCTCTGCGGCAAATGATACCGTCGCAATAGACGATAGCACGTTCGTTACGATCATCTATATCGACAATATCGACGGCAAAGGCAACATCATCATTTCGGCAGGCATCATTGCGCTTCTCAAGAGCGACGTGACGATATCCAAACAATACGACAACACCAAAGACCTCGGCGTAAGCAGCGTTTCGTTTGCATCGGGCGAGGGTACGAAGTCGCTTATCACCGCGGACAAGTTCCTCATCACCGAGGAAAGCGATTCGTTTACGGGTACGGAAGTCAACTCCAACTACGTCGTCAACGTCGCGTTGTTCTTCGTCATCGACAAACCCGAAGAGTTTGACATCAAGCGCGACGGTATCTACGAAAACTCCGATATCGTCATCGACGAAAACGCGGTGTACAACAATCGCAAAGGCATCAAAATCGTGCTCAAAAATATGCCTGCGTCCATCAAACAACGCGTGCTCGGAACAAGCAGTTTCCAAACTCTCGACGCGGTGGATCGCGACTACAACAAGCAAACGGACGTCGATATGACTTACACGTTCGCACAAGGTGCGCTTGCAGAAGGCGACACCGCTCAAACCATAGGTTTGAAACTTGCAGGTAAAGCCGCAAACGCAAATGTCGGCACGCACTCCGTAAGAGTTTCGGGTTACAGCGTTCTTGACAAAAACTACTACGTGGACGTCGATGCGCTCAACACCGCATACACAGACATCGGCGTCGTCATCTCCAAGGCAAGACTCGTGCCCAACGTGAAGTTTGCCGACAAGACGTACGACGGCACTTCAAACGTGGTTGTGGACAACGTCAACGGCACGTTTACGTCCGTGCAATACGCAACCAACCTCGAAGAAGAACTCAAAAAGTTCTCCTACGACGCAAGCAAAGTTTCCTTCATGCTCTCGTTGAACGGCGCAGAGGATGAAAACGTCGGTGCAAACGGCAAACACAACGTCCTTGTCAGCGGGCTCGAAGTCAGATTCGACGGCACGGATACCGATATCCTCAAAAACTACGTTCTCGAAGGTGCGAGATACAGCAAAGTCGACGACAAGTACAACAAGATCAACTCCTTGCAAGTGGGCGCAATCGACGATTTCGAACTTATCGACGCCGTGAACATGAGCAAAAAGCAAATCCAACTCATCGTCAACGACTTCGACATCAAGGATAAGATTTACGACGGCACGACAAGCGCAAGCATAACCATCAACATCACCGACGGCAGAATTGTCGCAGGGCACTCCGATTTGCTCGAAGTGGTTGCAAGCGGCAACTTTGCAAGAAAGCAAACGGGCAAAAACATCGCAATCGACGTTTCGGTAGCAACTCTTCAAATTAAAAATTCGCTTTCGCAAGAACAATACGATCTTGCTCTCGAAGCGATCGACAACTACGAGCTCGTTCAATACAAAGGCACGATTACAGGCAACATCGAGGCTCGCCCCGTGCTTGTGAGCGCAGATCTCGGCACGAGAGAGTACAACGGCGACGAAGCGGTCGTAAAGAGCAATATTTCCTATACGTTCAAAAACATGATCGACGCCGACAAGAAGTTCTACGCGATTCAAACCAAGAACGGTTCATACTTCATCGACAAGAACGTCGCTATCGACAAAGACGGCAACGTGATTGCGAAAGACGGCACGGCATACGGCTTGCTCTTGCAAAATATTAAGGAAAAATATGATAACTATACATTAGTATATAGTAATAATAGCGAAATCGCAGGTAAGAAGGCGTTGGCGTTCGTCATGGCCGACGGCACGATCGTCTACGAAAAACCTGCCGAGGCTGAAATTGCGGAGTACTGGTACGCACTCGAAACAACCGACAAATACATCCTCAAAAACGATACGGCAAGCGTTGAAGAAGCGCAAAACGCAAACGCAATCGTCGGTTTCTATAAGGTTGACGGTGTCGACGCATACTTGATTGCAAGCGATTATGCCGGCGAAACGAGCAAACTCGTCGACGCAATCAACTATTTGCCCGCACAAGGCAAAATCACTCAACGCACCGCATCCATCAGAGCAAGCGGCATCGAAAGAGCAACCGACACCGACGCGTTTGAAAAGACCTACGACGGCACGGATATCTTCTTCGGTCAAGTCGGCGTCGATTTCAACTTCTCAACGAGTGCGGTTTCAAACGTCATCATCGGTGACGACGTGACAATCGCAAACGTTTCGGCAAAATTCGACAGCGCATACGCAACCGCAAAATACGTCGTGTTCACGGCAAGCGCTATCGCCGGCGCGGATGCTTACAACTACACCATCGCAGGTGAAAAGACAAGCGTCGAAGTCAAGCTCTCCGGCAGAATCAAAGCAAGAAGCATCAACGCGTATCTTGCCGACGACGAGGCTGAATACGGTGTTTCCACCGGCAAATTCACCGGCAAAGTGACCTACAAACTCGTGGGCAACGACGGCGTTGAATACGCACTTGATAATCAATTTGCAAACGATACGGCATTCTATATCTCGATGTCCGACTTCCTTGCGGCAACCGGACTCGACGCAAGCAATGCAACGCTTCTTGCAGGCGTTTCTTACGACCTTGCAGACGGCAAATACGTCAAGGCGGCGGAAGGCGCAATCGGCGGATACGTTCGTATGGGCGAGGGTGCAAACGACAAAATTTCCACCTTGCCGCAAGCATACGTATCATTTGCCGCAACCACTCCCGAAGCGGGCACGACGTCCACGTCCTACGTCTTGAAGGGCGGCAGGGCAAAGAACTACGACTTTAAGCCTGTCTACACCGACAAGGGTAGCGTTTCGGAAGCAAACGGCACAACGAGCAAAGTTTCCGTCGTCAAGAAGAATTTGTACGTTCTCACCGTCTCTAACGCATACAGCGCAAATTACGGCGACGTTATGAGTGCGGACGGCAAACTTCTCTTCAACGTCGGATTGAGATATCTCGACAAGAACGGCAACGACGGCATCATCGGCGGTCAATCGGTCAACACCTTGTTCGCAAAGGACAGAATAAACTTCTTCCCGACGGTCAGACTCGGCGTTTACAACGAAAACACCGGTGTAACCACGCCTGCAACCCAACTTGCAAAGATTTCCGACAAACTCGAATCTTACGAGCATTACGTGCTCTACGTGGTGTCCGATTACGATTACGACGCCGTCGATACGATTGTGAGAAACTACAACGTCGTTTTGGCAGGCATTGACACGATCTCCACAAGAGATAACGACGGACAAGTCAGAACGATATTCGATATCGCCGGCACAAATGCGAAATTCGACACGGCAACGCTCGATATCGTACTTCCCAAACTCACCGGCGTGAGCGTGGGTAGCGACACTCAAAACGAGTTTAGCTATTCTTACGCAATCGACAAGACGGGCAACGGCATCAATCGTTTGCACGAAGTCGTTCAAGGCGAACTCGAAACCGACGAAGTTATATTCGTGGACGACGAGGGCAACGAACTCTATCCTATAAACGTCGGTACGTATAGCGGTATCGTCAAAGTCAGACGTTATATCAACGCAAACGGTCAATTCGTCGCGCGCAAAGATGTAGACGCAAACGGCTACTATATCGAGTGGAACAGCGGTTCGGTGAAGAAGAGCATCGTCATCGACAAGGCGGACGTCGGACTTCGTGCTCAAAACGTCAGCGAATACTACAACGGCGCAAAGCACGAGTACGCAACCGCAGGCGGCGAAAACAGAATCAGCTACAACAACCTTACAAACGGTTACAACCTTGTCAAGAACGCGGACTTCACGCTGACCCATCAAGTGCTCAAAGACGGCAAATACGTTACGATTTCCGCAAACGAAGTCGTCAATGCGGGCAAGTACAGAGTGATCGTTGCGCTCACCGACAAATTCCTTGCAAGCGAATGTGGCAAAAACTACAATGCGGCAAGCACTGTTGCAGAACTTCAAGTGCTCAGGGCAATCGTAAACGTCACGCTCAGCTCGGACGGCTACGCAATGAGCGAAGAAATGATAGACGGTTCGACGGTTATGAAACTCACAGGCGATTTCGTTGAGGGCAAAAACTATTCCGTCGGCTACGAAGTGGCAATGGCAAGCGCAAGCAACGCTCCTGCAATCGCAATCGACAAGAGTCAAACCAAGCTTGTCGGTCTCGAAGGCATCAAGAGTGCGGGCAAATATTCGTTTGCGGTCGTGCTTTCGGACGATACGCTCAGCCAAGACAACTACGTCTTTATGAGCAGCACCGGCGTGCTCGAACTCACCACAAAGAGCCTTGCTTCCTCCGACGGTTCGTCAATCAACATCACCGAGGGCAAAGGCGTTGTCGCAAACAGACTCGAAGTGAAGGAAATCAAGACGAACAACGCTCTTGCAAGCGATATGTCCTATCTGAAAGCGGTTGAGCAATACGTTGCGGCAATGAGCCAAAAGGCAGGCGTCAAAGACGCAAGCGTGGCGGCGGTGCTCAGAGTCAACCTCTATCTTGACGATCAACTCGTTCTGCTTTCAAACACGCCCACGACGGTTACGGTTGCGCTCCCCGAAAGCGTCAAGAACCTGAACGGAATTGCAATCTACTATGTCAACGAAAACGGCGGACTTACCAAACTCACCGATTATGTGGTCAACGACGGCAAATTGACGTATTCGGCAAACTATGTCAACGGCATCGTGTTTGTGGACGTCAACCATCAATCACTCGACGCATGGAAGATTTGCGTTATAGTGGCGGCAGTCGTGATCGTAACGCTCATTGTGGTTGCAACGGTCGTGACGATTGTCGTCAAGAAATCAAAACTTAAAAAGCTGGCATAACGCCACAATTTAACTACACAAAAAAAGGCGCGGCAACGCGTCTTTTTTTTGTGTGTTTTACAAATGGTACGATATGCCTCAATCGGCAAATTTTCCGACCGTTTCTCTTATATATTAAATGAGTTTTTAATAAACTACCTTTTAATTTAAGACTTGTAAATTGAATATTCAAGTGGTATAATAATTTGCAAGTATAAAATAAGTTGGAGATTGCTATGACAAAAGTTGCTGTCGGTTGCGACCACGGCGGATTCGTGCTTAAAGACGCCGTCGTCGAAGAGCTGGAAAAGCTGGGTGCGGAAGTTGTGGATTTCGGCTGTTTCTCGACCGATTCCGTCGATTATCCCGAATACGGACTCAAAGTCGCAAACGCCGTCGCACAAAAAAGGTGCGATCTGGGCGTCGTTATGTGCGGCACGGGTATAGGCATTTCCATAGCCGCAAACAAAGTCAAGGGCATCCGCGCGGCAGTGTGCACGAACACGTTTATGGCAGAGATGACAAAACGCCACAACAACGCAAATATCATCGCTTTGGGCGGAAGAGTCATCTCTCCCGACGAGGCGAAGGACATTGTCAAAGCATGGTACACCGCAACCTACGAGGGCGGCAGACATCAAAGACGTTTGGATATGATTTCCGACATCGAAAACGGACGGTGAGTTATGATTGACGACGTTTTGAAAGAGATAAGAGAAGCCGAAGCGCAAGCGGACGAAATCGTAAGCGAGGCGCAAAACAAGGCGAAACAAATCGTGCAACAGGCGGAAATCGACGCCGAGAAGCAGAAAAAAGCCACTGTTTTGCAATGCCGCGACGACAGACGCGTCGCGCTTGACAAAGCGGAAGCAAACGCGCAAAAAAAGCGCGACGAAATCCTCAAAAAAGGACAAAAATCCGCAGACGAACTTGCAATGGATCACAACCTTGCCGCAAGCGAAAAGGCAAGCGAGCTTTGCAACGCTCTCGTTGAAAAATACTGTGGCAAAAAAGAAACAATCGAAGAATAAACTTGACTGCATCATCGGATTATGATTGTTGAAATGAAAAAACTGGTGCTCGTCGCGCATAAGTCGGACAGGCACAAATTGTTCAAGGCGCTTCAACGCACCAAAAACGTTGAAATCGCAAAAACACACGATATGGACGATACCGTGCGACTTGACAATTCCGCATCTTGCGAGCGCATCAAGGCGCAAATTGCCAGAATCGAGTTTGCTTTTTCGTATTTGAGGGATCAAAAAAAGGTTGCCGAAAAGTTTGCAAAGGAAACCGAAAAAAGCGAACATCCATACATTTACACACCTATCAAAACCCCTCCGATTGCCAAAATCGAGAGGATGAGTTTTGACGATTTCGACCTTATCGACTCAAAAGAAGTCGAACTTATGGCAAATATTGCCGATCTTGAAGAAATAGATTTGCGCCAAAAAGAAATTGCCGCTCAAAAAGCCGGCATAAAGGAAGAAATAGAAACGCACAAAGTGTATTCGTCGTTGCGCAAACCCTATTCTTTTTACAAAAACGGAGAAAAAACGTCCGTGTTTTTGGGTTGTATTCCGTCGCAAAACGTGCTTGCCTTGCAAAAGTATCAAGAGGAAAACGAGTGCGTTTACGTCGAGTTTTTGAAAGAAGGCAAAGCGCAACCCGTCGTTGCCGTTGCAACAAACGACGTTGCCGACGCGCTTTCTTTCGAGCTTCAATCCCTTGAATTTGTCCGCGCGTCAGTCAACGACGATATGACGCCGCTTGAAAACGTTGCAAAACTCAAAGAAAAACTTGACGAGCTCGAAGAGGAAACTTTCGAACTTACGACGCGCGCTCTCGTAAAAGAGATGTATATTGCCGATTTCAAGACGCTTTACGATTATTATCTCGTTCAGCTCGACAAATACTCCGCGCTTGACGGATTTGCGGCGACAAAGCGCAGTTTTGTGATGGAGGCGTGGTATCCCGCCGAGTTCGAGGAGGAGTTGAAAACTTTGCTTGACGAGATGGGCGACACCGTCGTTTATGAGTTTGAAGAGCCGAAAGAGGACGAAATCGTCCCTACCTATGTCAAAAACAGCAAGATAGTCGAGCCGTATCAAGACATCACCAATATGTACAGCGCGCCCAACTATTTCTCCGATCTCGATCCCAATCCCGTCATGTCCTTCTTCTATTTCTTGCTTTTCGGCATGATGATTGCGGACGCGGCGTACGGAATCTTGCTTGCGCTCGGCGGCTTTATCGCATATGCGGTGAAAAAGCCCGTTCCCGGCAAGGGCAGACTGCTTCTTGTCGTTGGCATGGGCGGTATATCCACAATTGTGTGGGGCGCAATATTCGGCGGCTGGTTCGGGCTGGACATATCGGGGACGTTCCTTGCCAAGTTGCAACTTGTTCAACCTCTCGAAGGAAACGGGCCTCTCATTTTGCTCGGCATATCCTTTGCGCTCGGATTTGTGCATATTTGGGTGGGTATGCTCCTCAACGCAATCAATCTTATACGCAAAAAACGTCCGCTCGATGCGTTTTTTGAAGTGTTTACGTGGTATATGATTTTTGCCGGTATCATTCTGCTTGCGCTCTGTCTTTTGTTCTTCAAACAAATCGTCGCGCTCAAATGGACGGGTATCGGTCTTATGGCAGGAGGCGCGTTGTTGCTTGTTTTGGGCAACACGAGAGGCAAGAAGGGCGCAAAGAAAATCACGTCTTTCCTCACGGGATTCGGCAAACTTTACGACGGCGTGAACATCCTTTCGGATATTCTTTCGTACGCGCGTTTGTTCGGTTTGGGACTTTCGGGAAGCGTCGTTGCGCTTGTTGTCAATCAAATATGTTCGGTTGTTTTGGGATTGTTCCCGACAAACCTGATTGCGATAGGATATATCCTCTGCGTGCCGATATTCCTTGTCGGGCACATCTTCAACATAGGCATTTCGACGCTCGGCGCATACGTGCATAATTGCAGATTGCAATATATCGAGTTTTTCGGCAAATTCTACGAGGGTTGCGGACATGTGTTCGTGCCTTTCGGAACAAAAACAAAATACACATACTTGGAAAAGTAGGAGGTAGTTATATGGGTAATTTCACACTTGGGACTTTGATAGCCCTCATCGGCGCGGTGTTTGCGGCAGCAATGGCAGGCATCGGCTCGGCAATCGGCGTAGGCACGGCGGGCAAAGCCGCGGCAGGCGTCACTTCAGAGGATCCGGATAAGTTTTCCAAATGTTTGGTCTTGCAACTTTTGCCGGGCACACAAGGCATCTACGGCTTGCTCGTGGCGTTTTTGGTGTTTGTCAAAATAGATTTGTTCGGCTCGGTAGCAAGACTTTCCGTCACGGGCGGTTTGGGTTTGATGGTGGCATGCCTTCCTATGGCAATCGTAGGCTTTTTGAGCGCGCTTTATCAATCCAAAGTCGCATGCAGCGGTATCGCACTCGTTGCAAAACGTCCCGAAGAAAGCGGCAAAGCAATCATCTTGACGGTTATGGTTGAAACCTACGCTGTTTTGGCACTTCTCGTTTCTCTTCTCGGCGTCATGATGCCCGCAACGGAATCTCTCCTCGAAGCAACTGCAAGCGCAGCACTCATCGCATAAAAGTTTTTATGAGCAAAGAAGCGATTGTTGAAAAAATTATTTCAGACGCGCACCTTAAAGCGGAGTCTATCATCGGTGAGGCAAACGCCAAAGCCGACGAGGTCATTTCCGTGGCGGCAGAAGAGTGCAAGGCGTATTTGTATAATTTCAAGGCGGAAACCGACAAAATGGTTTTCGACGTTGAAGCACGCTCCAAAACGGTTGCAGAGTTGGACGCCAAAAAGCTCACTCTCGCGGCAAAAACAAAAGTTTTGGACGTCGTGTACGAGCGCACGTTGGACAATTTGAGAAACCTCGACAAAGACACGTATTCCGAGCTTATTTTTGCCATGCTTCAAAACGCCAAGGACGGCGACGTCGTGACCATATCCCAAAGAGAAAAGGATATCGTCACAAAAGAATCGCTTGCGCAATTCGCAAAAGAAAAGGGAATTTCCCTCACTCTTTCGGACAAGCTCGGCGATTTTGACGGCGGCGTGATTTTGAGCGAGAACGGAGTTGACAAAAATTTCACTTTCGAGATTGAAGTCGCACTTCTCAAAGAGCAAACGGAAGCAAACGTAGCAAAGGAAATCTTCGGCTGATATGTCATACAAATTTCTGTATCAAAACGCCCAAATAAAAAGCAGAGAAAGCAAACTTCTCACTCAACAAGGAGTGCAGAGGCTTCTCGACGCGTCCGACGCAAAGGAAGCGTCGAGAGCTCTTGCCGAACTCGGCTTCGGGACGGACGGCGAAAACTTCGACGTCGTTTTCAAGCGTGCGGAAGAAGAAAACGTCGCTCTTCTGAAAGAAATGAACGAGGGCGGCGCGCTTGATGCGTTTTTGATCGAGAACGATTATATCAACCTCAAAATTTTGCTCAAAGCGTACGTTGCGGGGACAAACGCTCAAACTTTTGCCCCGAACGGACTTTTTGACGTCGAAGCGTTGCAGACCGCAATAGAAACGGGTGAAGTTGCCGCTTTGCCTAGGCAAATGCAAGAGATTATTCTCAAAACGCAAGAGGGAATTGCAAGCGGCGAAATAAGCGCGCACAAACTGGACGTAGACGTTGACAAAACTCAATACGCACATCAACTCGAACTTTGCAAGAAGAGCGGAAAGATCGCAAAAGAGTATTTTGAAAAAAGAATAGACTACCTCAATATATCTTCTTTTGAGAGATCCAGACGGCTTAATCTTGATGTAGAGTTTTTTGAAGAGTGCTTTATCGAGGGCGGAAAGATTGCGCTTTCCACGCTTGAAAGCGTGTGGGAATTCCATGGCGACGATTTGCTCGCGCCGTTCAAGCAAACTTGCTATTTCGAGGACGTAAAGACGCTCGACGAAGGCGGAAAACTTGTCGTGTTCGAGGCAAAAAGCGACAACGCTTTGCTCAAACTGTGGAAGGAAGAAAAGGACGATTTGTATTCAATCTCGCCTATCGTAGCCTTCTATATGAGCAGAAAAACCGAACTTAAAATCGCAAAACTCATCGTGGCAGGCGTGAAAAATCACGTTGCGCCGCAAATAATCAAAGAAAGGATGCGTGAACTCTATGCGTGACAATGCAATCGCAGTGTGCGGTGACAAAGACAGCGTGCTTGCATTCAAGGCAATCGGCCTTGACGTTTTCTGCGTGGACGACGAGTATCAGGCAAGAGACACTATTCATGCGCTTGCAAGGAAGTATTCCGTCATTTTCGTTACGGAAAAAGTTGTTTTGCAAGCCGAAACGCTTATCAACCGTTACAAATCCCGTCCATATCCCGTCATCGTGCCGATACCGTCGGCAGAGGGCAATAAGGGCGTGGGGCTTGCAGGCATAAAAGCCAACGTGGAAAAGGCGATAGGCGCAGACATATTATTCGACAAAGAGAACAAATAAGAGGACGAAAATGGAAACTGGAAAAATCGTAAAGGTATCCGGACCGTTGATTGTTGCAGAGGGCATGTCCCAATGCAAAATGTACGACGTGGTTCACGTGAGCGAAAAGAAACTCATCGGTGAAGTTATAGAACTCCGCGGTGACCGCGCGTCCATACAGGTTTATGAAGAAACGAGCGGACTCGGTCCCGGCGAAAACGTATATTCGACGGGCGCGCCCCTTTCCGTCGAGCTTGCCCCCGGTCTTATCGAGGGCATATACGACGGTATTCAAAGACCGCTTGCAAAACTCAAAGAAGTGGCGGGCAATCGTATCGAAAGAGGCGTGTATCTTCCCGCAGTAGACCATGAAAAGAAGTGGACTTTCGAGCCGAAAGTTACCGTGGGCGACAGCGTCGAGAGCGGCAGCGTGCTCGGCGTCGTGCAAGAAAACGTCCTTGTTTTGCACAAAATCATGACTCCTTACGGCGTAAAAGGCGTTGTCAAGGAAATCAAGCAAGGCGACTTTACCGTTGACGAAACAATTTGCGTCGTCGAAACGGAAAAGGGCGACGTCAACGTCACCATGCTTCAAAAGTGGCCCGTCAGAAAGGGCAGACCTTACCGTGAAAAACTTTCGCCGAAAGCTCCGCTCGTCACGGGACAAAGAGTCATCGACACGTTGTTCCCGATTGCAAAGGGCGGTGTTGCGGCAGTCCCCGGTCCGTTCGGAAGCGGCAAAACCGTCGTGCAACACCAACTTGCAAAGTGGGCGGACGCGGACATCATCGTGTACGTCGGTTGCGGCGAGCGCGGAAACGAAATGACGGACGTTCTCAACGAGTTCCCGACGCTTATCGACCCCAAGAGCGGTCAACCGCTTATGAAACGCACCGTGCTTATCGCAAACACTTCGGATATGCCCGTTGCCGCGCGTGAAGCGTCGATATACACCGGCATCACCATTGCGGAATATTTCAGAGATATGGGCTATTCGGTGGCAATCATGGCAGACTCCACTTCCCGTTGGGCAGAGGCTCTTCGCGAAATGAGCGGTCGTCTTGAAGAAATGCCCGGTGAAGAGGGCTATCCCGCCTACCTCAGCTCTCGCCTTGCGGAATTTTACGAAAGAGCGGGCATCGTCAAAGTTTTGGGACAAGAAAACACCGTCGGTTCGATTACGGCAATCGGCGCGGTTTCGCCTCCCGGCGGCGACTTGTCCGAGCCCGTATCGCAAGCAACGTTGCGTATAGTCAAAGTGTTCTGGGGACTTAGTGCGTCGCTTGCCTACAAACGTCACTTCCCGGCAGTCGATTGGCTCACAAGCTATTCGCTTTACGCCGAACGCCTGGGAGATTGGTACACCGACAACGTTGACGAAGAGTGGATGAAATTGCGCGCAAAGTGCATGCGTATATTGCAAGAAGAGGCGCAACTCGACGAAATCGTAAGACTCGTCGGTATGGACGCACTTTCTCCCGAAAATCGTCTGACTATGGAAACGGCAAAGTCCATAAGAGAGGACTATTTGCACCAGAACGCTTTCCACGAAGTCGACACGTTCTCGTCCCTCCGCAAGCAAGAGTATATGCTCCGTCTTATCCTCACGTTCGACGAGCTTGCAAAAGACGCGCTTACAAAGAACGTGGACATCGAGGACGTGCTCGAACTCGGCGTAAGAGAACAAATCGGCAGAGCAAAGTACATTCCCGAAAGCGAAATGAACAAATTTGACGAAATTCTTGCCGAAATCAAGAGCGAAATGCGCGCTCTCACCGACGAAGGAGGCATGTGATGTTAAAAGAATACAACACCATTAGAGAAATTGTCGGCCCGCTTATGCTCGTTGAGGGCGTTGAGGGCGTCAAATATAACGAACTTGTCGAGATAAGACAGGAAAACGGCGAAGTCAGAAGCGGCAAAGTGCTTGAAATCAACCGCGATAAAGCTCTCGTGCAGCTTTTCGAGGCGTCGCAAGGCATAAAAATGGCAACTTCGAAGGCGAGATTCCTCGGCCACGGCATCGAACTCGGCGTGAGCGAAGATATGCTGGGCAGAGTTTTCGACGGCATGGGCAGACCGCGCGACGGCGGCGCACCCATTATCCCCGAAATGAAACTCGACATCAACGGTCAACCGATAAACCCCGTTGCGCGCGACTATCCCAACGAGTTTATTCAAACGGGTATAAGCGCAATCGACGGTTTGAACACGCTTGTCAGAGGTCAAAAACTTCCCGTGTTTTCGATGTCGGGTATGCCGCATGCCGAACTTGCGGCGCAAATCGCAAGACAGGCAAAAGTTTTGGGCAGCGACGCAAAATTCGCAGTCGTGTTTGCGGCAGTCGGTATCACTTTTGAAGAAGCGGACTTTTTCATCAGCGATTTCAGAAAGACGGGCGCAATCGAAAGAGCGGTTATGTTCATCAATCTTGCAAACGACCCCGCAGTCGAGCGTATTTCAACGCCTCGTATGGCGTTGACGGCGGCGGAATACCTTGCGTTTGAAAAGGATATGCACGTTTTGGTCATCACCACCGACATCACCAACTACGCAGAAGCGTTGCGCGAGGTTTCGGCGGCAAGAAAGGAAGTTCCCGGCAGACGCGGATACCCCGGCTATATGTACACCGACCTTGCAAGCATGTACGAGCGTGCCGGCAGAATCGTGGGAAAGAAAGGCTCTATCACTCAAATTCCTATCCTTACGATGCCCGAGGACGACAAGACGCACCCCATTCCCGACCTTACCGGTTACATCACGGAGGGGCAAATCATCATTTCGCGTGAACTTTACAAGAAAGGCATCGTGCCGCCCATCGACGTTTTGCCGTCGCTTTCTCGTTTGAAAGACAAGGGCATAGGCAAGGGCAAGACGAGGGAAGATCACGCCGACACCATGAACCAACTTTTCAGTGCGTATGCGCAAGGAAAAGAGGCAAAGGAATTGAGCTCCATTCTCGGCGACGCCGCTCTTACCGAAACGGACAAGAAGTACGCAAAATTCGCCGATGAATTTGAAAAACAATACGTATCGCAAGGCTTTGACGTCAACCGCAACATCGAAGAAACCCTCGACCTCGGTTGGAAACTTCTCAAAATCTTGCCCAAGAGCGAGCTTAAACGTATTCGCGACGAGTATATCGAAAAATACCTCGAAAAAGACGAGGAAGAAAAATAATCATGAGCAAACTCAACGTAAACCCAACCAGAATGGAGTTAAGACGACTCAAAAATCGTCTTAAAACCGCAACGAGAGGACACAAACTCTTAAAGGATAAATCTGACGAAATGATACGTCAGTTTATGCTTTACGTGCGTGAAAACAAGCGTCTTAGAGAGGAAGTGGAAGAGGAACTGGGCGATTCGCTCAAATCCTTTATGCTCGCGCGTGCGGTGTCCAGCGACGCTGTGATAGAAGAGGCAATCGCCATGCCGTCGGCAAAAGTCACGCTCGAAACGTCCTCAAAAAACGTCATGAGCGTCAACGTGCCCGTTTTCACCGTCACGGAAGGGGAAAGCAAAGACTTGTATCCGTATTCGTTTGCAAGCGTCACGAGCGAGCTTGACAGCTCCATATCTTCGCTCACCGAACTGTTGCCCAAACTTTTGAAACTTGCGGAAGTTGAAAAGACGTGCAATATGCTTGCCGACGAGATCGAAAAGAACAGGCGCAGAGTCAACGCGCTCGAATACGTTATGATTCCGCAGCTGGAAGAAACCATAAAGTACATCGTCATGAAGCTCGACGAAAACGAAAGAGGTGCGACGACGAGGCTTATGAAGGTCAAATCGATGCTCGAAGAAAGACAGGAACAAGAATAAAATTTTGAATTACCATTCCGCTTGCCAAGTGCAGGCGGATTGTATTTTGAGGATAAAATGGCATACGAAAATTGTGTTGTGGAAAATAAAACCTTCGACGAGGAGCGTGCATTTTACGGCGCGCGTAACGTCAAAGTTAAAAACGTGTCCATCGACGGCCCGGCCGACGGCGAGAGCGCGTTCAAAGAGTGCCGAGATGTCGAGTGCAAGGATTGCTTTTTTAATTTGCGTTATCCGTTTTGGCACGACCATAATCTTGCAATCGAGAACTGCGAGATGACCGAGCTTTGCAGAGCCGCGCTTTGGTACAGCGAAAACATACGTATCAAAAACGTAAAAATGCACGGCATCAAAGCCTTGCGGGAATGCAAAAACGTCACAATCGATTCATGCGGTATCGTATCTCCCGAATTCGGCTGGTCGACGCACGGAATAAATATGGCAAATTCGCATGCGGAAAGCGAGTATTTTATGATGCGCGCAACGGCAATTCGTTTCAAAAACGTGGACTTCAAGGGCAAATACAGCTTCCAATACATCAAGGACGCAGTGTTCGAGGATTGCAATTTCGACACCAAGGACGCTTTCTGGCACGCCGAAAACGTGCTTGTCAAAAATTGCGTCGTAAAGGGAGAGTATCTTGCGTGGTATTGCGACGGCGTAACTTTCGAACATTGCAAAATCATAGGAACGCAACCGCTTTGCTATTGCAAGAATCTCAAACTCATCGATTGCGAGATGATAGACTGTGATTTTGCGTTTGAAAGAAGCGACGTCGAAGCAACCGTAACCACGCCCGTGATAAGCGTAAAGAACGTCAAAGACGGTTTTGTCAAACTTCCGTCGGTTGACGAAATCATTTGCGAGGGAGACGAGTTCAAAGGCAAAATCATCGTGACCGACAAATAATCGCATAAAAGCGGACAATGTGATTTTTCAAATCGCTTTGCCCGATTTTTGTTTTTTTTGAAAAAAGTTTGTAACCTTTTTCTTGCGAGGGTGTCTTATTTGTGAAAAAACCCAAGGAGGCAACCCCTATGAAGAAAAAAGCAATACTCACTTTTGCAATAGTGATCGCAGTGTGTTGCACGGTTATATTTGCCGCATGCGACAACAAAAATCAACAAGAGCAAGCAAGAAACGAAGAATTTAAGCAAATCGCATTGCTTACGGTCGGCGCACAAGATCAAAAGATCGATTATGCAACCGTCACTCAAAAAGGAACGGGAAGTTTTGTTGTCGAAATCGAAATCAACGGCATCAAATATGACGTGACGATCGGCCAAGACAAGAGCGTGCAATCGGTCAAGATCAATGACCGCCAGGTGTCGAAAGAACAAATCCCCGACGCTCCGTTTGAAAACGACAAGTACATCGGCAAGGAAGCGGCAAGAGACAAAGCTCTCGAATATGCGGGAGTGCAACTCAAAGACGTGACAAAACTCGAAATAGATTTCGACTTTGACGACGGCAAATATCTCTATGAGGTCGAATTCAAAGTCGGTGCAACGAAGTACGAATATGACATCGACGCGTTGACGGGCGAAAAGCACAAAGAAGAAATCGACGATAAGACCGTTTATGAAAAAGCACCCGAAGGCGTAGAGTTCAAGGGAGTGGAAGCCGCAACGTCGATTGCAGTGGAAAATGCGCTTGCGGGCTTGAAGGACACAACGCTCACGGCTGCCGACGCGGTTGTCAAAAAGGCGAAACTCGACTATGACAAAGGTTCTTATGTGTACGAAATCGAGTTCACGCTCGGAACCGTTGAGTATGAATATGAACTTAATGCCGTGACAGGCGCAATCATCAAAGTGGAGGTAGAAGGCGAGGTTAACGCCACCGACACAATATCTCAGGACGAGGCAGTCCGCATTGCGACCGCTCAAGCGGGAGTCGATACGACGACACAGCTCAAAGCCAAGCTCGAAGTTGAACACGGCGTTGTCGTATGGGAAATCGAATTCAAGTCCGGCGGATATGAATACGAATACGAAATCGACGCAAAAACAGGCAAAATTCTTGACTACGAAAAGGAAATCGACGACTAAAATCTATGGATCACGACCTTGTAGAACAGCTGTTCAAAAAATATCATAATGACGTTCTGCTGTATGCAATGTCGCTTACAAAGAACGCTTCCGAAGCCGAAGACTTGGCTTCGGAAGCATTTTTCAAAGCACTCGCAACCGCAGATGAAGTCAAAAATTTCAAGGCGTGGATATTGACTGTCTGTCGAAATCTGTTTTTGAACAAGAGGCGGTGGAGATCAAAACTGACACAGCTTCCCGACGAGATTTCGAGCGAGCGCGACGAGGTGCTGTACAAAATAATCGAGGACGAAAACTATCGCGCACTGTATAATGCAATCAGTCTTTTGCCCAACAACCTTAAAGAAATCATACTGCTGTTTTACTTTGAGGATATGAAAATCGAAACCATATCCTCGATTGTAGGCAAGAGCGAGAGCAATGTCAAGGTTATGTTGTATCGCGCAAGGGAACAAATAAAAAAGATTTTGGAGAAGTGATATGGATTTTGAAAAAGCATACGAAAAATATAAGGACGGTGTTGCAAACGAAGAGGAAATCGTATTTGTCGAGCAGGAACTCGAAAAAGCTCGCAAAATGACGGAAATCATCGATGCATACGAGTATAAAAAGGCAATCAGCGATGATGTCGACGAGGCGAAAATCAAAAAAGCGCAAAAGAAGTATGCAAAGAAAAACACTCGGAAGATTTTGACGATATCGATAATCGTTTTGGCACTTGCTGCCGCCGTCGTCCTGAGCGCAGTGTTCGGCACAGCGTTCGGTTCTGCAAACAAAAACCGCAATTACTCGCAAACGGAGGCGGAGCAAATCGCACTCACTTACGTTGTAAAAAACTTTGGAGAAAGCACAAAACCGGTGCTTGCAAAAAGCAATGAAGAGATCGACTATTCAAGCGATCTCAAACATTCGGTATACGTTTACGAAGTGAAAATTTACATCGGCTACGTCAATGAAGTCGAGGTGAAGGTCAACGCAAAAACAGGCAAAGTCGTGGATGTAAACATAAGCTCCGTTTAATGTGCGACACCGCCAAAACTTGCTTGAAACGAAAAGAAATAGATAACAAAAAAAACACGCGTCGGCGTGTTTTTATTGTGTCAAAAAACCATCGGATAGACCGATGGTTTTTCGATTGTTATCATTCGCTCGCATATCGGTTTAATCCGACATATTGTTTTGAGTGTTCCGAATATGATTTTGAACGTCAGTCAAAAAGCAAATCGCTTATGCAACCGCAGTATACTTGCCGATAAATGCCCCACTCACGGCATAAAACGGTGGAGCGGAGATAGCCGTCGCGCTTTTTGAAGTCAGACGAGAGATATTTTACGCCGATTTTATTTGCAACGTCGTTGCCGATTTGATTGATAAGCGGGGCGTTTTTGTGCGGACTCACCGTGAGAGTCGTTGCAAAAAAATCAAATTCGTCACTATGAGATTTAAGAAATTCGGCGGTTTTTTCAAGGCGCAGGGTGAAACAAAGCGAGCATCTTGCGCCGCCTTCACGGTCGTTCTTGTGTCCCTTGACATAAGAAATATATTCTATCTCGTCTTGCACTGGGATTATGAGTTTTACACCGTCAAAGTGCGCAATCACATCTTTAAGTGCGTTTTCTCGCTTGATAAACTCCTCTTTCGGCAAAATGTTGGGGTTGTAAAAATACACCGTCACGTCAAAGAGCGGAGTGAGATATTCAAGCACGCTGCTTGCGCACGGACCGCAACACGCATGCAAAAGCAGCCGAGGCTTTTTACAGTTTTCCTTGGCAAGTTGCATTTCGTATTCGATTGTGCCGATTTTGGGAGTTTTGTTTTTCATATTTTCAGTATAGCATAATTAAGAGGCAAAACGCCAACTATTTTGTTATTGTTTTATCAAATATGCTGTGGTATAATCCAAAGTGTATTTATGCGCGTGCGGAGAGGAAAATCGATTCGCCGCAACGGAGGCTGTATGGCAAACTGTGTGTTGGAAGCCCGAAACATCAAAAAAACTTTTATCACCGGCGAGGTTGAAACGCCCGTATTGAAAGGCGTCGATTTCACGCTTGACGAGGGCGAGTTTGTTGCAATCGTAGGCGAATCGGGAAGCGGTAAATCCACGCTTTTGTATATTCTTGCCGGCATTGACAAACCGAGCGAGGGTAGCGTCGAGCTTTTGGGACAAGACCTTTGCAACGCTCCCGACGAGGAAATCGCGCGGATGAGAAGAAGAGATTTTTCTTTTGTCTATCAGTTCGACAATCTCGTGCCCAATCTCACCGTGTACGAAAACGTGACGTTGCCCTTGATGCTCGACAAGAAAAAGGAGAGCGAATACAAGGCTCGTGTGGACGAAATTTTGCAATATCTCGGCATCGAAAAACGCAAGGACGCTTATCCTCGTCAGCTTTCGGGAGGCGAGCAACAGCGCGTTGCCATTGCAAGAGCCCTTGCGACAAATCCGAAAATCATTTTTCTTGACGAGCCGACGGGCAGTCTTGACAAGGAGCGCGGCCGTCAGGTTATGGAACTTTTGAAAGACATAAATTTAAGTCGCGGCGTCGCGCTTGTCATGGTCACGCACTCTCCCTCTCACGCAGAGTATGCATCTCGCATTGTAAAAATGGAAGACGGCTTGCTTGTCTGATTGCGTGAAAATATGTACGCGGACGGCAAGGACAACTCGGGAGCGTAACGCCAACAGAAAAAAGCAAACAAATTTTTTATTCTATGACAATGTTCAAACTGGCTCTGAAAAACATCACGTCGAAACCGATGCGGTTTGTCGCCACGACTTTGGCAGTCGCGGTTGTAGTCGCGATGATTTTTTGCATGATTTCTTTCAAGGGTGCGGTTTTCGACTATATTTATGCCACCGAAACGGCTTCGGCAGGCGTGAGCGACATCACGATTTCCACCAACAGCACCAGCGATCGCATCATGAAAGACGATCCGCTGCAAAGCGTTGAGGGTATAGAACAAATCGTACCGTCACTCAAACTTTACGCAATGTACGGAGAGGAATACGTCGGCGTGCGCGGTTTCAAAAAAGGACAGCTCGAAACGCTTGCAAAAATAGAGATTATCGAAGGCGACATAGCCAAGTTGCAAAGCGGAGAGCGGAGCGACGATATAATCGTATCGCAAGATGCGGCAAAACATTTCGGATGGAGCGTGGGCGACAGGGCGGAGTTTGTGCTAGGAACGAAAAAAGTGGTTTGCTATATCGGCGCAATCGCAAAGCAAAGCGGATATTTTCTTGACGACGCACCTTATTTGATGCTCGGGCTCACCGAGAACTTTTCAAAACTCATACTTTCAAGCGAAAATCTTTGCAACGAGATTCACGTCGTTCTGAGCGACAAAACGAAAGTGGATGCAACCGTAAATGCGATTTTGGCAATGGACGCCTACAAAGATATGCTCGTTTCGCCGTCAAAGGACGCAAAGTATATCGAAGAACAAACTCAAAGTTTGACAGCTCCTATCGTGCTTGCGGGCGGAGCGGTGCTTGCGCTGGGCATTGCGTTTATCGTGTTGTTGTTTATGATGAGCGAGGGCGAAAAAGTCAATCTCATTTCAAAGCTCAAAGTCGTGGGTGCAACAAAAAAACAAATATTTGCGTTGTTCGTCACGGAAAGTGCGATTCAAGCATGTATTGGCACTCTTGTAGGTTCTGCGCTTGCGGTTGGAATTTTCGTAGGACTTTTGAAACTCACCTTGTCGCAAAGCGTAACTTTCGGCATATCGGTAGGATATTTATTCCTCGCCGGCGGAATCGGACTTGTCTGCTCGATTTTGAGTTCGCTCCTGCCTATTTTGCGTTCTTTCAAAGGCAGTATAAGGGAAAATCAACTTGACGTAAGCAAGCCGTCGAAGGTGGGCGTTGCGCTCGTAGTTTTGTTTACATTGCTCACGATTGCGAGCGTCGTTGTCGAATTTTGTGTTCCGACCGCAAGGGCGATTACAGCGGTATTTTCAATGATTTTTGCCATTGCGTTGCTTGCCGTCGCTTGCTCGAAAGTTCTTAAAATCAGCGGAAAAGTTATAGAAAAAACTCACTCTCCCGCAATAAAAATAGGTGCGAAAAGCATTGTACGCGACAAGCGTTTTGCGCGTTCGGTGACCATGCTCACTGTCGGCATGACCATTGCGATGATGCTGTTTATGGCGTATTCGCTTACGACGAGCATATTTACGTCCTACGTTGACGAGTTCAAAGACATGGTGTTTGTCACCAACATTCAAGCAGACGTAGACGTTTCTCGGTTCGAGCAAATCGACGGCGTGAAGTCCGCAACCAAAATGGTGTGGAGCAATGCCGATTTGATTGTGGACGGCAAGGGAAAAACAATGAACGTACTCGGTTCGAAAGACGTTCTTGAAATGGTGGATTTTGAGTATATTACGCCAAAAACAACGGTTTACGAACGCATTTCAAGCGATAAACCGTATGTTTTTGTAGATTATGCTCTATGCGAACTGTACGGGGTTCAAGAGGGCGATACGCTTGAGATGACGCTTGACGGCGCAAAGAAATCCGTCGTCGTGGGCGGCATTTTGAAGCACACGCTGTTTAGCGGCAACTACGTCGTTTTGTCGCAGGAAAGCATTGAAAACCTGTTCGGCAAAAAGGTTGACACCGTGCTCGCAATCGTTGACGGAGATATGGATTCGACCATCGGATTGTTGCGCGAAAAGTTTGCAGGCAACAACTATTACGTCATCGAAACGCTTGAAGCGTTCAAGTGGGAAATGGAAAGCATGCAATCCGTGTTCGACCTCATCGGCACGCTTGCCGTCGTCGTGACGATTTTTATTTTTGCGGTTACGGTCGTGTCTACGCTCATCGGCAGAGCGACGTCGCAAAAGGGCAGAGTCGCGTTGCTCAACGCAGGTATGTCCAAAAATTCGTTGCTGGGTGCGGAAGTGTTTGAGCACGCTCTCGTTGCAGTGGTTTCGTTTGCCGTATCGTTTGCGTTTTCGGTGCTTATCACTTCGAGCCTTATCCATGCGCTCCGTCTGTTCGGACTTTACTTCGAGTTTATGTACGAAGCGTGGGTGGTGGCTTGCGTGGGCGGCGCAATGAGCGCAGGTTATACTCTCGTACCCCTTGCGCTTTGCTTCAAAAAAGGTTATAATATCAAAAAGGTATAGATATGAAAAAGTCGAAAAACGTCCTTATATTGTTGCTTGCCCTCGTGCTTTTGATGAGCGCGAGTCTTGTTGCGTGCAACAATCGAGGAAATGTCGCGCAAAAAGAGCGTGCAAACCAGACGAGCAGAGTTGAGCAAACGTTTCTTTCGGGCATAAACGAAAAATGGAGCGCAAATCTTTCGGATGAGGAGATTGCGACGCTTGAAAATGCGGGAGATTACGTCGTCACGAAAGGTTGGACGAGCCTTGTTTGTGACGTAGTAAACGCTTCGAGTTTGCAAACCGCAAAGATAAAGTCGCTTGCCGATTCGCTTGAAAGCGAGGAAGGGAAGAAACTTCTCAAAGAGTTTTCGAACAACGCAGAGCTTCTCGTACCTATGCTCAAACAAATCGGGCTTACCGCAAGCGACGTTTCTACGCTTGCCTACGATTTGATTTCAAAACTTATAAGCGACGGTAGAACCACCGTTTCGAATATAGTCGACCGTTTGGACAACGTGAAAGACGTTATGATTCGAAACTCTGCAAGTGCGGCGGCACTCGAAAACGTGTCCGCCAACAGAGCGGTGTTGAACCTTGCAAAGCAATCGCTCAACGCAACCGACGCGCAAAAGAGCGAGATGCAGAGTGCGCTTTCAAACGCGCAAAGCGCAATGAGCGAGTTGATTGCGTTTGCATACGACACCTCGGTCAACACGCTGACGGACGAGCTTTATTCAAAACTTTTCGGTGACGACGGCGCACTGTCCAACGTGTCCGAGAGCGAATTGGCAACGCTTGTGAGCGCGCTTTTGAGCAACGTTTCGAGGCTCAAAAACGCTCTTACGCAAAGCGAAATCGAAAAACTCGACGTCGCGCTCGATTTGTTTATAAGCAATTTCGACAACAAGAGCATATCTTCGGCGGTGTATTCGCAAATCATCAAATACGCAAAATACGCGTATATGGCGGTTGACGTGATACCTTCTCTTTGCGATGTTGCGCTTGCAAGCAAGGACGTGATGTCGAACAAGGATTTCATCACCGACTTTTTGAGCGTCGTAAAACTAGACGAAGAGAAAAAACTCAACGAGTCCACAAGTTCGCTCAACAAACTCGTTTTGGCGGCAAGGCTTATCGACGGAGTTATGGAAAGCGGCAAGTTTGACCAAAACGGCATAAACGGACTTATCGACAGAGTTTGCGAGCAAGGAGCGGAAGGCTATCAAAAAGCTATGCCGGTGATAATTCTCGACCTTCTTCTCAACGTGTCCGATCTCGCCAAAGAAATCGAGGGCGATACTTTGAAGCCCGCACATCCCGATATAATCGATCAAGATACGCTTTTGATTATGCTCGGTTCGCTGTTTTTCAACGCAAATATCGACAAGCTCAAACAGTGCTATTACGATTTTGAAATGAATCCCACTCAAAAGAATTTGTCCGCGCTGTACACGACGGCGTCCCTTTGCGGCTTTGAAAGCATAATTGGCGAGAGCAATCCAAACAAGCGCCCGGCGGAAGTTACAGACGAAACTTTGCCGTATATCAAGAGCTGGTACAACTGGTATATCGGCAAAATCGAGGACGTCAGCGCAAAGATTGCGTCTTGTATTCCTGCGGTCAAAAACGATTTGAAAGCGTTTATCGCCGATTATTTTGCGGAAAACTCTACAAGCAGAGCCGCAATAAAACAAATCGCAAATTGGCAAATCTTCACAAGCGACGTTGACAGCAACGACGTGCAAAACGTATATATGCCCGTTTTGTCCGAAAGCAAAATTCTCGGCGCGGCGATTTTGTTTGTGTGGTGAAACGCTTGACAGCGTATGAAAAATAGGATAATATCAAAATAGATAAAAAAATATCGAATCAAAAACGATGTGCGTCGGCAAAACGGAGTGTAGGGTGCGCCCGAAACGATGGCAACAAGCCGACAAGAGAACGGAGTGTAAGATGACGAGCAAAATCGCAACATTTTTGCGCTACCGTTTGAGGTGGCGCATTTTTTTTGAAAGGAGTGTCAAATATGAAAAAGATAGGCGTTGTGGGCATAGTCCTCAAAGGCGACAAGAGCGTTGCTGTCGAAATGCAAAAAGTTTTGAGCGATTTTGCGGATATTATCATCGGGCGTATGGGCGTGCCGCGAGAGGAAGCCAACGCAATCGCACTTATCGTCGAGGGTACGCAGGAGCGTATATCCGCGCTTACGGGCAAACTTGGACGATTTGAAAGTTTGCACGTTAAGTCTGCAATAACTTCGTTTGAAGTTTAACACCTTTTCGAAGACGGAATTGGAGTCGCAAGGCGACGACCGGTCGCTCGAGCGTCATTGCGGTCAAGGCAATCGTCCTATGTCATTCCGAGGAGTGAAACGACGTGGGAATCCCCTAAATAGAAACAAAAACCGTTTGACGATTGCCACAAACCGCATTAGCCCTCGCGCCTACTACCGCACAGAGAATTTGCGCTATCAGTTCGAGCAAGGACAAGAACTCTTGCCACGGTTGCGCCAAATTATCTGCTTGGTGGAAGTCGGGCGGGACAACCACACCCGATTAGAATGAACGGCGGTGTGGGCGCGACGCGTAAAGCAACACATCCTGTGAATGTGTTGTAGCCAAAGCGAACGAGGCGGATTGCATTGCAAACGCCGAAGTCCAAACACGTGAGGAAGGGGGACACTGCATTTAAAGTTCATGCGCTCGAAGCATATGTAAAGATGGAAAAATAAATTTTTTGAGGTATAAAACTATGAAAAAAACCAATAAATTTTTCGCAATAATTGCGGTTTTGGCACTTGTTTTGATTGTGTGCGTATCGTTTGTCGCATGCAACAATAAAGAAGATGTTGGTACGGTTAAAAAAGTGTCGGTAAGATACGTTGCCGACGGTGCGGCGGCGGCAATGTTGCTTTCCGGAGGACAGGTTGATTTTATCGTCGTCGGCGAACCTGCCGCAACAGCTCAAACGAAGAGGCTTTCTCTCAATGCCGAAATGAACATTCAGACAGAGTATTCAAAAGTAAGCGGAGCAACAAGTTTTCCACAGGCAGGCATATTTGTAAAATCAGCGCTTGCAAGCGACGAAGCTTTTATGAAATCGCTTTTTGAGGAATTGGCAGCCAACAAAGAGTGGGTTGCTCAAAACAAAGCAAGCGTAACCGCAGAAGCGAAAAAAGTATACGAAAGTGCAAATTTCCCGGCTATTGCGATTGATAGATGTGCAATTAACGGTGCAAAACTTACGGAAGAAAGCATGCGAGATATAATGTTGTTCCTCTCAAACGTAATGCCGAAAGATAGCAAAGGCAATTCGATTGATTGGGCTACAAACAAATCAAAGATTTTCGATATTCCAACAAGCACAACGGAAAACAGTAAACAAATAAAGTTTTCCGCACCTGAGGGGACTCCTGCGCTTGCTATGCTTACACTTGCGAGCAATGGTAAAAAAATAGCCGATTATGATGTCGAATATAAGGTTGTCAATCCTGCAAATATAGCTTCCGAAATGGCAACGAAGGCAAGCGACGTAGTAATTATGCCTGTCAATGCCGGCGCAAATCTTATAAGACAAGGGGCAGACTATAAACTCGTAAGCATTGCTGTGGACGGTAGTTTGTATGTTGTCGGAAATACTGAAAAAGGCGGTCAAATCTCAATGGACGACCTTGTGGGTAAAAATATTGCGTGTATAGGACAAACCGGTGTCCCCGGACTTGTTTTCCGCTATATTATGCAACAAAAAGGCATTGAAATCGAAACGAAGTGAAAAAAATAAACGTTGACAAAAAAGTCGCAAAGCGACTCATAGAAAACGTCGTATATCCGCTTATCGCGCTGGGTATCGTGCTTGCCGTGTGGGCAATTTGGGCAAAAGCAAAGGACAATCCTTTGGTGCTGCCCATGCCGTCGGCGGTGCTTGCAAGATTTTTTGCCCTCGGCGGCGAAAAAGGATTTTGGGCAAGCGTCGGCTCAACGCTTTTGCGCACGCTCATTTGCTTTGTAAACTCGTTTGCAATCGCAATGTTGCTTGCGGTGCTAGGGGGAATTTTCACGCCTTTGCACAGGGTGATTTCACCGATTGTGTCATTGTTGCGCTCCGCTCCGACGGTGGCTGTGATCCTCGTTTTCTATGCGTTTATGTCAAGCAATCAAATGGCGATAGCGGTCGGATTTTTGATTGCGTTTCCCATTATGTATTCCTCGTTCTATTCGGCGATAGTCGGCGTTGACAAAGACCTTTTGGAAATGGCAAAGGTGTACAAAGTCAAGCCGTGGAACGTGGTGCGGAGCATATATTTGCCCTCGATTGCGCCCTGTCTTTTCGACACGAGCAAATCAACGCTTTCGCTTACGCTCAAAGTGGTTGTGGCGGCAGAGATTCTGGCATGCGTGTCAAAGAGCATAGGCGGCAAAATTCAAACTGCAAATTCGACTTTCGAGATTGAATATCTGCTTGCGTGGACGCTTGTTGCAATCGTGTTCGGTTTTGTACTCGAAGGCGTCGTGGCGATTTTCAAAAAGGTGTGGGAGGCGTCAAGATGAGCGATATTCGTGTCAAAAATTTCACGTGTTCATATGAACAAAAGACCATATTCGACAACTTTGACGTCACTTTCGAGCAAGGCAAAATCAACGTGATTTTGGGAGGAAGCGGCGTTGGTAAAACTACACTTTTAAACGCTATCGCAGGCATAAAATCATATGAAGGACAAATCGAAGGTTGCGAGGGCGGAGTGAGTTATATTTTCCAAAAAGACAGGTTAATCCCATCGATTTCGGTGTATAAAAACCTTGATTTGATATTAAAAGGAGTAGTAAAGGATAAAGCGGAACGCAAAAGAATGATTGAACAAACCGCCGTCGACCTTGAAATTTCCGACGTTCTGAAAAGCCTTCCGAGCGAGATAAGCGGAGGGCAGGCGCAAAGGGTGAGTATGGCACGAGCGTTTTTGTATCCGTCCGACGTCATGCTTTTGGACGAACCGTTCAAGGCACTCGACACCGCACTGAAAACAAGGCTTATAAAGCAATTTGCGGCATTGCAAGAAAAGAAAAATAAGACCGTTGTTTTCGTCACGCACGCAATCGACGAGTGTTTGCTTTTGGCAGACGACTATTTCGTGTTTGACGACGCCCCCGTCAAAATAGTTTTGCAAGGAAAAATAAACTCAAAAAAGAGCGAGCGCAAACTTACCGACAAAGCGTTGGAAGAAACAAGAAACTTGTTGCTTCAAGCAATAGTTTAGAGATATTAAACATTAAAATCCCATTAATAAAAATTGCCTGTCACGATTGCTTGACTTTTGCGTGCGCAGTTTATATAATAAAGAAACTTTATATCATATTCGCGTAACTTACTGGCGCGTGTGGGTATAGAAAAACGAGTTAGGAGAATCAAAATGAAAGAAGGAATCCATCCCGATTACCATGACGTAACTGTCGTGTGTGCATGCGGAAACACATTCCAGACGGGTACAACCAAGAACGTCAACGAACTTCGTGTTGAAATTTGCTCCAAGTGCCATCCGTACTTCACGGGCAAACAAAAACTTGTTGACACCGGTGGACGCGTCGACAAATTCAAGAAGAGATACAATCTCGACTAACAAGAAAAGGAAAATGCAGACACGTCAGGCGTGTCTGCATTTTACTATTTCACCCGACAAATTATGGAAGATAAGAAATCGAAAAAAGTCAAAGAGCCGAAACCTAAAAACGTTATCGACAGAAAAACCAAAATCGTGCGCAGAACGAACATCGGAGGTCAAGCCGTGCTCGAAGGCGTCATGATGAAAGGCGCGCGCTCGATTGCAACCGCAGTCCGCACTCCCGACGGCGATATTACCGTTGAGAGCAAGTACACAAAGGACGCAAAACAGCGCAATGCATTTTTGCGTTTGCCGTTTGTTCGCGGCGTCGTAAATCTTGTCACACAACTTTTTCAAGGCACGGGCATAATGATGCGTTCGGCGGAAGTTTACGGCGATTATGCCGAGCCGTCCAAGTTTGACAAGTGGGTTGCCGACAAGCTCAAAATCAATCCCATGAACATCCTTATGGGCTTTTCGGTGGTGCTCGGCGTGCTGCTTGCGGTCGGTTTGTTTGTGTTTTTGCCAAACTTCCTTGCATCGCTTGTTTGCGACAATATCGCCGCAATTGCGTCCTCGTCGCTCAAAAGCCTTTGGTACAGCCTTATCGAAGGCGGTTTGATGCTTGCGATTTTCATTTGCTACATTCTGCTTGTTACGATGATGAAAGACGTGCGCAGAGTGTTTATGTATCACGGAGCGGAACACAAAGTCATCTCTTGCTATGAAAGAGGACTCGATCTCACCGTCGAAAACGCAAAGCATATGCCCAGAGAACATTCTCGCTGCGGAACGACATTTTTGTTTTTCGTGATTGCGGTCAGCATAATGGTGTTTGTGCTGGTCAACTTTATGCTTGAAAAGTGCGGACTCGTCGTGTCCTCCGACGTGAGCGGCGCAAAAGTGCTCAACGCGCTCATAAAACTCGGTTTTAAACTGCTGTTTTTGCCCGTCGTGGCAGGCGTTTCTTACGAGCTTTTGAAACTCCTTGCAAAGAGCGATTGCCTTTTTGTGCGCATACTCCGCGCGCCCGGTATGGCTCTTCAAAAACTTACGACGAAAGAGCCGACCGACGATATGCTCGAAGTGTCCATCACCGCGTTCAAAACGGTGCTTGCAATGGATGAAAATCCGAATCTGGAAGAAAGAAAATTCGATATTAAAGTGCCTTACGGCGTTGCAAGAGCAAAACTTCAAAACATTGCAAAGGATGCGGACGACGCCGATATAGATTGGTTGCTCGTCGAGGTTACGGGCAAGAAGAGAAGCGAACTTCAATCCCTCAAAACCCTCACAAAGCAACAGTTCGACAATGCGGAATCGATTGCAAAGAAGATGTCCGACGGCACACCTCTTCAATATGCGCTCGGATATTGCGAGTTTTACGGCATAAAAATCGCCGTCAACAAAAGCGTGCTTATCCCTCGCCCCGAAACCGAAGAGCTTGTGGAAAAGGCAATTGCCGTCATAAAAGAAAAGAGCGTTGACACTCAGTGCGACGTGCTTGATTTGTGTACGGGAAGCGGCGCAATCGCCGTGGCAATCGCAAAGAATACCAACGCAAAAGTCAGCGCGTGCGACGTCAGTGTAGGCGCAATCGACGTTGCGCTGGCAAACTCGCTCAACACCGGCGTCAGAGTCGATTTTTCAAAGGGCGATATGTGGAGCGCGGTTGCAAACAAGACGTTTGACGTCATCGTGTCAAATCCGCCTTATATTCCCACGTCCGACGTTGCAAAACTCGATGCGAAAGTCAAGGATTTCGAACCGAAACTCGCTCTTGACGGCGACAGCGACGGCTTGAAATTTTATCGCATAATCGCAAATAAACTTGAAGAGCATCTAAAAGATGGCGGCGTGCTGCTGTTGGAATTCGGCGTAAATCAAGCGGACGATATAAAGAATATATTTGAAAAATACGACGTCGAAATCCTCAAAGATATCGAAGGACTCGACCGCATCGCAGTGGTGAAAAAATGAAAATATCGGACGGCATGATTCAAAAACTCGACAAAATCGAGGCTCGCTGCAACGAAGTGGGGCAACTTTTGTCTATGCCCGAGAATATCTCCGACCAAGAAAAGTTCAAGGCATTGTCAAAGGAACATTCCGATCTGATGCCGATTTGCGAGATATATTCCGTCTACAAAAAGCACAAGAGCGATTTCGAAGATTGCGAGAGTATGGCGGCGGCGGAAACCGATCCCGATATGAAAGCGTTGTTAAAAGGCGAACTCGACGAATTGCGCGACGCACTCGACAAGGACGGAAACGATCTCAAAATTTCGCTTTTGCCAAAAGATCCCAACGAGGACAATAACGTCATTATGGAAATACGCGCGGGCGCGGGCGGCGACGAGGCTGCTCTTTTCGGTACGGAACTTATGAAAATGTACCGCCATTATGCCGAAAACAACCGCTGGAAAGTCGAGGAAGTCAATATGAACTACACCGAACTCGGCGGCGCAAAAGAACTTGTGTTTATGATAACCGGCAAAGGCGTTTGGGGCAAACTCAAATTCGAGAGCGGCGTGCATAGAGTGCAACGCGTTCCCGAAACCGAGTCGCAGGGCAGAGTTCACACCTCGACGGTTACCGTTGCGGTGCTCCCCGAAGCACAAAACGTCGAAGTCAATCTCAACGAAAACGATATAAAAGTGGACACCTATCGTTCGGGCGGAGCTGGCGGACAGCACGTCAACAAAACCGAGTCCGCAATCCGTATGACGCATATCCCTACGGGTATCGTCGTTGAATGTCAGGACGAAAGAAGCCAAATCAAAAACCGCGAAAAAGCACTCAAAGTGCTCAAATCCAGAGTGTACGATTTCTATCAGTCGCAAGCGGAAAAGGAATATGCCGAAAACCGTCGCGCGCAAGTGGGTACGGGTGACAGAAGCGAGAGAATAAGGACGTACAATTTTCCGCAAGGAAGAGTGACCGATCACCGCATAGGCTTGACGCTTTACAATATCGACAAGTTTATGCTGGGAGATTTGGACGAGATGATTTCCGCGCTTCAAATCGCCGTGCAAAACAAAATGCTCGAAAATATCGAGTGACGGAGGGAAAATGATAGTTGAATACAACAAACGCAACCATCTGCTTGAAGAACATACGTACAAACCGTCTTTGCAAGACGTGTCTCGTCCCAACCTGCACAGACAGATTTTTACATATGGTAAAATCCCTAAAATCGCATTTAATATGCGACATGTGCCGATGGAGTGCCCCAAAGAGTTGTATATTTCCGACACGACTTTTCGTGACGGACAGCAAGCTATGGAGCCGTTTAGCGTCGAAAACATTGTCGAACTGTTCAAAATGTTGCATAGGCTCGGCGGCAAGAACGGAATTATAAGACAAAGCGAATTTTTCCTTTATAGCGATAAAGATAAAGACGCCGTAAAAAAATGCCTTGATTTGGGATATGAATTTCCCGAAGTTACAAGTTGGATTAGAGCAAACGAAAAAGATTTTGAGCTCGTAAAGGAATTCGGCATAAAAGAAACCGGAATTTTGGTGAGCTGCTCGGATTATCATATTTTCAAAAAAATGAATATGACTCGCCGTCAGGCAATGGACAAGTATTTGTCCGTCGTAAAAATGGCACTTGACAGAGGAATCGTGCCTCGTTGTCACTTCGAAGATATAACCAGAGCGGATTATTTCGGATTTGTCGTTCCGTTTGCAATCGAGTTGATGAGACTTTCAAGAGAAAGCGGAATCCCGATAAAAATTCGTGCGTGCGACACTATGGGGTATGGCGTAACTTATCCGGGTACCGCAATGCCACGCAGCGTGCAAGGCGTAATTTACGGCTTCCGCTACTATGCGCAAGTGCCGAGCGAACAGCTCGAATGGCACGGACACAACGATTTTTATAAGGCGGTTACAAATAGTGCGACCGCATGGTTGTACGGGTGTTCGACCGTCAATACGACTTTGCTCGGAATAGGGGAACGCACGGGAAATACTCCGCTTGAAGCGATGGCTGTCGAGTATGCGTCGTTGAGGGGAACTACAAACGGGATGAATCTTGAAGTAATCAGCGAAATCGCAGACTATTTCGAGGATGTAATGGGTTATCGCATTCCCCCTCAAACGCCGTTCGTAGGCAAGAATTTCAATGTTACAAAGGCGGGTATTCACGCCGACGGAATGTTGAAAGATCAAGAAATCTACAACATTTTCGACACGCAAAAGATATTGGGAAGAGCTCCGAGAGTCGTGGTGGATTCTTTTAGCGGCCTTGCCGGAATCGCATATTGGATAAACTCCTATTATGAATTGCCCACCGAAAACAAAGTTCAAAAATCCGATGATATCGTGGTAAAAATCAAAGAGTTTGTAGACAAAGAGTATGCGTTAGGACGAACTACGGCCATCAGCGATAAAGAACTCGACACAATGGTAGGACTCTTAAATCCGCAAATTCATGCGTTTTTTGAGGCAAAGCACTGAAAGGCTTTTTGCCGGCGTTTGAAAAAAGTGCGCGGATTTGAAAATTGCGGGTTGAAATCGGATAATATTTTATATATAATAGAATCGAATATACTATAAGCGGAGGTGCTTATGATCAAATTTATAACGGGTGCCAAGGGCACCGGCAAAACCAAAATCATCATCGATATGGCAAACGACAACGTCGCAACCGCAAAGGGCGACATCGTTTTTGTGACGGATACGGACAGATATATGTATTCTCTCAATTACAGAGTCCGCATGGTCAACGCCAAACAACTCAAAAGAGGCGACGCACCCGTGAGCGAAGAAGCGCTTATCGGTTTTATAAAAGGTTTACTTGCGGGCAACCACGATATCGAAACTCTTTATATCGACGGTGCGCACAGAATGCTCGGCAAAACCGTTTTCGAGATGAAAGACTTCTTTGACGATATCAGAGAAATCGCAAAAAACACCGACACTAAATTTGTTATTACGGTGAGCGAAAACGAGGACAATTTCCCCGATTTCATCCACGCATAATATAGAAATGAAATACACTTGTACCAGAAACTCCAAAATAGAGATTTCTGCAAGCGAGGCTATCGTAAAGGGCATATCGGATGACGGCGGACTTTTCGTTCCGTCGTCATTCCCGATTTTAAGTCTTGCGGACATAGAAAATCTCATTCCCCTCGATTATCCCGAACGTGCGGCGAAAATCTTGTCTTTGTATATGGACGAGTTTTCCTTCGAGGAACTTTTGGGCTATGCGAAAAGAGCGTACAATCGTTTTGACGACGATTCCGTTTGCCCTCTGGTAAAAGTCGAGGACGGACTTTATATGCTCGAATTGTGGCACGGCCCGACTTGTGCGTTCAAGGACGTCGCGCTCACGATTTTGCCATATCTGCTCACCGCAAGCAAGAAAAAGCTCGGACTTGACGAGCAAACTCTCGTTTTGACGGCAACAAGCGGCGACACCGGCAAAGCCGCGCTCGAAGGATTTAAGGACGTCGAAGGCACGCACGTGCTCGTGTTTTATCCTGCATACGGAGTGAGCGAGATGCAACGTATGCAAATGGTCACGCAAGAAGGCTCCAACGTTCACGTTTGCGGTATAAAAGGCAATTTCGACGACGCACAAACGGCGGTCAAGCGTATTTTCAACGACGAAGAAGTCGTAAAACGTCTCAAAGACAGCGGCATCGCAATGTCGTCCGCAAATTCTATAAATTGGGGCAGGCTTGCTCCGCAAATCGCTTATTATATCTCCGCGTACTGCGACCTCGTGGACAGCGGAGAGATTGCGCTCGGCGACAAGATAAATTTTGCCGTGCCTACCGGCAATTTCGGCAACGTGCTTGCAGGCTATTACGCCTATCGCATGGGCTTGCCCGTTGAAAAGTTTATCGTCGCATCCAACGCAAACAATGTCCTCACCGACTTTTTCAACGACGGAGAGTACGATATAAATCGCGACTTTTTCAAGACAATGTCGCCGTCCATGGACATTTTGGTGTCCAGCAACCTCGAAAGACTTGTTTACGAGTTGTACGGCAGGGACGACGAAAAGGTAAGGGAAGTTTACGACAGCCTCAAAAAGACGGGTAGGTTCGAGATAGATTTCGATGAAGTGAACGTTGACAAATTCGTCGCAGGCTGGGCGGACGAAGAGGACACCAAAAACGCGATAGCAACGTTTTTTGACCTCGACGATTATATAATGGACACTCACACCGCCGTTGCAGCAAGCGTCTACAACGACTATTCTTGCGAAACGGACGACGAAACGCCCACCGTAATCGTGTCCACTGCAAATCCGTACAAGTTCCCCGTTGATGTGCTCGGCGCGCTCGGTTCAAGAGAAAAAAATCCGTATAAGGCAATAATAAAACTGTACAATCTCACCGCGCTCGAATGTCCGGATTGCATTTTGGAGCTGGAAGAGGCAAAAGAGATTCACACCGACGTCGTTGATAGAAAGGACGTCAAAAACGTGGTTTTGGACGTTGCGAAACAAATGACAAAATGAAAATCGAAACGCAATATCCGTTTTGTTCGTATCGAGAAGAAAAGGCGTTGCGTTTTAAGGATAGTTTAAGACAAAGCGTATATTATTAAACAAAGAGGCAACAAAATGTTCGGATACGTGATACCAGATAAACTTAATATGTATATCAAGGATTTCAACGTATTTCAATCCTTTTATTGCGGACTTTGCAAAACGCTGGGCGAAACAGGAGCGGAGTTCACAAGGCTTTGCACCAACTACGACGTGACATTTTACAACGTGCTTTTGCATTCGCTCACAAACACGCCCGTTGAGTTCGAACGCAAACTTTGCGCCTACAACGGCAAGAAAAAAGTGGTTGTAAAAACCGACGAGCTGTCAAAAAAGATTGCCGATATTGCCGTTATGCTTGTCTACTACAACGTTGAGGACGACGTGTACGACGGCAAAAAATCACGAGCGATAGTCAAAGGTATGCTTGCTCCGCGCAAGAAAAAGGCGGCGAAAAGGCTTTGCAAAATCGACAAAATCATGCAAAAAAGTTTTGCGGATTTGCGCAAGCTCGAAAAAGAAAAGTGCGACAGCATAGACAGAGTTGCCGACACTTTTGCAACGCTAATGCGCGATATGACGAGGCAACTTATAAAAACCGACGACAACGTTGACACGTTTTGCTACAACCTCGGCCGCCTCATATATTTGCTCGACGCGGTTGACGACGTTGAAAAGGACAGCAAGTCAGGCGAGTATAATCCGCTCGTTCTGAATTACGGCAAATGTGCCGAAAAGAAAGATTATCTTGCAAAAAACGCAGACGAACTGTCGTTTTTGCTCAATTCAACCTACAATAAGATGGTTGGCTCATACAACGCAATGGACATAAAAATGTACGAGGGCGTGTTGAGCAACACCATTTACCTTGGCATAAAAATGCAAGTGGAGCGACTGCTCAAAGGAGACGACAAATGCCGATTGACCCGTTTGTGATTCTTGGCATAAGCAAAGACTCATCTCAAAGCGAAATACTAGAAGCGTACAAGACAAAACGTGCGTATTATCAAGAACACGTTTTCGACGAGGGCGACCAAGGCGCGCAAGCGGCGCGCATGCTCGGTCAACTTGACGACGCATATCAACAAGCGATGGAGCTCTCCCACGAATCCGCAACGGTTTCGGGCGAGGGTGAATCGTCTTTCGAGTCCGTACGCGACTCAATTCGCAACAAGGACGTTGAAGGCGCGCAACGCGCTCTTGACGAAATATCCTATCGCGGTGCGGAATGGCACTACTATCAGTCCATCGTTTTTTACGAAAAAAACTGGCTCAACGACAGCAAAAAGCAACTTGAAATGGCAATCCAAATGGATCCGTCCAACGACAAGTACTCTCGCGCTCTCGACAACCTCAAAAAGAAAATCGACGGTTCGCGCCCCTATGACAAACAAGGCGAAAAGGGCGTTTACGGCAAAGCCGATCAAGCGTCAAACCGCACCTATACCCAACGGGACGGCGACGTTGCCGACGGGCTTTGCTCGGCATGTCAAGCACTTTGGTGTGCGGATTGTTGTTGTGAGTGTATGGGCGGCGATCTCATTCGCTGCTGCTAAAAAGTCGCTATCTGCACGTGATACTGCGTCAGACATCGTTTTTTCACAAGTCACGTACGACATAGTACGCTCCTTGTTCAAAAAGCGACGTCTTCCTTGTCTGCCGCACAAATATCGACTTTTTACAAATTCAAAATAGGTGGATGCTGTGTAGATGCGCTTTTCCGCAATTCACAATTTAGTGCGTTCCTTGTCCAAAAGTGAGTTCTTCCTTGTCATTCATCCGAATATTGCTTTTTGCAAAGTCGCTATTGGCACGTGATGCTGCATTGTATATCGGTTTTGCAAAAACACTATAAAAATCTATGAAACGTAATCGCAAGAAAATTTCACGACAAGAGGCAGTGTACAGAGTTGCGCTTGCAGGCATAAGCGCGGCGGTGGCGCTTCTTATGGTTTGGCTCGGAGTTGTGGTGAGATTCAGCACGATTGCGTTTTTTATTGCCGCTTCGGTTGCGCTTATGGTGCCGCTGTCGCAAAAGTATTATCTGTCCTCCGTTTTGGCTTACGTCGTGTCCGCAGGGCTGTCGTTTGCGGTGGCGGGTGACGTGTTTTCGGTGATGGGTTACGTGGTGTATTTCGGGCCTATGGCAATCATTTCGGGCATAATGCTTAACCATAGCGACAAAATCAACCGGTGGGTTCAGCTCATTGTCAAAATCGTTTACATCAACGGCGCGCTTGCGCTTTTGTATTTCGTGTGCCACAACATTGTGCTAGATTCATCAATCGTAGACAAAGTGCAGTACTGGATGATTGCGCTGTTCGGAACCATAATACTCGTTGCGATCGATTACGCATTGCAGTTTATTTACAAACGTATTGCTATTTTGGTTGGCAAAGCCTTGCGCAAAAGCTCTCACCGCAAACATCCTCACGACGATTCCTCGGGCGATACCTCCGACGATGACGACACTCGCCCCGACGGGACAACACCGTTTGACGAGTTCTCGGATTCAAACGAATGCGATTTTGATAAAGAGAACGACCGAAAAAACGACGACGACAATTCCGATTCCGAAAAGTAAGATTTAAAAGCGCGCCTTCGGGTGCGTTTTTAATAATCGTTTATTGATATAGTTTTAATATAAATACATAATACATATCCCGTAAAAAAGGGGGAAACGAAGTGCGGAATAAAAAAATATAAAAATTTTCAAAAAAAGTATTGACAAAGGTATTCGTTTATCGTATATTATAGCTAACAAGAATTATTATCAATAAGAAATCAAAATAATTCAAAGGATAGCATGACGAAGAGGAACACGATACAAAAAGAAGTGGTTGCAAGGATAGTCAAGGACGCATGCAATCACCCTACGGCAGACATGGTGCTTGCCGAGGCAAAAAAAGAGTTGCCCAATTTGAGTTTGGGCACGGTGTATCGCATCCTCAAAGACATGGCAAACGAAGGCGAAATAAGGGAAGTGGCATGCAAAGACGCTCCGTCGAGGTTTGACAAAACGACTATGAATCACGGACACTTTCAATGCGTCGAGTGCGGCAAGGTTGAGGACGTGTTTTTCAATCTCGACAAAATCGACGAGAGCATAGTGGATTTCGGCGGCAATCTAGTGCTTGAAAGCCAGCTCTTTTTCAGAGGTATATGCAAAGATTGCAGGGGGAAGAAAAAATGAATTTACTGTTTAAGATAAGCTACGGCTTGTACACTCTATGTGCCGGAGACGGCGGCAAGGAAAGCGGTTGCATTATCAACACGTTTGCACAGCAGACCGCAACTCCCGAAACGTTCAGCGTGACGCTTAACAAACAGAACTTTACGCATGAGCTTATTGTCAGGAGCGGTGAATGTGCCGTTGCAGTGCTGTCGCAAAAGACGGACTTTGATTTTATCAAGAGATTCGGAATGCAATCGGGGCGCGACACGGACAAGTTCGAGGGCATCGAGAGCGTCGTTGCAAAAAACGGCGTAAGAGTTCCCAAATGCAAGGGCGTACTCGGATATTTCGCACTCAAAGTGCAAAAAAGCATAGATATGGGTACGCATACGATGTTTGTTCTGGAGTCTGTTCAGACGCAGAACTTTGCGGACGACGGCGACGCATTGACATATGACTATTATCAGACGTTTGTTAAGCCCAAGCCGCAAGCAAGTGCCGACTCAAAGGAAAAATGGGTGTGCAAAATATGCGGATATGTTCACGAAGGTCCGCTTCCGAGCGATTTTATCTGTCCGCTTTGCAAGCATCCCGCAAGCGATTTCGAAAAACTTGCAACAACCGCCACGGCGGAAAAAATAGAAGATATTAAAGGAGAAAAAACTATGGCAAAATTTATATGTCCCGTATGCGGATACGTTCACGAGGGCGATTCGGCACCCGAAAAATGCCCACAATGCGGTTGCCCCGGCAGCAAATTTATCAAAGACGACGGATCTGAAAAGGTCTGGGCGGCAGAACACGTGATCGGAGTCGGTCAAGGCGTCCCTCAAGACATCTACGACGGATTGAAGGCAAACTTCGAAGGCGAATGCACCGAGGTCGGTATGTATCTTGCAATGGCAAGAGCCGCACACCGTGAGGGATATCCCGAAATCGGTCTTTACTGGGAAAAGGCAGCCTATGAAGAAGCAGAGCATGCTGCAAAATTCTGCGAAATGCTCGGCGAACTCGTCAGCCCCTCCACAAAAGTAAACCTCCAAAAACGCGTTGAGGCAGAAAACGGCGCAACCAGCGGCAAATTCGAGCTTGCAAAACGCGCAAAAGAAGAAGGACTCGACGCAATTCACGACACCGTACACGAGATGGCTCGCGACGAGGCTCGTCACGGCAAGGCATTTGAGGGACTTCTCAACCGCTATTTCAAATAAGAAACGGCAACGATTGAAAAACAATCGACAAACAACAAGGAGAAACAACTATGAAATACGTTTGCGTATGCGGTTATATCTATGACGAAGACCTCGGCGACGAGGAAAACGGAATCGCTCCCGGCACGAAATGGGAAGATGTCCCCGAGGACTTTACCTGCCCGATTTGCGGACTTGGCAAAGACTCGTTCACGCAAGAATAAGACATAATTTACAAAGAAAAATCGGCGAGAAGAACACCTCTCGCCGATTTTTTATTATTATTCAACTTGGTTATGGCATATGTTTGTGTGGATTTTTAAGGTGCTTACGCATTGTTTAAGCATGCAATAAGGTACAACAAAGATGTTGTGAATATTGCCAAATTAGGTAATATCACAAACAACGAAAAATAATGAAAGAAAACTCGATGAGAAAATTTGCAGTATTTTGCATTCCTATTCTTTCACATATTTAATGCTTGTTGGTAGACTTCGTTTTTGGGAATGCCTCTGTCTTTTGCAACTTGCTTGACAGCGTCCTTTTTGTCCATGCCCAAATCGAGATAATGATTGAGATGCTCGGCAACGGAGAGGGAATTGAGGGGATTTTCGGATGCGACAGAATCTACAATCATAACAATTTCGCCTCGCTCCTCGCACTCGAAATTCGCGAGAGAAGTTGTCGTTACGCTCTCGTGAATTTTTGTGAGCTCTCTTGCCACGTACACCGTTCTGTCTCCCAGCACGTCAAGCAACGTCTTTGCCGTTTTTGTCAAATCGTGCGGCGCAACGTACAAGATTATAGGAAGCCCCGTATTAGCGCATTTTGACAAAATCGACACTTTATCCGATGATTTTTCGGGCAAAAACCCCAAAAACGTAAATCCGCTTGCTTTTATTCCGCTGAGCGCAACCGCAGTTGCGAGGGCGGTAGGACCGGGGACGGTTTCCACTTCTACGCCTTGCGAGTGGCACTTTGCGATCACTTCCGCACCGGGATCGCTGATGGACGGCATGCCTGCGTCCGTGATTATCGCAACGTTTTGTCCGCTCTTTATCATCTCTATAAGACGGTCGGAACAGTCCTGTTCGTTGAATTTGTGATAGGCTACGAGCTTTGCGTGAACGTCGTATTTTGCAAGGAGGGGCAGAGAGTGACGCGTGTCCTCGCAAGCTATAACGTCAACGTTTCTGAGCGTTTCGAGCGCGCGAAGCGTGATGTCCGACATGTTGCCGATAGGAGTTCCGACAATATAGAGTTTTGCCATTATTGGTACATCTCCTTGTAAGTTTGCGTGTAGTTGCCCTCTTCGTCCATGACGATAAGCGTGTGAGTTTTAAGTCCGACTTTGCCGCCTTTTCTTGCCTTGATTATCACAACGTCCGCTTCCGATGAAAGTTTGGGATAGACGATTGTCATTTCTTTGGGTTCGAGTTTGGATTGCACGAGGGCGCAAATAAGCGGTGAAAGCTTGTCGATTTTCGAAACGAACCAGGCGTCGCCGCCAAATCGCAAAGCGTAGCTTGCCGCTTGTGCAAAATCGGACAAAGTTGCGGTGCTCTCTATCCTTGACAAATTCTTCTTTGTGATTTGCTCTCCTTGAAAGTAGGGCGGATTGCAAAGCACTTTGTCGAAACTTTCCGCTTCGACAAGATTTTTTATATCCTTTACGTCGCCGGTTATTATATCGAATTTGCCTTCGAGCCCGTTGCGTTTTGCACTCTCTCTTGCCAGATTCGCAACGGAGGGTTGAAGCTCTATTCCGACGGCGGCGGATGCGCGTTTTTTGACAAGCGCAAGCGTTGCCAAAATCCCCGTTCCGCATCCCAAATCAAGCACCCTGTCCTCTTTTGCGATTTTTGCCGTATTTGCCAAAAACACCGAGTCTTGCGAAAACGCATAGTCGTCGGTGTCTTGCAAAATTACGTAATCGTCGATGTCCAAAGAGGTGGGGTAGACCATCTTATGCTCTTACGACTTGGATTTTCAAAGTTTGAGTGACTTCGGAGTAAAGGCGAAGCACCACTTCGAATTCGCCGAAATCGCGGATGCTGTCCTTGATTTCGATTTTCTTTTTGTCCACGTCGAAGCCGAGGTCTTTGAGTGCGTTGCTTATCATTTCGCTTGTGACCGAACCGAACATTTTGCCATTGTTTTCGCCGCCTTTCGCGCTGACTTTGACGGTGATTTCTTTAAGTTTGTTTGCAAGCTCTCTTGCTTCTTGGCGCTCGGAGGCAATCTTTGCTTCGTAGGCTTTTTTGCGTTGCTCCGCAACGTAGATATTTTGTTGCGTGCCTTCTTGCGCAAGCCCTTTTTTGATGAGAAAATTGCGAGCGTAACCGTCGTTTACTTCGACGATTTGTCCTTTTTTGCCCGTGCCTTTGACGTCTTTGAGAAGAATGACTTTCATATCCGTCTCCTTATAAACTTTTGTTGACAATATATTAGCACACCGCCGCAAATTTTTCAATAAAAACGAAAAGAATGGACGATATACGCGTCTTTTTGTGTAAAAATTCAAAAGCGGGGCATACTAAATGCAACAAAACCTCAGGAGGCTATTATGGAAAAAATCAACTGTGCAACGTCAAATTGCGAGCATAACATCAAAGGCGTGTGCCTTGCAGGCGTCATTTCTATCGGCGAAAACGCAAAATGCCTTAGCCGTATCAAGCGCGAGGGCGGACCGCTTGCGCAAAACTTTGCCGACGTCGAAGCGGGCGAGGACGTGTTCGACAAGGACCTCGAAAGTCTGGTGCAATGTGCCGCAGGCGAGTGTGCGTTCAACAACAACGGTCTTTGCGCAAACGCTCAAATCGACGTGAAGGACACTGCGTTTGCAACCAAATGCAAAACCTATCTTAAAAAATAATTCGACGAGATAGGCGAAAAAAAGACAAAGAAAGTCGGAATATTCTCTCGCGCACATGTTAGAGTTTGCATGGAGGCGAGTATGGATAATTCGATAATCGAAAAGCGCGTCGTTTGCGGCGCGGACGTATTTTCGGGCAAAGATTTGATACCTCAAATTTTGCCTAGATTGCGCTCCGTGTTTGAAGAAGGCGCGCTTTGCGTCGTGTATGAAAATGAATACGAAGACGTCGCAACCGCACTTTGTCAAGAGTTGAAAAGGGGCGGTTATCGCGTTTTTTTGACAAACGAATACCAAGGCAAAATACAAGACGTGCCGGAATACGTGCGCTACGTTTTTGCGGTGGGTGCGCACGACGCGGCGGAAAAAGCAAAAGAAATTTCAACGAGTATAGACACAGGGTGGTCTATGCTTTTTTGTGCGCCCGACAGCGACGATATAACGTGTGGGAAATGTCCGAATCAAGTGTTTATCGACGAAAATATATTGATAAAGTGCAAAAACGAGCAAATTGCGGCAGGGTACGGAATTTTGCTTTCTCAAAAATTCGCAGAATTCGAAAGGGCTTTTCAGAAGACCGTACTCGGAGAAAAAGTAAAACAGTTTGCCGTGGAAACTTCCTCTTGTCCGCTGTCCGAACTTGCGTATCGCCTGATTGAAATATCCTCTCGAAAACAGGGAAAAGACACTGCCGAGCGTATGGCGGAAGTTATGAGCGCACTCGCTTTGTCAAAAGGAAAAACTCCGAGATTGACGGGAGAATACAGATTTCTGGCAAGCGCGGTTTTGACTTCGTTTTATTCGGCGTATCTGTCCTCTCCGTCCATAGACTGCGCTCCGCCGGCTTGCGTCTTTGACTCCGTAGATAAATTGCAATCGCTCGGCATCGAAGTCGATAGGGGCGAAGTTGTTGACTTTTTCGATATAAACGGTTATTTTAGAATTGGTTATATTCTTGGAGAATATCGCCTTGATTTGCTCGAAAAACTTGCAAGCATCGACCTTCACGGCATGCAACGTTTTTGGCGGCGTTTGTATATAGACGCAGGCTATTGGTTGAAGAGCGAAATCACCGCAAGCGAGGTGCTCGAATGTATGCGCCTTGCAAGCGTCGAAAGCCGCTCCCTTGCAGGATATGCTTTTGCAAGCGGTATGTTGGATATCGCGGCATCCTAAACAAAGACAAAACGACACAGAGGACAAAATGAAAAACATCAAAGACGTAGAATTGTTCGTGTTCGACCTTGACGGCACGGTTTATATCGGCGACAACGAAATCGAAGGCTCTTTTGCCGCGATAAACGAGTTGAGAGCAATGGGCAAACGCATTTGCTTTTTCACCAACAATTCGTCGAGAATGCACACCGATTATATCGCAAGGCTCAACAATCTCGGATTGCGTACCTATGCCGACGAAATTTACACGAGCGGTCAAGTCACTTGCGAATATCTTTTGGACAACTACCGCGGCAAAAAAGTGTTTTTGCTGGGCAACGACAGGCTCAAAAGCGAGTTCGAGCTTTACGGCATTGAGCTTGACGAGGAAAATCCCGATTTGTGCGTGATCGGCTTCGACACTTCGCTCACTTACGACAAGTTGTATAGATTTTGCAAATTCGTCCACAAAGGACTTCCGTACATCTCTACGCACCCCGACTTTTTCTGTCCTGCACCCGAGTGCCCGATGCCCGACGTCGGCGCGCTTATAGAGGCAATCAGGTTGACGGTGGGGCGCACGCCCGACATAATTATGGGCAAACCGCACACCACGGCAGGCGAGCGTCTTGCGATGAAGTACAATCTTCCCGCAAAGAAAATCGCAATGGTGGGCGACAGACTTTATACCGACGTTGCATTCGGCAAAAATTGCGGATTCGTGTCCGTGCTCGTACTTTCGGGCGAAACCACCGCGGATATGCTTCCCGCGTCCAAAATCAAACCCGACTACGTTCTTGACAAAGTTAAGGACATTGTGCCGATAGTGAAATGATATCGCATAAATGCGGTTAAACGGTTACTTATTCAAGGCGTACTTATAAGCGGAATGTGCTTATTCGTAGACGGAACGCGAGCCGCAAGGCGGCGAGGAAGCGAACGCCGAACTTGACGGAAAGTACAAGTGAACGGGCGAGTGTGGATTTTTTCGCCTGTGAACGAGTGGCACAATAAGAGGACGATACTTTTCTATGTGAGTGCTGAGTGTTGCCCCACGCGAAGCGGACGCCGTGGGTTCCCTCAAATTTATGCAGAGGGGGAACGGCGGTGGGGGAAACACGTGAGGAAGGGGGTAAGTTTCATTATTTTATGTTTTAATCTGCGCAAAGTATTCATTATTAATTCGTAAACAACAAACCCTCGCCGTTTCGCGAGGGTTTGTTGTTTGCATTGTTGCTCACTTTTCGCTCGACACCATGATTTCAAGCGGATTGATATTCACGCCGTCTTTGATTATTTCGAAGTGTACGTGATCGCCGTCAAGACTTTCGCTTCCTTGCGACGTAGACATCTTGCCGAGGAGCTGACCTTGCTTCACCGTTGCGCCTTGTTTTAAGGTGCTTGCCGCTTCCAAAGAAAGATACTTCGTTACGTATCCGTCTTTGTGGTTGATGACCACGTAGTAGCCGTCAAGAGCATTGTAGCCGACTTCTTTCACGTTGCCGTCGCAGGAGGCGTACACGTTTTTATCCTCCGACGTAAAGTCGAGTGCGAGGTGAGTCGAGTATTGCTTCAAAGTCGGGTTCCAAACGAGAGTCGCGTCCGAAAAGTTTTTGCTGACTTTGCCGTCGTTGCATGGTGCGTAAAACTTTTGCTTTTCGACGGTGGGCGTCGGATCGTCCGGCTTGATAACCGGATCGTCGGGTTTTACGACCGGCTCGTCTTGCGTGTTGTCACCGATAGACGCGTCGGGATTTTGCAGAGCGGAGTTGCGAGTGACCGCTAGGGCGATGACCGTGGCAACCGAAGCTATGCACAAAATGATAAGAAAATAGACTGCGTTGCGCTTACAAAAACCGCCAAAACGCTTCATTGCAACTGAAAATTTGCTCATTGTATTACCTCCAAGTTGCCTCGATTATGCCCTCAATCGATAAGGTTTATACATATATCGATAAACTTTTTTCGATGTGGCGGAACTTTTACCGAAAAATGTACCAAAAAGGCAGTTTTCGATTAAAATCCGTATTGACTACAAGTGTTTGATAAGGTATAATTTCGATATGGTTGACGTTCACAAAAGCTTATACGACTTCATGCGCACATACCGCGAAAAGCACGACAACGATATTGCCGTCGTTCACGGTGCGCGCAAAATGAACTTCGCAACCTTTTTCAAACAAATCGACAGAGTCGCCGGCGGGCTTGCTCGTTTGGGAGTGGGCAAAGGCGACGTCGTTATGATTGCGCTTCCCAACATTATTCAAGCGGTTGTGGCAACGTATGCGTGTTCCAGAATAGGCGCGATTGCGTCGATGATTCATCCGAAACTTTCCGCAGACGAATTCGGCGCGGCGTTTGACAAACTCAAACCCAAAGTCGTGTTTTTGAGCGATATAAATCAATGTGCGTATTATCCCAAATCGAAGGGCGCAAGACGCATAATTTGCCATTTCTTCATTTACGACTTTTTTGGGCTTCCCCGCAAAGCAAAATTTCAGGCTTTTCACGGCGACGGCGAAGAAATCGTTTTTTACATGCAGTCGGGCGGAACCACCGGCGAGCCTAAAACGGTTGCGATATCCTCTCGCGCCGCAAACTCAATGGCAGGCAATCTTTTGCAATATCTGGGCGATAAGTTTTCGGAAAAAAACGCAATGCTTGCCGCTCTCCCCATGTTCCACGGTTTCGGACTTTGCGTTGGCGTACACGCGTCCATATCCACAAACATGCGGTCGGTATTGTTGCCGATTTTCAGAGCGAAAAACACGATCAAGGTCATTGCAAAAAATCGCATAACCACAATGATTGCAGTGCCGCGCATGATGCAGAAGTTGTTGGCAGAGGACGAGTTTTCGGGCGACAACATCTCGTGCATCGAGGATATTTATGTCGGCGGCGACCTCGTAAGCGAGGAACTAGTGCATAAATTCGACGCCAGAATGAAAGAGTGCGGCGGAAAAGGCGTGCTTTCGCCCGGTTACGGACTCACCGAAACGTCGAGCGTTTGCGCTGTGTCAAAATCAGACTTCTTGTCGGGTTCTGTCGGAAAACCGATAAACGCCGTCGAAGTGCGAGTCGTGGACGAAAATCTCAAAGAAGTCGCTTGCGGCAAAGTCGGAGAACTTCTCGTTGCCGCAGATCAGATTATGAGCGGATATGTCGGCGACGAAGAAGCGACAAAAACAGCTCTTGTAAACCTTGACGGTAAAACGTGGGTGCGCACGGGCGATTATTTCAGACAAGACGAAACGGGCAGACTGTTCTTTATGGGCAGAAAAAAACGCCTTATAAAAATTTCGGGTATCAACGTGTTTCCGAGCGAGATTGAAAGAATTGCGGGCGAGTTGCCGTTTGTGGGCGATTGCGCTTGTATCGAATACAGAGTGAACGGCAAACCCTACATCAAATTGCTTGTGGAAGGACAGCTTACCGACGCTCAAAAACAAGCGGTGATAAACCACATTTCAAAACGCATGTCCCATTGGAACAAACCCAGGGAAGTGCAATGTGTGGACAAATTTCCGCGCACTAAAATAGGAAAAATAAATATAGAGGGATTAAATTATGAATTTGGCAAAGATACGCAGGGTGGTCAATAAAATCGCCCCGTCCGTCAAAGTCGAAAACTACCGCGGGTGCGTAAGGCTCACGGGAGAGCTTGACAATTGGACGGATATTTACAAGTGCGGCAAAGCGGCGGTATGCAAAGGCTCGCTGGGCGTTGTCAACGACATAAGGCTCAAAGGCTTTCACGAAGAACCCAAAAAGCCCACGCTCAAAGACGATGCGCTTTCGGGACAAAAACCCGACGTGCTTATCGTCGGTGGTGGTATTGTCGGTTGCGCCATGGCAAGAGAGCTTTCTCGCCTCAAACTCGATGTTTTGCTTGTTGAAAAGTCAAACGACGTGGCATGCGGCGCGTCCTCTCGCAACGACGGGTGCATACACCCCGGCATTGACTTGCACAAAGGTCAGCAAAAGCTCAAATATGTCCTTGAAGGCAACAGAATGTACACTCAGCTTGCAAAAGACCTCGGTTTGTCTTTCAAGCGTTGGGCGCAGATGTTCATTTTCTCAACCGTTTGGGAAAATACGATTATTCCGCCTCTTTTCCTTTTGAAAGCAAAAATTCTCGGCGTCGAAGGCGTAAGGTACGTCGGCAAAGAGGAAATCAAAAAAATCGAACCCAATCCTCCGGCGTGGGCAAAGGGCGGTATGTATATGGCAAGCGCAGGCATGGTTTCGCCGTACAAGACGACCATCGCGCTTTGCGACAACGCAATTCAAAACGGCGCAAGAGTGTCGCTCAATACCTATGTTGACGGTATGGACGTCAAGGGCGACAAAGTGGTTTGCGTGCATACAAATCGCGGCGATATATATCCTCGTGCGGTTGTCAACTGCGCCGGCGTGTACAGCGACGTCATCGCCGATATGGCAGGGGACAGAACGTTTACCATTCACCCGAGAAAAGGCACGGACATCATTCTGGACAAAAAGAAGGTCGGGTATGCGCTATCCTCCTATGCAAGAAGTTATTTCGCACCTCTGCCCAAAGAGGCTCAACCCGACAAGCAAGAGGAAGTCGGTCACACCAAGGGCGGCGGCGTTATGCGCACCATAGACGGCAATATCCTCGTAGGCCCCGACGCTCACGAAGTGCCGTCGAGAGAAGATTATTCCACAAGCATAAAAGACATCGACAACATCGTCAAAAAGCAAAAACTCGCCCAACCTATGCTCAACAAGGGCGATATTATAACCTATTTTTCGGGTACGCGCGCGGCAACCTATGAAGAAGATTTCGTGGTCAGACGCGGTATGTTCACCAAAAACATTTACGAGGCGGCAGGCATTCAATCGCCGGGCATCACCGCCGCTCCCGCCATTGCAGTCGACATTGCAAACTGGATTAAAGAAGACTTGAAGGCGGAAGAAAAGACGAATTTCAATCCCGTTTACAAGCACACTCCGAGGCTTGCGAATCTTCCCGACGAGGAAAGAGCGAAGTATATCGCAAAAAATCCCGAATACGGCGAGATTATTTGCCGCTGCGAAGAAGTGAGCAAGGGCGAGATTGTCGACGCGCTCGAAAGCCCCCTCAAAGTCGCAACCATAGACGGCGTAAAGAGAAGAGTACGCCCCGGTATGGGCAGATGTCAAGGCGGTTTTTGCTCGCCGCTCGTTGCGAAAATCATTGCCGAGCACGAGGGAATCGAAATAGAGGACGTTCTCAAAGGCGACGAGGGCAGCGTCATCGTTTACGGAAACACCAAGGGCAATGCCAAGGAGGAAAACTGATATGCGCAATTATGACGTAGTGGTTATCGGCGGCGGTCCCGCAGGTCTTTCGGCGGCGCAAAGCGCGTGCCTTAAAGGCGGCAAGGTCGCAATTATAGAAAGAGAAGCGCGCCTTGGCGGAATTTTGAAACAATGCGTTCACGACGGGTTCGGGCTTATCCGCTTCGGCGAAAAACTCGCAGGCCCCGAATACAGCGAGAGATATATAGATTTTGTCAGAGAACTCGACATAGACACCTTTACTTTCACCTTTGTGACTAGAATAGAAAAGAAGGACGGCGGTTTTGAAATCACCGCAGTGTCCAAGGACGGCATTGAAAAATTCTTTGCCAAAGCACTCGTGCTTGCCACGGGATGCAGGGAACGCACGGCAAAACAAGTGCTTATTCAGGGCACTCGTCCGGCAGGCGTGTTTACCGCAGGTACGGCTCAAAACTTCGTCAACCTGCAAGGCAAGTTGCCCACCAAAAAGTGCGTTATTTTGGGCAGCGGCGACATCGGACTTATCATGGCAAGACGTCTTACTCTCGAAGGCGCGCAGGTCGAGGGCGTTTACGAAGTCAAGCCCACGCCGAGCGGACTTACGAGAAACATACATCAGTGCTTGCACGATTTCAACATACCTCTTCACCTATCTCACACCGTTACGAGAGTGTTCGGCACGGACAGGCTCGAAGCGGTTGAGGTTGCAAAGGTAGACGACAAAATGCAACCTGTCGACGGTACTCAAAGACGCATCGATTGCGACGCGCTCATTCTTTCCGTCGGACTTATCCCTGAAAACGAACTTGCCGAATCCATAGGCGTAAAGATAAATCCGTTTACGAAAGGCGCGGACTGCGACCAGACCTACATGTCGTCGATTGACGGTGTGTTTTCGGCAGGAAACGCACTTAACGTGTTCGATTTGGTGGATTATGTGTCCGAATGTGCAAAAGACGCAGGCGCAAACGCAGTGGATTTCAAACCGTCGGGCAAGAGCGTGCGCATAGAAAAAGGCAAAGGACTTTTGAGCTACGTGCCGCACAGAATCGACCTTGGCAAGCCTTGCGACAAAGTCGTGTTTTTCTTCCGCGCCGCAAAGGATATGGACAAAGCCACGCTTTACGTGAGCGTCGACGGCAACGAAGCGTTCAAAAAGAATTTTGCATTCCTTCGTCCGCCGGAGATGCAGAGAATCGAGCTAGATTTCTCTTCTTTCGGCATAAAAGAGGGAAGCAAAGTCGAAGTCAGAGTGGAGGAGAGATAATGGAACTTGTATGTATCGTGTGCCCGCGCGGGTGCAGAATCAAAATAGAAAACGGCATAGTGAGCGGCAACGGTTGCAAAAGAGGCGAGGCTTTTGCGGTGAGTGAAACAACTTGCCCCATGCGCTCGGTATGCTCCACCGTCGCAACCACTTTCAAGGATTATCCCGTGCTTCCCGTCAGGACGGACGGCGAAATCCCGAAAGACAAAATCGACGAACTTATGAAGCAAATCAACGCCGTCGTAGTAAGCGAAAAACTGCATAGAGGGGACGTGGTGCTCAAAGGCGTATGCGGCACGGACGTCAACCTCATCGCAACGGCAAGCATTTATTGAAAACGGAGCGCAAAGCGGACGGGAAACCGCAATGCGTTTATAAAGGAAAATTATGAGAGAACCACTTGTACTAACAATCGATTTCGGCACGCAAAGCGTGCGCGCCATGCTTTTCGACAAGCACGGTAAGGACTACGGCAAAATGAAAGTCCACTTCAAACAGCCGTACTTTTCAAAGGAAATAGGATGGGCGGAGCAAACTCCCGAATTTTACTGGGATAAGCTCAAAGAAGCCACCAACGGACTCAAAGAGCAATGCTCGGAGCTTTGGGAAGACATAAAAGGCGTTGCCGTCACCACGATACGCGACACTGCGGTTGTCGTTGACAAAGAGGGCAAACCCCTTCGCGACATCATCTTGTGGCTTGACCAAAGAGAAGTCAAGGACGCCGACAAAACGAGATTCGGCAAAGGCTTCAAATCCCTTCTTCGTATGCTCAACCTATACGACCTTGCGGCGGCGCAATGCAAAGCGTCGGCATGCAACTGGGTGCACGAATACGAGCCGGAAGTATGGGCGAAAATGCACAAGTTTTTGATGTTTTCGGGATGGATTACATATCGTCTTACGGGCGTTATGAAAGATTCCGTCGCAAACCAAATCGGACATATTCCGTTCGATTACAAAAACAAAACATGGCAATCGCCCAAAGCAATCACCGCACCGATATTCGATCTCAAAGCGGAGAACATGTGCGATCTCATCGAACCGGGCGAGATTGTCGGCTACATAACAAAAGAGGCAAGCCTCGACCTCGGCATCAAGGAAGGAACACCCGTTATAGCATCCGGCTCGGACAAGGGCTGCGAAACGTTGGGATCGGGATGCGTGGATTCAACGGGAGCGTCGTTGTCGCTCGGCACGACGGCAACCGTGCAGATGACCACCGACAAGTATATCGAAACCGAGCCGTTCGTGCCAACATATCCCGCAGTGCTGCCCGGCAAGTATAACCCCGAAATAGAGATTTATCGCGGATACTGGATGATATCCTGGTTCAAAAACGAGTTTGCTCACAAGGAAGTCAAAGAGGCGCAAGAAATCGGCATTTCTGCGGAGGAGCTTTTGAACAGACACCTCAAAGACGTCCCGGCAGGTTGCGAAGGTCTAATTCTTCAACCATATTGGACGCCCGGTATCAAGCATCCCACGGCAAGAGGCGCAATCCTCGGCTTTGCGGATTGCCATACGAGAATCCACATTTACAGAGCAATCATCGAGGGTATTGCCTACGGACTTTACGACGGACTTTTGTCCATACAGCGTAAAACCAAAATCGACGTCAAGTTTATCGCGGTTTCGGGCGGCGGAAGCGAAAGCGACGAGATTTGCCAAATCACGTCAAATATTATGGGTATTCCCGTAAGGCGTGCGCAAACCTACGAAACGTCTTCGCTCGGCGCGGCAATCACCGCGTTCACGGGGCTCGGAGTTTACAATTCCTTCGAAGAGGCGGCAAAAAACATGGTCCACGTTGCGGCAGAGTTTAAGCCCGATATGAAAGAGCACGCGCTCTATGAAAAATTGTACAGCAGAATATATCGCAGAATTTATCCCAACAACAAGCGTCTTTACGACGATTTGAAACATATTCTCCGTGAAGCGAAAGCGGAAGAGAACAAATAATAAAAAATACAAAATATGAATAAATCGCGGTTTTATCTGACAATTTTCGACAGATAAAACGGCAGTTTGGAGGAAAACTATGTCAAAACCCTACAAAGACTACGAACCCAAATGGATCACCGAAGCACCCAATCCCAGATCCTTCCGTTCCATCATGAAATGGGGCGATCCCAACAAGTATAAAGCCCCCAAAGAAGGTCTTTACAAACTCATCAAGAGCATATTTTCTTTGAGCGACGACGATTTCAAAGTCATGGTTGACACGGGCGAACAGCTTGTGGACGTGCACGTTGAAAGCGCGCTCACAAAGGAACAAATCGAGGCAATCACGGTTATCGTCGGCCCCGAAAACGCAACTACGGACGATTTTGAAAGAGTGCGTCTTGCTTACGGCAAAACCATGATCGACATCATGAGATTGAGAAAAGGTATCGTCGAAAACGTGCCCGACATCGTCGTTTATCCCACCGACAAAGCGCAAATCGAAAGCCTTGTCAAGTATGCGGACAACAACGGCATCAAGGTGTACGTGCACGCGGGCGGATCGTCCGTCACGCGTGGCACGGAACCTATGGTCAGCCCCAACATCATGATTGACATCAGCAAAAACTTCAACAAAGTCATCGCTTTCAACGAAGTCAACCAAACCATCACCGTTCAACCGGGCATCAGCGGTCCGCAACTCGAAGACATCCTCAACCACGCTCCCGAAAACTTCGGCACGACAAAGCGTTACACTTGCGGACACTTCCCGCAATCTTTCGAGTATTCCTGCGTAGGCGGCTGGGTTGTCACGAGAGGTTCCGGGCAAAACTCCACCTATTACGGCTGTGCGGCGGACATCGTGCTTAAACAAGAGTACGTCACACCCATCGGCGTAATCAAATCGGACGGCGCACCAAGAAAAGCAACGGGACCGGACATCGACCAAATCATGATGGGCAGCGAAGGTTGCTTCGGCATCCTTACGGAAGTTACGCTCAAAGTGTTCAATCTCTCCAAAAAACACAAGAAGTTCTCGTTTATGTTCCCGACGTGGGAGGACGGCATGGCAGTTATGAGAGAGGTTATGCAAGGTGAATTCGGACATCCGTCGGCATTCCGTCTTTCCGACGCCGAAGAAACGGATATGATGTCGCACATGTACGGCATCATCGGTTCTCCGCTCGAACCGCTTCTTGCGGCAAAGGGCTACAAACAACATTCCAGATGCTTGCTTCTCGGCTTCTGCGACGGCGAAAGCGGACTGCAAAGAAACATCTATCGCAACATCCGCAAGATTGCAAGAAAGTATCACGGACTGTATCTCACAGGTTATGTCGCGACGTCATGGGAGCATGGCAGATTTTCCGATCCGTATCTTCGCGACACCATTCAGGACTACGGCATCATCATCGACACTCTCGAGTGCGCGGTCAATTGGGACAATATGCCCAAAGTTCACGACGAGGTCAGGAAAGTCGTCAAAGCATGGCCTAACGCAATTTGCACTTGCCACATTTCGCACAGTTATCCGCAAGGCGCAAATCTATACTTCATCTTCATCATCAAGACCACCGATCTCGACGCTTTCAGAAAGTATCACAGCTCCATTTTGGAAGCAATCATGAAGTCGGGTGCCGCGCTTTCGCACCATCACGGCATCGGCAAACTTTTTGCGCCCTTCCTCGAAGGCTCGATCGGAAGCGAGCAACTCAAAGTGTTCAAGGCACTCAAAGCGTATTTCGATCCCAACAATACGCTCAATCCCGGCGGCACGCTTGCGCTTGACGAACATCCCGCAAACTTCTGATTAGGGGGAGTGCGACTGCAAAAATTGGCGTAAGTACACGATAAAATCGCAAGAAATCAACAAAAAACAACGCTTGCAAATATTTGCAGGCGTTGTTTTTTGTCAACTTCAAGTGCGCATATGAGCAAAAATATTATTTGCGAAAAACGACGCGCGTTCATATGTGAATATGCCCATATGACGATATGCAAAAATATATCCGTCGGGGCGGTGAATATGCGTCGGCTCGACTGCATGTATGCGTCGATTGACGGATATCTGTTTTTGACGATTTAATAGCGTTTGAAACAAAAATTATTCTTGTTCTTCTTCGAGTGCCAGACGATAGGCTTCGAGCACTTTGTTTTTGAAAAGTTCGCGCGTTTGCGAATTTATGGGGTGGACGATGTCCTTGTATTCGCCGTCCGGCGTTTTTCTTGACGGCATTGCAACGAAAACTCCGCCTTCTCCCTCTACGATTTTGATGTCGTGCACGGCAAAACAACCGTCAATAACAAGGGACGCAACCCCTTTGAGTTTGCCGTCTTGATTTACAAGTCTGATTTTTACGTCCGAAAGTTCCATATCTCCCTCCTGGTATGGTTTTGAATATTATAACACTTTGTATGAAAATAAACAATACATATTTTAAAAAATGAAACAAAACAGCACAAATTTAATGTTTATGTTGATTATATATGGCAAAACGCAGCGGAATTTTGAGAAAAAAACAAGCGTTTTTGCGTGTGAAAGTTGCAACCAAACGGCGATAAAACCGAAAACGCAAACGTGAACAAAGTGTTGCAATCGACGTTTTGTTTCATATATTGAAATATGGATTTGTCAAAAGCAAAAAAAGGGTATTTTGTCGGGATAGGCGGAGTCGGGGTGAACGCGCTTGCGAAATTCGTTGCGGATTTCGGCATACAGATTAGCGGCAGCGACGCAAAAATCAACGGATTGTGCAACGAACTTATAAAAAACGGTGCGAAACTCGGCAAAAATCCCGACTTTTTCGAGCTTGAAAATGCGGATTTTTTGGTGTTTTCTTCGGCAATTCCGAGCGATAATCCCGAAATAGCAAAAGCGAGAGAAAAGGATATTCCCGTTTTTGAAAGGCACGAATTTTTGGCGCGGGTTTCAAACTTGTTCGGACAAAGGGTCGCAATCGCAGGCACGCACGGCAAAACCACGACAACCGCTATGCTCGCGCATATTCTCAAACAAAACGACGTGAAATTTGCCGCAATGATAGGCGGTGAAAGTATAGAATTTTCAAATTACGTCAACAATACGGGTGTAAGTCAAATCGAAGATTTGAAAGATTGCGTATTTTTGTGCGAAGCGTGCGAGTACAAACGCAATTTGCTTGCGCTCGATCCCCGTGTAAGCGTGGTGCTTAATGCGGAATGCGATCATCCCGATTGCTACGATGATTTGAAAAGCGTCAAAGCGACTTTTTCAAAGTTTTTGCAAAAAAGCAGTGTAAAAATCGTTTGCGAAAACAACCTCGAACTCATTGACAAAACGAAAAAACAAAATAGCAAAAACTCGTTTTGCGTGTGCGTTGAAAATGGCAAAGAGAAAAGATTACAGTGCTTTTTCAAGGCAGACGGCGCAATGGTGTCCGACGGCAAAAAAATCGTCAAGCTCAAATTGAAAGACGAGGGGGAATACAACTATAAAAACGCGACGTTCGCAATTGCCGCAGGCGTTGCTTGCGGATTGAACTTTGAAAACTGTGTGCATGCGCTTGAAAGTTATCAAGGCGTGAAAAGACGTTTCGAGCGTGCCGACGATATCGGAAAAACGAAGGTGTATTTCGACTTTGCGCATCATCCGAGCGAAATTGCCGAGGTGATAAAACGCGCGCGAAATCTTGGAAAAATCATGGTCGTTTTTCAGCCGCACACATATTCGAGAACAAAGGCGTATCTTGCCGATTTCGCAAGCATATTGGGTGCAAAACGGAACGGTGTCAAAACCGTTGCGATTATGCCTACGTATGCCGCGCGAGAAAGACTCTCCGACGGCGTAGACAGCGATGTGCTGTTCAATGCTATTTTCGACAAATATCGCAAACGAGGCGTTTATCTTCTCAAAGGAGCGCAATCAACTATTGATTTCGTAAAAAGTCGCGCAAAATCACATGACGTGATTCTGATGATCGGCGCAGGCGATATTTATGATTTGAAGGACATGTTAAGGTGATACCATATGCAAAAGTGCGCATATGTGCATACACGAAAACGAGGATACCCGATATGCAAAAATACGCATATCGGAGTGGCGTTTTTGATATCCTTGCTTATATTATATCCTCGGCATTGAAGTCCAAAAGGCGTTTGATGTTGTCTGCCATAACTATGAGCGAGCGGCACTTGGACAGTGCGTTCTGATAGTCCTCACATTCGATCGAGCCTTGTGTTTCGGCAAGTGCGACGGAGAACGAACGAACATCGGGCGAAAATGCAAATAGCTCCATATACATGCGCTTTTTCTCCCACCAGTCGAATATCTCGTTCGCTTTGTCGATGCAGTCGTCGCTCTGCGATTTTATGGAGTTTTCAAGAGATACGAGCTTTTCGTTTAGAGAGGAAAAAGTCTTGTGAATATAAAAATCTTCAAGCACTCCGCCCGTTACGATTATGACAAGAATTACGATTGCAAGCACAACTTTTTTCATTGCTTTTCGCCTCCGTGAAATAGAGAAAAAGCTTTGTCCGCTTTTTGCGAATCGCAAAGCTCGTCTTGCTTTTCCGCACAAGAATTTTGCTGCTCGCAATCGCCGTTGCTATCGTTGTTGCTATCGTTGTTGCAACCGTTGCCGTCGTCGCTTGAATCTGCGCTTGAGTTTATCGTTGCGGTGATAAAGTGTCCCTTATACGGCTGGATGAAAACGTCTTGCCCTGCAAGCAAAAGCACGAGTACGTCCTCTTGCTTCATCTCTATATCGTTGAGATATGCAAGCACGTCCTCTTTGACGTTACCCTCTAGCGTCGCAACGTTTTCCGCAACGAATTCCCCTTCCATAATGACGGTGACGGGGATTTCGGCTTTTGGAGGATTTAGCTGCACGTCGGAGGGAGAGAGCGGTCTGTTTGCCGACTTTTGCAACACGCTCATATTGCCGTTGGTTTCGAGAATTGCGTATTCGACTTCGGATGGATTGAAGCATCCCGCGCCGCGCAACGCTTCCATAATGTCGTCGATGTTGAGATTCAACTCTTTCATGACGTCGGGCATAATATTGCCGTTTTGTATGATGATAATAGGCTTACCGTTGAGAAATTTGCGGAATTTGATGCTTTTCGTGGCAAGTTTCGTGATGATGATATGCACCAAAAACAGCGAAAAAACGGGAATTATTCCGTACAAAATGGGAATTGACGAGTCCGCCATAGGTATGCACACAAGGTCGCTTGCCACAAGCGTTATCGCAAGTTCGAAGGGTTGCAACTCTCCCAGCTGTCGTTTGCCCATAAGCCGCATGGCGATGAGCAAAACAAAGTATAAAATCAAACACCTTATAAACAAATTCAGCATACGCATAGTTTGCATACAAGGCGTGTTTTTTATGCCGATTTTGCGGATTTGGGCGTTTTTGCTCCTCTCGATTTTTGCAAACCACACTTATGCGCCTTTGCGCGCGTATGGTGCTTACTCTTGAAATCGCATAGCGATTTTTCACGTTTTTCCTTGCGTTTTTTATGTGTTTTTCTCGTGATTTTTGCGGGTTTTTCATGGCTTGGAGCAAACATTTTGACGCAAGCGGTGACGTCAACCACGTTGAAAGCGGATACGATGAGGAAGAAAAAGAAAAGAACGTACACGCCCACAACCACGATTGCGGTGATATAATCGGCATAATTGCAAAGCAGTTTCGCCGCGAAAAGTCCCGTAACGGCAAGCGGAACGGAAAGCAAAATCATAGGCACGTTTTTCTTGTGGTTGATAAACGAGCCGACTTCTTTTTTGAGGACTATTAGATTTAAAATCGCAATGAGCAAAAAGCAAGTGCCGGTTGAGAGCGCCATTGCGTACACGCCTATGTATTTTGGCATAAACAGCACGCACGGAATCATTGCCACCGCTCCCACAATCGTGTTGAGAAGTGTGTTTTGCTCTTTGCCGAGCGAGTTTAGCATAGGTGTGGTCGCTTGCGCCGTGGCGATTGGAAAGAGCATAAACGAACAGTAAGACACGAACTTGCCCGCCTCTTTGTCTTTGAAAAGAAGCAAGCCGAGGCTTTGCCCGAGCGGCAAATAAACCGCAAAAAACAAACACGCAATGACGATTGCAAACAGCATAGAGGTTGCCATTTTCGCACGCACGGCGTCCATATCGCCTTTTGAGCGCGATTCGGCAACGTCGGGAACGAACACCACGGACAGCGCGCTTATAAACGCCACGGGCGCCATGATGAGCGGAAGAGCCATGCCCGACACTCTGCCGTACTGCGCCGTCGCTTCCGCAAGCGTAAGTCCCGATTTTACAAGCATTTTGGGCAGAATATAGGCGGTCAAAGACGCGCCCAAAGACGTGATTATACGCGTTGCGGAAAGGGGAATTGTTTTGAGCGTCAAATCCTTGAATCCGCTCGGTTTTGTCAATCGTCCGCCCGATAGGAAAAACAGTATTATCAAAATTACTACGCACGCTAGGTCGGAAATCGTCATTGCCAAAGCAATGCTTTGCGCGCCGTCGAGCCAAGAGAGCAAACCGCCCGTAAATACGATTGAAAGCACGATTTTGACGATTTCGTCGACAAGTTCGGTGGACGAAAACGCAACGAATTTCTTGCGCCCCCAAAACCAACTTCGCAAAGACGCATACAGCGTTGACGTCAAAAGGGTGGGAAGCATAATGAAGAAAATAGGCAAGCAGTCGGGATTTGAAAACAGGGGAGATATTTTCTTTCCCAGCCCGAAAAACAGTGCACAGATTGCCGCCGATATGCAAAGCCCCATAATCATCGAAGCAGTTGCAAGCGAATTTTGTTTTTTGAGGTTTCCGCTTGCTTCCGCAATCTTGCGCGAGAGCACTGTCGGTGCGCCTGCGGTGATTGTAAAGAGCATCAAGAGAGTGCTGAGCGCAATTTGATAAAGTCCGACGATTTCCGCGCCTAGCGAGCGCGACATCCACATCTTGAAAATGAAAGAAGCAAGCCTTGTCGCAACCGAAAAACTTGTGACTATGCCGAAAGATTTTGCCGTTTTGTTCATATTGAATAATATGAAAACAACTTATAATTAATTATATAAGAATATAAAACGTAACTTATATCTCCCGAAATGAAAGTTGCGCTCCGTAAATATTTTTATGTTCCGTATGTTTTTATAAAAAAACGCTCGCAAGTTTTTGCTTGCGAGCGTTTTGCTTTATCGGCGATTATTCTTTGTTGTCGTCGTACTTGTTGTGCTTTGCATCGAGGGAAGGAGTTTCAACGGGTGATGCCGCTTTCTTCTCTTTCTTCTTTGCAATCGGCTTTCTGACCTTGCGCACGATATAGATGATCACAACCACGATGATGAGCACTGCCAACACGATTGTGGGCACCATCCACCACAAAGCTTCGGTGTTGAAGGTCTTGGAGGGAGTTTCGTTGCCGCCGTTGTTGTCATCGTCGCCCTTGCCGGAAGTTTCGTTGGAAACTTGACGTTTGAGCACGGTGTCGCCTTCGGTTGCGCCGTCGTAAACGCTTTCGTCAACGGTCTTGACGGTTACGTCGTCGAACATTGCGTATCCGCTTGTGATGCCCGTGACCTTTGTTGCGCCGTCAACGGTTTCGGACTCGTACTTGCCGAGGGAGAGTTTGACGGTGACGCTCGTCACGTCGTCGTCCATCGTCTTGACGTAGAAGGTGTATTTCGTCCAACCGTCGTTCGCCTTGATTGCGGTGAAGGAGAAGGGCTTGTCGGATTCGTTTGCAGAGCCGAGATAAAGCTCGATGTTTGCGCCGCTGATGTCATCGTTGGAGGACATACCGTAAGTTTTCACCCAAACGGACACTTCGTAGAAGGACGCTTCTTTGAGAGTGAGGGAAGAACTTGTGTATGTGTATGCGCTCTTTTCGGTGTTGTTGATCACAAGCATTTGATTTCCGCTGTGAGCGGCAAGTTCGCTTACGGGAATCCAATTTTCCTTTTTGAGCTTGACGACTTTTTCTTCTTTGAGGGTTGCGATGATTTCGTCATCGGATTTGCCTTCGAATCTTGAGTCTGCTTTTGCAGCTGCGATTTCTTCGTTGGTGGGAGTTGCTTTGTCGCTGTCGACGGTGTAGTCCGCACCGAGGATGCGCGCATAGTCGGTGCCGTCAACGGTTTCCACTTCGTAGAAGTTGCGATCCGCATAAACGATGCCGCTCTTGGTAGATTTTGAAGAAGTCGTGCCGCTTACGCTGCCCGTCCATCCGCTGGGGGTGGAAAGGCTCTTTCTCGATTCGACGGTGGACGAGAGCGAGTCAAAGCTATCGGTGAGGAAGGAGATTTTGTGATTTGTAGTGTCAGAGGTTGCTGCTTCGTATTTGTCCTCGTCGATGGTGTTGTAGGTGACGTTGTCGAACAAAACGGTACCGTTGGATTTTGCATCGTCCTCGCTCGCGGCATGGGTGCCGTACTTGACATCCTCGCCGAGCCAGAGATTGAGCTTGACGGAAACGCTTGCGTGACCGGTGCGGATGTAGAAGGTGTATTTTGTCCACTCTGCATCGGAGCTTGTCACTACAAACGGGCTTTCGCTGCTGTCGGAGTCAACGGAAGATTCACCGGTGAGGAATACGGAGAACTTGGTGTTGCCGATTGTTCTTGCATACACGGAGAGCGCATAGTAGCTGTTTGCAGAGAGTGTCACGCTGTTTGAAGAGAAGCCTGCCGCATAAGCCGTCGTGCCGTCGTTTGAACCGATTGCGAGAAGTTGAGCTTTCTTTCCGGGGAAGGAGTTGAGGTCGGTGTTCTCGTCGTAGAAGTTGCCGTAGAGATTGTCAAACACGCTTGCGTTCACGTTGGGGAACACCGTCGTCGTTTGATGGGAGTGCGCAAATGACTTGTTGTCGTCCGTGCTCAAAGCAATCGTACCTGCAACGAGTTTGGAATTGGAGGTGTTGGGCTTCAAAGTCTTGTCGCTGAACGTCCAGTTGGAAGGAGTTGCCGCGATAGATTGTTCTTTGAGAGATTTGCCGCTTTCGAGGTTCTCGTCCTTGGTGTCGTAATCGTCGAACGCACCGTTTGTGAAGGTGTAGCTTGACGAAGCGGAAGCAAGGTTTACGGTTTTGACATAAGTTCCCGTGCTTGCACTGTCGTATACCGATTGAGTGATTTCTGCGCCGTTGACGTTTGCAACGTACATAGAACCGCTCGTGAGAGTGCTAGATGCCCAGCGATCGCCGGTGCCGAGAGCAAATTTCAAAGTGACGTCGGTGTCTTCTTTTTCACTGCCCTTGACAAACATGGTGAGTTCGCACCAATTGTTGAGGTAGGGGTCGAAGCCGTCCTTGTCGGAGTTGGTGTTGATTTGAGAGAACGTTGTCAAAGTCGAATCGTCTTTGACGGTGTCGCCTTTCTTGACGAGAGAAACGTATGCGCCGCTCGTATCTTTGACGTCTTCTGTTTTTACCCAAACAGAGAAGCGATAGAATTTGTTTTTCTCGATGGTGATTTTGCCCGTTTCGATTTCATAACGACTGTCGCCGCTTGCTTTGATTTGGTATGCGCGAGTGTCGACGATTGAGTAGGGCGCTGCGGGAGTGCCTTCTTCGCCGAGGTTGATCACGCCGTGAGAAATGAGGTCTTTGACAATCGGGTTCTTTGCGTTGGTCGTGTCAAAGCTGGGCACCCATTCCTTCGGGATGCCTGCGCCGAGTTGTCCGATGCCTTCGGGGTAGGTTGCGTCGCCTGCTTCGAGGATGTCTGCAAGCATGTTGGAGCTTGTAAGGTCAACGATAAGACCTTGATAGTCGGTTTTGCCTGCAACTGCCAAGTCGAGAGTTTGATTTGCGTTGCTTGCTTCGATGCCGCTGCCTGCGGTGGGGAGGTTTTCGATTTCCGCAAGGTTGAGTTCGTCAACAAACACCCATCCGTTTGCAAACGTGCCGTTTGCGGTGTATGTGGTTTGAGTCTTGTCCGAACCCCAGTTGGTGTATTCGACAGCCTTGTTGCTGGAAGTGCCTTCCGTGCCGAGCCATAACGTCATGTTGTAGCTGAAATCTTTGAATTGGTTGCCTTGGATATAGAAGGTGTAAGTCTTCCATCCGTTTGTGGTTTGACCGGGATCGACCGCGCCGTCCTCATAACTGTTGGAGTCGATAGCCTGACCGCCGATATAAGTTTTTTCGGAGGGGTTGGAAGAGATACCTTTGATGGTGATGTCCTTGCCGTCGCTGCCCGAAAGCACCAAAGATGCGCCCGCACCGTGAATACCATAGGTATAAACGTTGATGGAAAGAGCGTAGGTCTTGTTCTTTTCAATGGTGATTGAACGAGAGGACTTGATGCCTTGCGCAGTCATAAGTTGTTGCGAAAGCATAAAGACGTTTGTGCCTACTGCGGACGTCGGAAGATTTTGGATTGCGTCCGTGATTGCTTCGAGGCTGCCTGCGGGGACGTAGGGACGTTTTTCCGCAGTGGAGTTCGCCTTTGTGTAGTAGGTCGTCGAATATTTTTCGTAGTTATCGGCAAATTTGCTTACGTCGATGACTGCGTTGTAGCCCAAAGAGGACGGAGCGGAATCGTTGTTGCCGCTGTTGCCCGTCACCAATGCCCAGCCGTTGGGAGTGCCGGAGGAAGAAAGGGAAGTCGTGCCGAAATCAAAGCGTCCGTTGGAAGTTTTGAGGGTTGCCGTTCTCGTGGTGAGAGCGGAAAGATCGGTTGCGGTTTTTTCGCTTTCGACTGCCGCTTTGTATTCGTCGCCGTTGTCGAGTTTGGTGAGGCTGAGGTTGTCAAACACGGCATAACCCGTGGTGAGTCCCGTTGTGTAAGACGTGGAATATTTGCCGAGCGCAAGCATCACGTTGAGGGTGGAAGCGGAAGAGGGAGAACCTTCGATGATGAAGGTGTAAGTTTTCCACTCTCCGTTGGTGTTGATTGCTTCGTATTCCGCATAAGTGTTGGAGCTGACGTAAATACGTGCGCCGGGAGTGCCCTTGTCCGTACCCTTGATGTTGTGAGTCAACACGTCCACCGAGAGCTTGTAGTAACCGCCCTTGGAGATGGTGAAAGAGGTGGAAGTGTAGCCGTAAGCCGTCGGGCCGTGCACTTTCTTGCCGTCCTTTTCGGATTCTTCGGGCATGTAGACCATAAGTGCGTTTTTGATTTTGTCGTCGTCACCGTATCTGCCGCCCGCGATAAGCTTGTTGTAAAGCGTATCGTCGTTGTCGTTCCACTTGCTCTTGTTGGCGTCGTAGAGGGCTTTGTCGAGGCTGATTGCGCCTGCGGTGACGTCGTCCTTGTAGTTGCCGGAGGAGTAGGTCTTGCCGCCCGTCCAGGAAGTGAGTGTGCGGGGGTAAGTCTTGACGGATGTGTCAACGACTTTGAAGTCGCCGTTGGAGATGAGAAGTCCCTTGGTGGCTTCGATCGTCGTCGTTTTGTTGTCGGAATCGTTGTTGTCGCTGTTTTTGTTGCAAGCGACAAGCATAGCCGAAGAAAGCACGACGAGTGCGATCATCAATAGTGCTAATACTGCAAATTTCTTCTTGTTCATACCAAACCTATAAAGAGATTTATTTTGCTTGGACTTGCGTCCGATTGATGTTTGAAATACACGTCGCACGCATATATACGCGCACCATATAAATCAATATGCTTTCTTATCCTAATACAAAAACAATATTTTGGCAATCGAAATTCATATTTTCGCGCAAATTAATAAAACTAAATTCGTGCAGAATAATATCTATATCGGTGCGCCGAGTGCGCAAAACTATTTCAAATATGACCTACAAGCGCAAACTTTATCCGTAAAAAAGAAGATTTTGACGTGCTTTTGTTCTATATTCATAGGTATTGTCAACGGACTTTTCGGGGCGGGCGGAGGTATGCTTGCCGTGCCGTGTCTTAATTATATTTGCGGCCTTGACGAAAAGAGCGCACACGCCACGGCAATCGCTGTGATTTTGCCCTTGTGCCTCGTTTCGACAATCGTTTACGCCATCGGAGGAAACTATCGAAAAGAAGTGATTTTGCCCGTCGTAATTGGGGTTACGATAGGCGGAATTCTGGGCGCGTTATTTCTCAAAAAGATTTCGCCCAACGCCTTGTCTTTCTTGTTTTACGCGCTTATGACGTTTGCCGGATTTAAAATGATTTTTGACTAAAACGGCATTTTATCGATAAAATTAAACCGATAAAGTGTCGCTTATGTATCAATATGAGGTGAATATGCAATTTTTGTATTTTGTGTTGGCAGGCGTTTTGGGCGGTGTGCTTGCAGGTATGGGAATGGGTGGCGGTACGCTCACTTTGCCCATACTCGTGCTTGTGATGGGGGTTGAACAAATCACTGCGCAATTCGCAAATCTAATCGCCTTTTTGCCGTCGGGCAGCGCCGCTCTTTTGGTGCATGCAAAAAACGGTTTGATAAGAAAAGACAACCTGATTTTCATGCTTTTACCCTCGCTCGCGGCATGTGTTTTTTGCTCGTTTTGGGCAAGCGAAGCAAACGGGGATCTGCTCAAAAAACTTTTCGGAGGATTTTTGGTGCTGGTGGCAGTGTTTTCTCTCGCCGCTAAAATCGTAAAAGAGGTTAAAAAACCTTAAAAAATCAAAAAAGGGGTATTTACATTGTAACTTTTCTAATGTATAATTAACTCACAATTATTTATTAAAGGACTTGAAGGACTTTTCGTTATGACAATTCCGCTTAGGACTTTTCGTCGAGGAATACATCCGCCGGCGAACAAGTTTACAAAAGACGTACCTCTTGAGCAGTTTCCGACGCCTGAGAGGGTTTTCGTTTCTTTGTCGCAACATATCGGCGCACCTGCAAAGGCAGTCGTAGCCGTCGGCGACCACGTTGACGAGGGACAACTCATCGGCGAGGCGAACGGATTTGTTTCGGCAAACGTGTTTTCTTCGGTATCGGGTACGGTCAAGAGCATTTGCACTCTTCCCACCGCAACGGGCGGCGAAGCGACGCATATCGAAATCGAAAACGATTATTTGTACACAAAGCGCACTCTTTCTCCTCTCAAAAATCCCACAAAAGACGACATTATCAAGAGAGTGAAGGACGCCGGCATCGTAGGTATGGGCGGCGCGACTTTCCCAACGCACGTCAAACTTATGCCCAAAGACAAAGTCGACACGCTCATTATCAACGGAGCGGAGTGCGAGCCGTACATTACTTGCGACTATCGTCTTTTCATGGAAGAGGCGGACACCGTTCTGAAAGGCGTCGAGCTTTTGCTCACCGCGCTTGAAATAAACCATGCTTATATCGGCATCGAGGCAAACAAACCGCTTGCAATCAAGCATCTTGCCGACATAGTTCCCGAAAACGTGGACGTCATGCGCCTCAAAGCGAAATATCCGCAAGGCGCGGAAAAACAACTTATTTACGCAACCACGCACAGAATCGTACCAACGGGCGAGCTTCCCGCAAAAGTGGGCTGCGTGGTGTGCAACGCTCACACTGCGTACGCAATCGCAAAAGCGGTGTACGAAGGCGAGCCTTGCTACAAGCGCGCAATGACCGTATCGGGCGGCGGCGTAAAAAAGAGAGGCAATTTCTGGGTGCGCAACGGCGTGCAGTATCAATACATTTACGACGTGTGCCGAGGCAACAAGAGCGAGGAGCTGACAAGAAAAGTCGTCAGCGGCGGTCCTATGATGGGATTTGCGCAAGCGTCTTTGACTCCTGCTTGCACCAAAGGTTCGTCCTGCTTGTTGTTTATGACGGACAAAGAGTTCAACCTCAATCCGACGACGCCGTGCATCAGTTGCGGCAAGTGCATCATCAACTGTCCGATGTCCCTCGTGCCGAGAGAAATCGAAAAAGCGGTTGAAAAAGACGACTTCGAAAGCACTTTCAAAATGGGAGTGCTCAACTGCATAGAATGCGGCGCATGTTCGTATTCGTGCCCGGCAAAGCGTCCGCTCGTTCAGGCTATGCGCCTTGCGAAAAAAGAAATCAAAGCAAGGGGGATAAAGTGATATGGCAAAATACATAGTTTCGTCGTCCCCGCATATATCAACCACGTTCACCACGAGAAAGATGATGCTCGACGTCATCATCGCGCTTATCCCCGCGACGATTGCAAGCGTTTTGCTTTACGGATTTTATCCGCTTTGCATGATGATTTTGTGCGTCGGCACTTGCGTTTTCTCGGAATGGCTTTTCAACGTCATCGGCAAACGCTTTCAAAGCGTGGGCGATTTGTCGGCGGTCGTTACGGGTATGATACTCTCGCTCAATCTGCCGCCCGTCGTGCCGTTTTACGTGCCTATCGTGGGCGGATTCTTTGCAATCGTCATCGTCAAGATGCTCTTCGGCGGCATCGGCAAAAATTTCGCAAACCCTGCAATCACCGCTCGTATCTTCCTGCTTTTGTGCTGGACGGGCGTTATGACGAGTTTCGTGTCGCCCATCACTCTTAACAACGGCGCAAATCTGTTCTCGTTCTTCGGACACGCAGTCGACATCGACATCAGCGCAATCACGAGCGCAACGCCTATGGCAGGCGTAAAAAGCTCGATTGCAAACGGCTCGAATCCTGCCGCAGGGCTCAACGCTTTGGATATGTTCCTCGGACGTATCGGCGGAAGCGCGGGCGAGGTCAGCACGCTTGCAATCCTCATCGGCGGCGTGTATTTGCTCGTTCGCAGAGTTATCGACTGGCGTATCCCCGCACTTTACATCGGCTCGGTGGTCGTGTTTACAGCAATATTCTTTGCAAACACGGGTTACGTCGGCGAATACATCTGGACGTACCTTCTCGGCGGCGGTCTTATGTTCGGTGCGTTCTTTATGGCAACCGACTACGCAACTTCGCCCAAGTCCTGCCTTGCGGTTGTGATATACGGCGTGGGGCTCGGCTTTTTGACGGTTATATTCAGAAAATTCGGCACTATGAACGAGGGAGTGTCTTTTGCGATATTGCTTATGAACATACTCACGCCGCTTCTTGACAAGATTATGCCGAGAGTGTTCGGCGCACCGAAGAAACTCAATGTGGCAAAACTTGTCAAGAGCAAAAACAAAGAAGCTTTGGAAGGAGGCAAAAATGACTGACGATACGTTGAAAAATGCCTCGATTTCAAACGAGGAAACAAAAGTGGAATCCACCGAGGAAAACGTCGCTACACCTGAGCAACAAAAAGCGGGCGAGGTCGTATCCGACGTGAAGGCGGATGCAACGGACGTAAAAGCGGACGTAGCTCAAGAGGATTCCCAAAAGGAAAAGAACAAAAAGAAATTCAAGCTCGGCGACGTTGCAAAATGCACGTTGGTGCTCACCGTCATTGCGCTTGTCGCAGGACTTTTGCTCGGAATCGTCAACTGGGTGACTTACGTCGATCCCGACGGAGTTATCGCAGACAAATGCACGGCAGCTTTCGGCTGCGAAACGTCCGTCAAGGATGAAAAACTCGCATCCTACGACTACGACAAAAACAATTACGTGGAATCTTGCTTTGTGGCGAAAAACGGCGAGGAAATCGTCGGATATTGCTACTACACGGTGGGCGGCGGCGCAAAAGACGGTTCTATCGAACTGCTTGTGTTTGTAGACAAAGACGGCATTATCAAAGATATTTCGGTTTACGAGCAGGGCGAAACGGCAGGCTACTTCGACAAGGTCGAAAAAGCCAACAAGTCGAAGTACGTCGGCTTGGATTTGAAAACCATAAAGAAACTCGAACTCGTCAAAAACAAATCCGACCTTCAAGAAGGCGAGGTTAGTGCGGTGAGTTCGGCAACCTACACTTCGACGGGTTATCACAACGCGATAGCGGCGGCGGTGTATGCGTACAGAACGTATATCGAGGAGGCGTGATATGAAGAGCAATTCCAAACTTCAAATCGTATCAAACGGCATTTTCGCGCAAAACCCGACGTTCAGATTGGTGCTTGGCATGTGCCCGACGCTTGCAATCACCACAAGCGCGTTCAACGGCTTGGGCATGGGACTTGCGGCAACGCTTATACTCATCTGCTCCAACGCTCTCGTTTCTCTTTTGAGAAAGGTTATCCCCGACAAAGTGCGTATCCCCGCATACGTCCTCATCATCGCAACTTTCGTTACGTTGCTTGAAATGATACTCAAAAAGTTTATCCCGACGCTTTACAGCGCGCTCGGTATATATTTGCCGCTTATCGTCGTCAACTGCATCATTCTGGCAAGAGCGGAGGCTTTTGCAAGCTCAAACAAAGTTGGCGACAGCATTCTCGACGGTTTGGGCATGGGACTCGGCTTTACGCTTGCGCTCACTTGCCTCGGCTTCGTGAGAGAGCTTATCGGCAGCGGTACGATATTTGCAGGCTCGCTCGGTTCGCTCACGTTCGGCATATCGCTCGGCGCGGCAAGAGATTATTCGCTTGCGATATTCGTACTTCCCGCAGGCGGATTTTTGACGCTCGGTCTTGCGATGGCACTCGTCAATCTGGTGAGCGACCAAAGAGCGAAAAAGAAACAACTCGAAGCGGAAAAAGCCGCACAGAATATCGAAAACGCAAAATCCGCGCTCGAACAAAAAGAAGGGGAGGCTGAATGATGGAATACTTTTTGCTTATAATCGGAGCGATGTTCGTCAACAACTTCGTCCTCAGTCAGTTTCTCGGTATATGCCCGTTCCTCGGCGTTTCCAAAAAGACGGACACGGCTCTCGGAATGGGACTTGCGGTCACCTTCGTTATGGGCGTTGCGAGCGTCATAACCTGGTGCGTGCAAAAAGCACTTGTTGCGCTCGGTGTAGAGTATTTGCAAACCATTGCGTTTATTCTCGTCATTGCCGCGCTCGTGCAACTCATCGAAATGGTGCTCAAAAAGTATATGCCTGCGCTTTATAGCGCACTCGGCGTATATCTTCCTCTTATCACAACAAACTGTGCGGTTCTCGGCGTTGCGATACTCAATATCGACACTTACGGCGTTGCAAGCGGCATAAGTTTGTTGCAAGCATTCCTCAACGGTACGTTCAGCGGCGTGGGCTTCCTCATTGCGATTATGCTCCTTGCGGGCGTGCGCGAGAAGATGGATTTGGACGCCGTTCCGAAGCCGTTCAGAGGTTTCCCCATCACGCTCATATCGGCGAGCATACTCAGCATGGCGTTCGTTGCCTTCGGCGGTCTTATTTCGACGTCGGGTGCGGTGACGCTCATGTTTCCTTGAGGGAGGTGATGCTTTATGCTTAACTTTATTTCGGCTGTAAATCCGATGACGATATTGTATTCGACACTGGTGTTGCTCGTGCTTGCGTTGGTATTCGGCGTGACGCTTGCGGTGCTCGGGAAAAAACTTGCCGTACACGAGGACGAACGCATCAAACAAGTGCGTGAAAAGCTCTCGGGCGCAAACTGCGGCGGATGCGGATACGCAGGCTGCGACGCTTTTGCAAAGGCTGTCGTAGAGGGCAAGGCGGACATCAACGCATGCGCGGCAACGTCTGCGGAAAACAAAAAAGCGATTGCGGACATCATGGGACAAAGCATCGACGCGGAAGAAACCATGATAGTGGTTGCTTGCCGAGGAGGAAAATATGCCGTTGACAAGTACGAATATATGGGCTACGGCAATTGCAGAAGTATGGAATTGCTCGGCGGCGGCAGAAAGCAATGCAAATGGGGCTGCTTGGGCATGGGCTCGTGCGTGGATTCTTGCCCGTTCAGCGCAATGAAAGTGGGCGAGGACGGATACGCGCAGGTGGACAGAGAAAAGTGCGTCGCTTGCGGAAGATGCATCAACTCTTGCCCCAAACGCCTTGTCAAGAGAGTGCCTGCAAGCGCAAAATACTACGTGGCATGCTCCAACTGCTTGAGAGGCGCAAAGGAAGTGCGCGCGGTATGCACGGTGGGGTGCCTCGGTTGCGGACTTTGTGCAAAGGTATGCCCCAACGGCGCAATAACTCTTCAAAACAACCTTGCCGTCATAGACTACTCCAAATGCACGGGCTGTGGAATATGCGCGTCGAAATGCCCCTCCAAATGCATTTTGGAAACAAAACCGCAAGACAAATGATTTGCAACGCAAATCTCGGCAAATAAAACGTACTGAAAATATTTGAATATATAAGCGGGAAAAGAAAGAAATAAGAATTGAACAATCGTCCTCAAAAGGACACGGCGAAAGCCGCTAGGAGAATTATATGGAAAAAATAGCGATTATCGACATTGGCTCAAACTCTGCAAGACTCGTGCTGGTCAACGTTCTGGACGGAGGCTACTTTGTTGTTTTTGACGAACTCAAAGAGATGGTGCGACTCGGACAAGATATGGACTGGGACGGCTTCATCAAGCCGCAGCGCATTGCGCAGACGATAAAAACGCTTACAATGTTCCGTCGTTTGTGCGACGCAAACAAGGTTGACAAAATCTTTGCGTATGCGACGGCGGCGGTCAGACGTGCAAAAAATCAAAAGAGTTTCCTCGACGAAGTCGCAATGACTTGCGGCATCAAAATCAAAGTGCTTTCTCCCGATGAGCAAGCAATGCTCGTTTATCAAGGCGTAATCAACTCTATGGACATCCCCAAGGGCTTGATTATGGAGATGGGCGGCGGCTCTACAAACCTCATCTATTACAACAGAAGAAACCTAATCCATTTCGAAACCTTGCCTTTCGGTGCGGTCACGCTCACCGATTTGTTCAAGAACGACAGCTCCACTCCGCAAGAGCGAGCAAAGAAGATCGAGGACTTCATCGGCGAACAGCTTGAAAAAATCCCCTGGCTTGACGGTATCGAGCCGGATACGGCGTTTGTCGGTGTGGGCGGAAGTTTCAGAAATCTCGGCAGAATCAGCCGTCTTATCAAGAAATATCCTTTCAACATGACGCACAATTACGAGTTGCCCGTCACCGAGTTTGAAAACATCTACAACACCATAAAGAAACTCGACCTCAACAGCACGATGAAGATAAAAGGACTTTCGAGCGGACGCGCGGACATCTTCCCGAGCGCGCTTGCCGTTATGAAAGCGGTGCTTTCTCGCTTCGACTTTTCAAAAATCACGATCAGCGGCTGCGGATTGAGAGAGGGCGCAATGTTCCGCTATGCAGTGCCGGGCGTCAACGAAAGACCTCTTTCGGACGTTTTGGGACACTCCATTTACACGCAAATGAAGTATCACGACCTCAATATTGCGCACGCAGAGCATGTTTACAACCTCTCCATACAGCTTTTCAAACAACTCAAAGTGCTTCACAAGATGCCCAGAGTTTACGTCAGAGTGCTCAAAATCGCCGCACTTTTGCACGACAGCGGTATGAGAATCAAGTTCTACAATCACCAACTCCACTCGGCGTACATCATCCTCAACAGCAACCTCTACGGTGTGCCGCACAAGGATATAGTCGTTGCGGCGTTCGTTGCCGCAGGGCACAGAAAAGCCGAAAACGCACGCGACGAAATCCTCAAATACAAGGATATGCTCACCCAGGAGGACGTGGACGCAATCAGAAAGTTCAGCGTCATTTTGCGCATTGCCGAGAGCTTTGACAGAAGCCAAAGCGGCGTCGTCACAGGCATCAACTGCGATGTTTTGGGCGACAGCGTAATTGTCAAGACCGAATGCGAAAACGGCGGAGATTGCGCGCTCGAAGTCAAGGATGCAATGGGCGCGGCGGCAGAATTTAAGGCGGCATACGGCAAGAACCTCGAAATTCTGTAATCGGAATAATGATTGCAAATACCAAAGCGAAAGATTAGAAAAATCTAATCGAAATCGGCACGAAATGAACAAGTTTTCAAACAACGTGATTCTCGCCTCGTCCTCGCCTCGCCGCATGGAAATTCTTGCGGATATGGGCGTAAAATACGAGGTTATCCCCGCAAATATAGACGAGAGCGAGATAAAATCCCGTTTCCCGTTTTTGCTCGTCGAAAAACTCGCAAAAGCAAAGGCGGAGCATATCGCTTGCGAGCATAGAAGCGACACGGTCATTGCGGCGGACACAATCGTCGTGCTTGACGGCAAAGTGTACGGAAAACCGCACGACAGAGCGCGTGCTTTCGATATGATTAAAAAGCTCAACGGATGCACGCATGTCGTATATACGGGCGTTTGCGTGATGTGCGAGGGCAAAAAAGTTGTGGCTTGCGTAAAGTCGCTCGTCACTTTCAAAACCCTCACGGATGAGCAAATCTATGCGTATATTGACGATTGCAAACCCTTTGACAAGGCGGGCGCATACGGGATTCAAGATAAAAGAATAGTGAAAAAATACAGCGGCAGTTACTCGAACATAATGGGACTGCCCAAAGAAAAACTCGGCGATATTCTCGTTCGAGTCGGAGTTATCAATGGCAACAATAGAATTATCGATTGACCTTGGAAGCAAGTTTATCACCATTTATCAAAAGGGCATAGGGCTCGTTTTGCGCGAGCCTGCAATCGCCATTGCGACCAAATCGCGCAACCGCCTCGAAATCCGCGACGCAGGTTACAGAGCGGAAAGCGTTATGACGGGTTCGCTCGGCGGCGCAAGAGTCATCGCCCCTATAAAAGAGGGTATCATCGTTGACGAAGAAATGGCAACCATGCTCCTCAATTACTTCCTCAAAAAGATTATCCCCGAAGGCATTTTTATGCCCAGAATCAAAGCTATCGTGTCCATTTGCGAATCCTCGTCGGGTTCGGACAGGCGCGCGGTGGAAAAGTGCTGCATAAAAGCAGGCATAAAGGAAGTTACGCTCGTGGAGTCAGGGTTGAGCCTTCTTGCCTACACCAACAGCATCGGCGGACTTTTCGTTGACATCGGCGGCGGAAAAACCGAAATTTCCGCAGTCACCAACCACGGCATAGCAACGGGCTGCTCGGTCAATATAGCGGGCGACGCTTTCAACAACGCAATCATTGACAGCTTGTATATGAATTACGGCGTGAAAGTGGGCGAATTTACCATCGAAAATCTCAAAAAATCTGCGCTTTCTTTCTACGTCAACGACGAGGGCAGTTATGCCGTCAGCGGCGGCAGTGCGGACGGTTCGCCTCGCTCTCTCTATGTCACGGCAGAGCAAATGCGCGACGCCGTGATTCCGCTTGTTGACGACATCATCGAGGTCATAATGTCCGTCCTCAATCAAACTCCACCCGAACTTTCCGCCGAAATTTTGCGCAAAGGCATATTCGTTTCGGGCGGTTCTCTCCACATCCCCGGACTTATCGAGTATCTCGAACAAGCTCTCGAACTCCCCGTTACGCCTCTCAAAGACGTCGAAAACGCAATTGCCATAGGCGGCGCAAGATTCTTTGAAGAAAGAGATTTGCTTAGCGACATGCTCGGCGTAAAACTATATTGAAACAGCGATATTGCCTTGCGGCACAGTGAGATTGCACCAATCTTTTGACAAAAAAAGTTTATTTATTCGACAAACAGACATTTATATACGGTGTCTGTTTTTTATTATTAGAATATGAGAAAAATCGTTGTTACTTCAGGAAAGGGCGGTGTAGGGAAAACCACCGTCACGGCGACGCTTGGGCGAAAACTTGCGCTTGCAGGATATAAAGTCGCGCTTGTGGACGGCGACGTGGGGCTCAACAATCTCGACGTCGTGACGGGCATAGAAAGACGAGTGGTCTATGATATAGGCGACGTGTTGCAAGGTCGTTGCAGGGCGTTTCAAGCTCTCGTAAACGATTCGGAAAGTCCGATGAAGATACTGCCGTCGTCAAAAGATTGCGCTCAAATCACGGCGCAAGCGTTCAGAAACGTTGTGGACGGACTTTGCGAGTTCGATTTTGTGATCGTCGATTGTCCGGCAGGCATAGAACACGGCTTTCACAGGGCGGTGTCGGCTTGCGACGAGGCAATCGTTGTCACAACTCCCTCGGCATCTGCGATACGGGATGCCGACAAAGTGATAAGCCTGCTTGCAAGCTATCGTTTGAAAGACGTTTCGCTTGTCGTCAACAGAGTGCGCTCGGATATGATTGCAAGGGGTGAAATGCTGTCGGCAAGCGAAATAAGCTCACTGTTGCATCTTGCGCCCATCGGCGTGATTCCCGACGACGATATGATCACGCTCTATCAGCAACTCGGCACGATACCGCAGCACGCAATATCCAACCGCGCCTATGACGTGCTTGCCAAAAACGTGGCGCAAAACAGCAAAGTTTTCGTGGATATTGCGCCCAAAAGGCGATTGAGGTGGTTCAGATGAAAGCGTCCAAACAGATTGCAAGCAGAATGAGAGATATGCTCACGCAGGACAAAGTGGGCGTAAAACAAGGATTTTCAACCGCGCTCGAAAACGACGTCAACAACGTGTTGCGCGATTATTTCGCGCTTGACGGCAGGGCAAAAATCAAAGTCGAACAGAGCGAAAAAGGAGAGTATAAAATTGCAATCGAGGCTGTGGCAACAAGGGTGAAACAGTTTCAAACGACTCTCGACATGCCGAGATATTAAATTTCAGGTTTTTCGCTTGACAATAATCAAGCAGTTGCATACGCTATCGTCGTTGGAATTATCCGACGTAAGTAGGCAAAGGTATTGGCTTCGGGTCAATGAGCCTACTTATTTTTTTTTGCGTTGTTATATTTTGTCGCTTGCAAGAATAAAGTATATGCGAGGTGGCAAATATGGAATTTGATGAAAGCAAAAAACTCGACGTTGAAATCTCTCAAAACGAATTTGTCGAAAATCGCGTCGGCAAAAAACACAGATTTAAGAAGGGCGTTCTGGATGCTTTGGACGTTGCGATAATCCCCGTTGCAATCGGCGTTTTCGTGTCGCTCGGTTTTCTTTTCGCAAACATTTTCAGGGCGACTTCCATTGTGGAAACTCTGTCTAACATTTCAAGCATAGTATCTTCAATTTGACAAAACAAGAGGTTTATCCTTATGAAATTCAAGGTTAATCCTCTGTTTTTTGCGCTTGCTCTTGCGCTTGTGGCATTCGGGCATGCGCTTGATTTCGTATGGACTTTGCTTGCGCTCCTCTTTCACGAAGGGGCGCACGCGCTTATGGCGAGAGCACGGGGATACGTCGTCAAAAAGATTGTACTTTTGCCGTACGGGGCAATGATGAGCGCAGGCGAAAATTTCGACAAGACTTCAAGCGTGCTTATAGGACTTGCCGGCCCTTGTTGCAACATCGTGCTTGCGCTCGTCACCCTCGGTTTATGGTGGCTGTATCCTGCGTCGTATCCCTATACGATTGCGTTTCTGTATGCAAACTTGTCGCTTGGTCTGTTCAATCTTTTGCCTGTGTATCCTCTTGACGGCTCGAGGGTTGTGCTGGGTTTTTGCAAAAACAAACTCAAAGCAATCAAAGGTTTGCAAATTGCGGGAATCGTAACTTCGTTTGTGTTTTTCGGGCTGTTTATCGGTTCGTTTTTTTTCGGATTGAATTTTACGTTCGGTATAATCGCCGTGTTTTTGTTTTACGGCGCAACCTTTGCAAGCAAGGACGAAACCTATTCGAGCGTTCTCGACGTCGCTTGCAAAAACTATGACCTCGGAGTGGAAATAAAGCGTGTGGAAATTTCAAAAAACACGCCGATTTTGCGCTTGTTTCATCATGTCGGCAGACTGACAAAAACCACCTTTGACATAGTTGACGACGGCAAACTTTTGCGCACTCTCACCGAAGAAGATTTGAAAAACATTGCCGTTAAAAATAAATTAATTACCGGGATCGGTGAAGCCTTAAAAGAAATTAAAAAAGAGAGTTGAAAATATAAAGCTTGTTCGAAGTCTACTCATAAACGGAATGTGTAATTTATAAGACGGAATTTCGAGCCGCAACGGCGACGAGCCTTGGAGCGCCGAGCTTGACGGTTAGTACGAGAATGCGTGGCATTCTGTTGCGAAGCCGCCACGCAGGCGAAGTGGCACGGCTTTCAGCCGATTTATATTGCAAACACCCCGTATGCCGTTCGTTGCTTGCAACGAACTAGCGATTGCTACGAAGTCAATCGCGTCAGAGTGTCCCCACGCGGAGCGGACGCCGTGGGTTCCCTTTTAAGGGGGAACGGCGGTATGGGCGCGACGCGTTAAGCAACACATCCAGTGAATGTGTTGTAGCCAAAGCGAACGAGGCGGATTGCGGTGCGCAAACGCCGAAGTCCAAACACATGAGGAAGGGGGAATTTTTAATTTTAGGTTTGCGCCGAACACTTGATTCTTTAGTAACACGGTTCTTGCTTCTTGACTTTTATATGAGTATATAATAAAATATTAATAATAAACTTACACGAGGCGTTTTATGAAATACGTTGGCATCGACATCGGCGGCATGACCATAAAGGGCGGCATCGTTGACGAAAAGGGCAACATTCTTGCAAGAAAAGTGGTTGTCACGTCCCCGGGCAAAGAGGACTTCCTCATCGTGCAAGACATCGCAAATCTCATCGAAGATTTGGTGAAGGATTGCAAGGACGAAATCGAGGGCATCGGCATAGGTTGTCCCGGCTCGATCTACGACGAAAAGGGCATAGTGCGCTATTCCTGCAACATCAATTTCCGCAATACGCCTATGGCGAGAATGATTGCCGAGAAGACGCAAATCAAAAACGTAAAACTCTCAAACGACGCAAACTGCGCCGCACTCGGAGAAACTATGTTCGGAGCGGGCAACGGAGCAAAAAATTCCGTTATGGTTACGCTCGGCACGGGCGTGGGGACGGGCATCGTCGCGGACGGCAAACTTATCACGGGCAATCGCTCGGCGGGAGCGGAAGGCGGACATATCCAAATCAATCTCGGCGGAGCGGTGTGCGGCTGTGGAAAGAAAGGCTGTTACGAAGCGTATGCGTCTGCAACCGCGCTTATGAATCAGATTCAAACCGCTTGCGAAAAGCACCCCGACAGCCTTCTTGCAAAAAAAGTCGAGGAAGACGGCAACAGCGGAAAAATCGTGTTTGACTGCGCAAAAGAGGGAGATAAAGTGGCGATTGCGGTGGTAAAACGCTATATCAAGTATGTCGGTGTGGGGCTTGTCAACTACGCGAATATCTTTGCGCCCGAGGTCATAATCATCGGCGGAGGCATTTCAAATCAAGGCGACAACATCATCAAACCGTTGCAAAGATACGTGTCGAGAAACAAGTATGGCGCGGAATATACGCCCAAAGTCAAGGTGGTTGCGGCAACCCTCAAAAACGACGCCGGCATCATCGGCGCCGCCGCTCTATGCATAAACCATTGCTAAGGCCATTGCTCAAACGGCGTTGCGGCAAAGGCAATCGCCCACATCGTCATTCAGAGCGCAAGCGTGGGAATCCCCTAAATAGAAACGAAAATCTTTTGGGCGATTGCTATAGCCGTATTTGTTCTCGCAATCACTAACTGCGCAAGCCCTCTTTGCTCTCAAAATAAGACGGATAAAGCCTCAAACCGCAAATCCGCGAGAGTGCTTGCTTGGTGGGTGCGTGCTTTGCGCGCAGGTGAATTTGAATTGCAATTTCGCCGAATTATCTGCTTGGTGGGGCGCATTTCGTGCGCAAGCGGACAAACGAGGCAAACGAAATTTATTTGAACCTAATAAAATCAACTAAGATACAGCGATGCAAAATCAAGATTACAAACAAAAATATTTCGCTTTGCTCGGCGAAGTCGAAAAGCCCGCGAGATATGCGGGCGGTGAGTGGAATATCCCCGATATGAACAAACATCGCAAGGGGGATATGGTGTTTTGTTTTCCCGAACTTTACGAAATCGGAATGAGCAATCTCGGCGTTGCGATTCTTTACGACATCGTCAACAAGACCGACGGTTACGTTGCGGAGCGTTGCTATGCTCCCGCGCCCGATTTTGCGCAAAAACTCAAAGAAAACAACATTCCGCTTTTATCTCTCGAAACGAAAAAACCGCTCAAAGATTTCACCGTCGTCGGTTTTTCGGTCGGCTTCGAACTTTTGTACACAAACGTGCTTTATATGCTCGATTTGGCGCAGATTCCTTTCAGAGCAAAGGACAGGGACGATTCCTATCCCATATTGCTTGCCGGCGGACCTTGCTCGGTGAATCCCGAACCGTTTGCGGACTTTTTCGACATAATTCTCGTGGGCGAGGGCGAGGATGCGGACATAGCGATTCTCAAAGTCGTCACCGAGGGCAGAGAACAAGGGCTTTCCAAACAAGAGATTTTGAAAAAAGTCAAGGGTATGGAAGGCGCATACGTCCCGTCCTTGCATCAAGAGGGCGAAACGGTTGTGAAAGCGGTCGTTCAAGACTTTGAAAACGCTGAATATCCCACGCATCCGCTTGTTGCCAACATAGAGGCGGTACACGACAGAGCCACGCTCGAACTTTATCGCGGTTGCGCAAGCGGTTGCAGATTTTGTCAGGCAGGTTTTTGGTACAGACCTATAAGAGAACGCAGTGCGAAACGTTGCGCGGAAATCGCAAAAGAAATGGTGGATAGCACGGGATTCAACGAGATTTCCCTTTGTTCGCTCTCGACAAGCGATTATACGGGACTCGAAGAACTTGAAGCGGAGCTTGGCGAATACTGCAAACAAAAGCGCATAAATCTTGCTTTGCCCAGTTTGAGAATAAGCAGTTTCAAGCCGGATATGGCAAACAATTCTCGTCGCAGCTCACTCACGTTTGCGCCCGAAGCAGGCACGCAAAGATTGCGCAACGTCATCAACAAAAACGTAACCGAAGAGGAAATCGACAAAATTTCCGTTGCGTTCGAGGCAGGTTACGACAGCGTAAAGCTCTATTTTATGATGGGACTTCCCACCGAAACGGACGAGGATATTCAAGGCATTGCCGAAATTTGCAAACGCCTTAAACAACTCTATTGGCAAAAACGCTCAAAGCGCGGTTTGAACATATCCGTCAGTTGTGCGGTGTTCATTCCCAAGCCCTGCACGCCTTTCCAATGGGAAGCGCAAATTTCAATGGACGAGATGAAACGCAAACAAAACTATTTGAGAGGGCTTTTGCGCGAAATTAAGGGCGTAACTTTCTCATGGCACGGCGCGGAAACGTCGGTGCTCGAAGCCGCTTTGGCAAGAGGGGACAGAAGACAATCCTACGTCATCGAAAGAGCGTATAATCTCGGCGCGAAATTCGACGGTTGGAGCGAGCATTTCAAGTGGGACGTATGGCAAAAAGCCTTTGCCGATTGCAATCTTAAAATGGAAGATTATTACGGAGCGATCCCCCTTGACAAAACTTTGCCGTGGGAGTTTATCGACTCGGGTGTGAGCAAAAAATATTTGCTCAAACAACGTGAGCTTGCATACGAGGGCGTAACCACCAAAAATTGTCGCGAAGGCTGCAACGGATGCGGCGCAAACAGACTTGGGAGGTGTACGATATGATAGTCCTCAAATATCGAAAAACGGGCAGCGTATGCTTTATATCGCACATCGATCTTTTGCGCCATATGGACAGGGTTATAAGACGCGGCAAAATCAGCATAAATTATTCGCAAGGCTTCAACCCTCATGCTCTGATGTATTTTTCACCACCTCTTTCGTTGGGTATTTCGTCGATTGCGGAATATCTTACGCTGGATACGAACGAGAGCGCGGACGTCGTGTTTGAAAAGTTCAACGCGGCAGTGCCCGACGACCTGAAAGCAAGCAAGGTGTTTGCTTGTGAGAAAAATCCCAATTTGCAAGCGAAAGTGGTTTGCGCAGACTTTGTTTTCAATACGCCTTACAGACAAATAGAAGTAGGCGATAAGTTTGAAATAAGCTACGAAAAGAAGGGCGAAATCGTCACCGAAAACGTGGCGAGCAAGATTTTCTCTTTCTTTGAAAAGGACGGAAAACTCGTAGCGCGCCTTGCGTCGGGAAGCGTCAATCTGCGCCCCGACAGAATACTTCAAAAACTCAACGAAATTCTCGGTGAGGATTTGAAACTGTGCGATGTTGAAAAAGTCGCTCAATACGTCGACGTCGATGGAAAACTCGTGGAAGTCGACCGGTATCTGCAAAAATAGAAGCGGACTTGCGCCTTTTGGGCGTATAGTTCGTTTTTGCGTTTTTGCGCTCTTAAAAGATATCAATTTTTTAGGAATATATCAAAATGAAACAACTCATTCTCGACTACACGCCGTATTGTACGCGCGCGGCTGTTGTCGATGACGGAAACCTTGAAATTTTTTCCGTTGAACGCGCAAATTTCAGAGGCATTGTAGGCAATATCTACAAGGGCAAAGTGGAAAACGTCATATGCGGCATGCAGGCGGCTTTCGTCAACATCGGCGAGGAACGCAACGGTTTTTTGTACACGGGCGATTCGCTCGTGGACAGCAGAGGACTTGAAAGAGATATGCCGCAAGGCAACAAAACTTTCAACGTTTCTCCCGGCGACGTCATTATGTGCCAAGCCGTAAAAGAGCCTTTGGGGCAAAAGGGCGCAAGACTTACGACGGACGTTACGATACCGGGATTTTATCTCGTGTTGCTTCCGCTGTCCTCGTTCACGGGCGCGTCGAGAAAAATCGAGGACGGAAAGAGAAGAGCTTATCTCGAAGAGTACGTTTCCTCGATATGCCCCGATGGTATGGGATATATCATCCGCACCGCAGCGGACAAGGCGAGCGACGACGATTTGTCAAACGAGATGGACGCTCTCAAAGAGCGTTGGGAGCAAATCCGCAAAGATTATGCGGCGGCAAAAGAGGGCGAGTTGGTGTTCGAAGAGGCAAGCCTTTTTGAAAGAGCGGTGCGCGAAACAATGTACGAGGACGTCGACGAGGTTGTGGCAAACGACGCAACGGTCGTAAAAAAGCTGTCAGGAAAAATCGGCAAACCCATAGTGCTGTACGAGGGCGAGCGCAATATAATGAAACACTACGGCGTGTCGGCGCAGATAAACCACCTTTGCGACAGAAAAGTGTGGTTGCAAAACGGCGCGTATCTTGTGATAGACAAGACGGAAGCATTGACATCGATAGACGTAAACACGGGCAAATTCGTTGGAACGAGCCATCTCGAAGACACCGTTTACAAAACGAATCTTGCGGCGGCGGAGAGTATTGCCGTTCAACTCAGACTCCGCAACATCAGCGGAATAGTGATAATAGACTTTATCGACATGACCGTCGAAGAGCATCGTCAAAGCGTGCTGGAAACGCTGAAAGAGGCGTTGAAACGTGACAGAATGAAAACGTCTACAATCGGTTTTACCGCACTCGGGCTTGTGGAACTTACGCGCAAAAAGACGCGTGCGCCCCTTGACGAATTTATGTTGCAACCTTGCAAGGAGTGCGCCGGCGGCTTTGTGATAAGCGATTCGCAACTTGCGTTCATGCTTCGCGACGACCTTGTGGATTTCATCATCGAAAACAAGTGCGACGTCGTGTACGTGGGCACGCATAGCGACGTGTTCGATATGGTGTTCGAGTCGGGTATTATGAACCGTCAACTTGAAAACGCCTGGGCAAACAAACAGATTTATTTCTATGCGGACGACTCGATCGCAAGAGAAAAGTGGCAGATATCCAAGGATAAGCCCGAAGGGTTGAAAAGCTACGTAAGAGTGCTGGCAAAATGATTGAGTTATTGCCGTCAAAACCGACGTCGCAATCTTCGATTAGGTTTTGTCCTTGCGTTCCTTATCCTTATGTGATATAATAACGACAATTATGAAACAATGGTTTATAAACAAAGACGAAGGCGCAGTGCTTGTTGAAAGCACCAGCGTCAGAGAAGAGGGGCAAGTCAAACTCAAATTGTCCAAAGTTGCCGTATCCTCGCAGGATATGTCAAATTTCGCAACCCGTTCAAAAGACAATGCGATTACGCCGGGACATTCGGCGGTGGCGTACGTTTCGGAGGCGGACGAAGAGAGCGGGCTCAAATTGGGCGCGCGCGTTGTCGTAAGCCCATACGTCAAAGCGCAGGATCACGGCGTGGACGTCGTGAAAACCATGGGCGTTGACGTTGATGGTTTGCTCAGAGATTTCGTTTGCGTGCCTTTCGAAAACGTTTTTCCGCTCCCCGACGGAGTGAGCGACGAAGAGGCGTTGTTTGCGGAGTACATCGCTATGGGCGACAACGTGTTCGAAGCTCTCGACCTTGAAAAAGGCGATTATATCGTGATTTTGGGCGCAAGCACTCTCGGCCTTATCATCTCGCATATGGCAAACTATTATCAGTTTGTGCCGATTCTCATAGATTTGGATTCGGACAAGCTCGCGCTTGCTCAAAAATGGGGCGTTTGCTATACGCTCAATCCTACCTACGACAATCTCGAACGCAGAGTCGAGGAAATCACGGGCGGAAGAATGAGCGAGGCGGCGGTGTTCGCAGGCGAAAGCGTGGATATAAATTCCGCAATCCGTCTTGTCAAAAACGAGGGCGACGTGATTATCGCAGGTTACGCAACCCGCGCAAAGCACGCAATCGACGCATACCCCATTTTGAAAAAGCAACTCAAAGTGAAAGGCGTTTCGAACGGCGAGGGTAGCATGTCGTCGGCAATCAACCTTCTTGCAAACAAGATTGTGAAAACAAGCGGTATTATCAGCGCGGCGGCAAACTTCGAGGAAGTGCCGCAAGTTGTGGAAAATTGCGTGAAATATCCCTATCAATACAGCAAAATCGTCGTCAATATTGACTGATTGTGCGAAGCGGACGGCATAATTGCATGTTCGCTTTTTTGCATAATTTTTGATAAAATATCGACGGAACGTGCAAAAACTTTTGTCGAAACACACAAAATATAATTGCGATAAACACAAAAAATCGCACGAAAAACACGCATTTTTGCGTGAATAATTCAAAGGATAAACGCACCGATTTTTTTCGGCGGACGCGCAGGGGAAAACTGTTGGGGTTTCGCGCGTAGATTACTTTTGATGAAAGAAAACTTGAAAAAAGTCAAAAGCGCATTGTTATTTGCGCAAGAGGGCGTACGCAAGTTTGCGTACACGGATTTGTATATTCTTCTCGTTTTGGCAATCGTGGTCACGGCGTGGACAACGCAAAATGCGACGTTCGGTTTTGTCGCTCTTATACTGGTGTCGAGCATAGTTTTGGTGTTTTCGGACGATATTTTGCCCCTTTCGGTCAATGCGTTCGGAGCAATGCTGATGATTTACAAGGACAAAGTGGACGAGTTTGCGTACCTTTGGCCGACTTTTATTCCGCTGGGCGTCGCAATCGTAATTTTCGTTGTCAGAAACACGATTTCAAAAGTCAAACAAAAACAGCGTTTCGTATTCGGAAAGATGTTTTGTCCGCAAATCGCAATCAGCGTCGCGCTGTTGCTCGGCGGAGTGGGAGTCGTGGCAAAAGAAAATTATCTCACCGCGCTTCCCAACGTGCTTGCGCTGGGCATAGGCGTGTTGTTTGTGTATTTGCTCTTTGCAAACTTCATAAAAAAGGACGAAAACAGGGACTATGCAAAGTATTTTGCAAAGGTTGTGATGTGGATAGGCTTTGCCGTATGCGTCGAGATGGCCGTGATTATTGCTCGTTCGAACGTTTCACCGAGTGATTGGGCAAGCGCGTACTGGAACGTCGGTTGGGGCAATCGCAACAACATCGCAACGTTTTTGCTCTTTTCCGCGCCGATGGCTCTTTATCTTTCCACAAGGTCGACGAAAGGGTGGACGTACATTCTTATGGCGTTTTTCCAATACTTCTGCCTTTGCATGACTCTTTCAAGAGGCGGAATACTTTGCGGATTTATCGCGCTCGTATTCGGCATTGCGTTTTCAATCTGCAAAGCACCGAACCGCAAACGTCAAGCGATATATTTTGCCGCTTGCATCGTCGTCGCCGTCATATTATGTGCGATAGGAAAAGACGTCGTAAGAGGGCTTATCGAGAGCCTTGGCGACAGAATTCACGTGGGCGAGGGCGATATGACGTCGGGCAGAAGCGACCTGTACAAAGAGGCGTGGGAGCTGTTTAAACAACATCCTATCTTCGGCGCGGGCATGGGCTACGTCGGCTACGGCCCCGGTATGTTCAACGATATGAAACAATACTGGTTTCATTCCACGCTGTTCCAAGTGCTCGGATGTATGGGAATCGTCGGCATTGCCGCATACGTGTATTATTACGTCGTGCGTTTGGGATTGTGCGTGAAGATGATGACAAAACAATTCAAATTCGCGTTTTTCGTGTGCGTTGCGTGGGTTGGCTTTGAAGGCTATTCGATGATAGACACCGGCACGATGATCCCCTTCCCGAACATGATGCTCGTTGCGGTGATGACTTACGTGCTTGAACTCTCTTGTCAAAACGATAAGCACGAGGGCGCAATCGACGGAATATCCCAAAGATTGCTTCAAGAGAGATACGTCAGAGAAACGTCAACCGAAATCGTGCGAGTGAAGCGTTAAAAACGTATCAAATTTGTGCCGTGCGTTGAAAGCAAAGTTTATACGACGGAAACAAAGAAGAATACGAAAAAAACAAACGCAAAACATATGAAAAATAAACGAAAAAACATATAAAAAAGACGCCTTTTCGGCGTCTTTTTTGATATAAAACTAGCGGTTATTTCGTCAAATTTTTCATAAATTTAAGCGAATATTGAATCGTAAGCGCGCGTTGGTTTTCTTTTTGAATGTTATCCGACGCTTCGAAATCTGCTTGATAATTGGGAAGTTTGATTGGTATATCGTCCACACTGTCAATGCTTGTGAAACCTATATGCGTGCCACCTTCGATGACATGTTTTGTGTGGTTAGACGGCATTTTCGATAGTGTGTCGGCAATTTGGCTTTCGGTTAGAACTTTGTCGGAATCGCCGAGAAGAAGAAGGGTGGGCAGAGATGAGTTTGCAAGAGTGTCGGCAATTTGAATTTCAATGCCGTTTTCGTCCTTTTGGGGATTGCCGTTTTCGTCAAGAACTTTGTGTTGTCTGCTTACGGGGGAGAATAGAAGCGCACCGACGATTAGTTGTTCGTTTTCGCTTGCCCTGCGAATAGCCGTTGCTCCGCCTTCGGAGGAATGACCGCCTATAAAAAATTTGACGGTCGAATATTTATTGAAAGCTTCTTCGGTTGCGGTATAGTTGTAAAACGAGGTTTTGTCTTTTTTTATTATCACAAGATAACCTTGCTGTGCAAGCGCATTGCCGAGGTAACTGTATTCGCTTGCGTCTATGTTAAGCCCGGTATAAAACACTACGCCGTAGCGGTAGGCAACTTTTTTGTAGGATTTGCCGTTTTCGCCGTAAACGAGGTCGGCAATCGGCTCGAAAACAAGTGCGGAGTCGTCCTCAACGGTGTTGACGGCAAAGGAGTTGTCTTGTTTGTAGTCAACCGCAACGGGTGCGTCGTCTTTTTGTGCGCACGCAAATAGAAATGTCGCCGACAAAACTAAAACCAAAATTGCCGATATGATTGAAAGTTTGTTCTTCATACGCACCTCGCGTTGACGATTTGCCGCATCGCTTGCAACGCTTTGCGAAAAAATGCGGAATTTTCCTTGCGTTTTTTGCCTAAAATTTCAGATTTTTTGAGCAAATTTTGCAAGCGAGCATATTATATCACACTCCAAAAGGATTTTCCATAGCATTTTTGAATATATAATGTTATAATCGAATTATGAAAGAAAAAATAAAAAACGTTATTTCGGGATTGAAAAAGGGCTTTTGCGCTTCCGACGTCAAAAAGCACGACGAAACAAGCCTTGCAAAACTGCTTGAAAAGCACGACGACAACAGAATCGTGCCTTTTCACATGCCCGGACACAAGCGCGCGGATTTCGACTATTTGTACGGTGCGCAAAAAATCGACATAACCGAGATAGAGGGCTTTGACAACCTCAACGACGCAAACGGAATAATTTTAGATTCCGAAAACCTTGCCGCCGACGTTTTTTGCGTGAAGCACGCAAGATATTTGGTCAACGGAAGCACGGGCGGAGTGCTTGCCGCAATACGCTCGGTGTGTAAAGAGGGCGACAAAATCCTCGTTGCGAGAAACTGCCACAAGTCCGTTTTCAATGCCGTCGAAGTGTTCGGCTTGAATCCCGTGTACGTCATGCCGACGTATTTTGAAGAATACGGCTTTTACGGCTCGGTTTATCCCTCGAGCGTGAAGAAGGCGTTTGAGGAAAACCCCGATATAAAACTTGTCGTCGTCACTTCGCCGACCTACGAGGGCATAATCAGCGATATAAAATCCATTGCGGAAATTTGCCGCGAACACGGTGCGATATTGTTTGTCGACGAGGCGCACGGCGCGCATTTGGGGCTTTGCAAAAAGTTTCACGAAAGCGCAAGGACTTTGGGTGCGGACATAGTTGTCAACAGCTTGCACAAAACTCTTCCGTCCCTCACGCAAACCGCATTGCTGTCGGTGTGTACGGATAGAGTGGACACGGCAATCGTGGACAAAAACCTTGCGGTTTTTCAGACAAGTTCGCCCTCGTACGTGCTTATGGCGTCTATGGACGGTTGCGTGCGCATGCTCAAAGATAGAGCAAACGAGTTGTGCTCGGAGTGGAGCAAAAATATCGATTTGTGCAAAAAATCGCTTGCGCGCTTGAAAAAACTTGCGCTGTTCGACGCAAAAAAAGACGGCAGAGTGTTTGCCTACGACAAGTCCAAACTCGTGATTTTGTGCACGGGCGGCGCGATAAGCGGTGTGGAACTCAAAAAAGTTTTGCGCAACGTGTACGATATAGAGCTTGAAATGGCGGGGGTAAACTATGCCGTTGCAATGAGCGGAGCGGGGGATACGAGAGATAATTTTTCCGCGCTTGAAAACGCTCTGTTCGCAATCGACGATACCCTGTCCGAGCGCAACGGACTTACAAAGACGATAACTCCTATTTTGCCGCAAAAGGCGGTTGATCCGTGCAAAACGAACGGTTTAAGCGGAGAATACGTCGATTTTGACAAATCGTCGGGCAAAATTAGTCTTGAAAACGTGTGGGCGTATCCGCCGGGATCTCCCATAATCGTGAAGGGAGAAATCGTGTGTCAGGACGATATAAAAAACCTGACGCTTATGTATGAAAACGGCGTGAGCGTTTCAAGCGAAACGAGGCGTTTCCCCTCTCAAATTCTCGTTGAAAAACAATAAAACGAACTCGACAAACCGCTTTATGCTTTTGGCAAATTGCCTTGACAAAGCGGATATAAGTCAATATAATAAAAATATCAATAGTAAGGAGTCGTAAACAATGAAAAGAATCACAACTTTGAAAACGCGCGATCTCAACGAAAGCAAAAAGAACGGCGGCTGCGGCGAATGCCAAACTTCTTGCCAATCCGCTTGCAAAACTTCCTGCGGCGTTGCAAACCAAAAGTGCGAAAAGGCTGCAAAGTAATTTATAGCAAAAACAATTTTTGCAAAGACCGCCTAGTTATGCTAGGCGTTTTTTGTGTAAAAACGCAAAACAATTAAACGTCGCGTTGCGGCGTGAAAATACGAAAGAAATTAGGACGAAACGACATGATTCATTCTTTCAAACTTAACGGATACAACATCGTGCTCGACACGGCAAGCGGAAGCGTGCACAGCGTGGACGACGTGGCGTACGACGTTATCGATATGTACGAAAACACTCCTTGCGAGCAAATCGTCAGGGAGGTTGCAAACAAGTATAAAGACGAGGGCGTGAGCGAAGAGGACGTCAGAGAGTGCATAGCCGACGTCGAAGAACTCAAAGCGGAAGGCAAACTCTTTTCGGTTGACAACTTCAAACCCGACGTCGACGTGCTTGCAAAGCGCAACACGGTGCTTAAAGCAATGTGTTTGCACGTGGCGCACACTTGCAATCTCAACTGCGAATATTGCTTTGCCTCGCAAGGCAAATATCACGGCGAAAGAGCCTTGATGTCATACGAAGTGGGCAAACGCGCGCTTGATTTTCTCGTTGAACACAGCGGCACTCGTCGCAATCTCGAAGTGGACTTTTTCGGCGGCGAACCGCTTATGAACTGGCAAGTGGTCAAAGATCTCGTTGCCTACGCTCGCTCGATTGAAAAAGAACACGGCAAAAATTTCCGTTTTACGCTCACGACCAACGGCATGCTCGTCGACGAGGACGTGATAGAGTTTGCAAACAAGGAGATGGACAACGTCGTGCTGTCCCTTGATGGCAGAAAGGAAATCAACGACCATTTCCGTCACACTATAGGCGGTGTGGGAAGCTACGATATAATCGTGCCGAAATTTCAAAAGTTCGTAAAGGCGAGAGACGGAAAAAACTACTATATGCGCGGCACTTTCACGCATAGAAATCCCGACTTTACAAAAGACATTCAAACAATGCTCGACCTCGGTTTCGACGAGCTCAGCATGGAACCCGTCGTGTGTCCGCCAACCGACAAGTACGCACTCACCGAGGACGACAAAAAGGTGATTTTCAAGGAATACGAGAAACTTGCCGACATGATGATCGAAAGACGCAAACAAGGCAAACCGTTTACGTTCTATCACTACATGCTCAACCTCGAAGGCGGTCCGTGCATTTACAAGCGCATATCCGGTTGCGGAAGCGGCACGGAATATCTTGCCGTAACACCGACGGGAGAACTCTATCCTTGCCACCAATTCGTTGGCAACAAAGAATACCTTATGGGCGACATATGGAAGGGCGTGACAAACCTCGATATTCAGTCCAAGTTCAAAAAATGCAACGCGTATTCGAGAAAGGAGTGCGACGATTGCTGGGCAAGGCTCTATTGCTCGGGCGGTTGCGCGGCAAACGCATACAACGCAACCGGGGATGTCAACGGCGTGTACGCATACGGTTGCGACCTTTTCAAAAAACGCATCGAGTGCGCCATTATGCTCAAAGTGGACGAGCAAACGAGCGAGGAATAATAAGAATATGGCAAAAGAAAAACTTGAAAAAACCAACGCAATGCGTATCCTCGACCAAAAGAAAGTCGCATACAAAGAGCACACTCTCGGCATAACCGACGCAGTGAGCGGCGTTGAAGCGACATCGCTTTTGGGTGTGGACGAGAGCCTTGTTTTCAAAACGTTGGTGACGGTCGGAAAAAGTTTGGAACACTACGTTTTCGTCATCCCCGTGGCAAGCGAACTGGACTTGAAAAAGGCGGCGGCATGCGTAAACGAAAAGAGCGTCGAAATGGTCAAATCGAAAGACCTTCTTGCACTCACCGGCTACGTGCACGGCGGTTGCTCCCCGATAGGAATGAAAAAGTTTTTCAAAACGACGATTGACCAAAGCGCACTTGACGTGGATAGAATTTTCTTTTCGGGTGGACGTATAGGCTTTCAAATCGAAACAACTCTCGACGAGCTGAAAAAGGCGATTGTGTTTCAATTGAAAGACGTTGCCGTGCGATAAACGAATTAAACGTTGTTTGCACAAAAGCAATTTTATAATATCTAAATGCGGAGGTAAAACGGTTATTATGAAAAACACACTGTTTTCAACAAGACGAAAAAGTGCCGTATGCGGCATTGCGATCGCCGTGTTTTTGGCAACGTTCGCATTGCTGTCCGTCATTTTGCCGTCTTCCGTTTGTGAGGCAAATTCCGCAATGAGATATTACGAGGGAAGGGACGTTTCCGGCGCAATTCTCACCACCGAGAACAGCCCCGTCGTCGTTGAAAGAGAGGACTTGACTTTCGATATTCAGTTTGACGAGGATCATCTCAACGGACTTCAAATCGGCAGCGTAAGCGCAAAATATACATTCAAAAATCCAAGCGAAATCATCGCAAAAACAAACGTGATTTTCCCTATCGCGCGCCTTGGAGAAATGCGCGGAACGTCGGATTTGTCAGCGGCATACGGCGTCAAAATCGACGGCGAGCAAGCGACGACGAAGATTCGTTTTTCCTATCTCGAAAGGGGGAAAGATTTTTCGGTTGGCAACGTAAAACTCATTAAGGACGAGAAAATCGACCACGAGTTTTACAAGAGGGATACCGTGGTTTACAAATACACCTATTCTTGCACCGCACAGAATGCGTATTGCAGCATTTATTTGGGCAATATCGACCAAAGGAAAATCGTGTGCGAGAGCGGATATACGGGATATGAACAGTTTTACGACGGCGCGGCAAGAATTTCGTTTTGGACGGAGAATCATCCGTACGTTTTTTATTCGATAGGGGAGGAAATCGACGTTGCCGAAAGAGCGAAGTTCTATTCGGACTACTCGATGAAAGACACCGCAATGGGCTTGTTTAAGTTGCAAAGCAAGCAACAAATCAACTTCGAACAACTTGCGTTTTCCTATTTCGACGAGTCGTACGGCGTGAGCGAAACAGATTGGTACAACGCCGTTTTGGCAAGCCTTGACAACACCGACACCGTTGCAACCTCGTATAACTTCAATATCTTGAACGACTTGTTCGGTTGGTTCGAATACGATATGACTTTCGAGCCCGGGCAAACGATAATCAACGAAGTCGTCGCACCTCTTTATCCGGATATAGACGACAGATATGTGCCGACGGTGTACCGTTTTACATATCTCGTGTCGCCTGCATCGACGTGGGCGGGATTTAAGGATATGAACGTAAAAATAAACACGAATTATTACGTTACGTCCTCGCAATACGACTTTGAACAAGTCGAAGGAGGTTATGCGTGGCACAGCGACACGCTCCCGACAAGCGAGCTGAAATTTTCTCTCTGCAAGAGCGAAAATCCTGTGGCGAGGGCATCGCAATCGAAGAACAAAATCGAAAGCATCATACTTCTAACCGTGCTCGAACCCCTTTGTATAGCTGTTGTCGGCCTTGCAATCGTGATCGGTGTCATCAAGGGCAAAGAAAATAAAAATAAAGTTGTCAAACGTCCTTTGAAAAACGGCATTGACAAAAAGTGCGATACCGACGGCAAAAACGACGATATCTTCGACGAGGTGGAATAACGCATTTAAAACGCTAAATAACGAAACGAGTGTGCATTGAGAAATATATCGATTGCACGCTCTTTTCTTTTAAAAATATAAAAATATATCGATTGATTGATAAAAATCGATATATTCTTGACTTTCCGCATTGTTTGGGAGTATATTTTTTATCGATAAATCGATAGAAGGTGGAAACATGACCAAAGACAACAAAGAGATTTCAAAGGCAACTCTGAACAGATTGCCGTCTTATCTCAAATATTTGTATCAACTCGACAAGCTCAACGTGGCAACAGTATCCAGCACCACCATCGCAAACGGACTCAACCTCAATCCCGTGCAAGTGAGAAAAGACATCGCGCTCGTATCCTCCGTCGCAGGCAAACCGAAGATGGGTTACGTGACCAAAGAAATAATTGCGGACCTTGAAAGTTTCCTTGGCTACAACAACACTCACGACGCCGTTTTGGTCGGCGTAGGCGGACTCGGAAAAGCGTTTTTGGGCTACGGCGGTTTTGAAAACTACGGCTTGAACATCGTGGCGGCGTTTGACAAAAACGAAAGAATAATCAACACCAAAATCAACGGTAAGCCCGTGTACGACGTGTCCAAACTCAGAGAAATCGTCGAGAGATTCAATATCCAAATAGGCATCATCACAGTACCCGCGTATGCTGCGCAAGAGGTTGCGGACAGAATGGTCGATGCCGGCATAAAAGCAATCTGGAACTTCGCTTCGGTGCATCTCAACATCCCTGCAAACATTGCTTTGAAGAACGAAGATCTTGCATCGTCGCTTGCTCTTTTGTCACTGCAAATTCAGCAGACGAGAAACGATTGATTTTTCAAAAATACAAGTTTATCTCATCACAAACAAGCGTTGAAACGCTTGTTTGTGCATTTATACGGCAATTTTCAAAAGGACGCAAGCGTTTTGAAAGCACGTTTGACGTCGCTTTTTTGAAGGACATACGTGCCGTATAAGTCTTGTAGCGATTGAGAAATGCGTTGAGATTTTGTAAATAATATTGCCTTATTTATAATAATATGCTAATATTTTAGCAAGAATAAGGAGAAAAGAGTATGCTCTCGCTTGAATGTCAAACGGTGTACGACCTCATCCGCCAAATCGCAGGCGAAGAGGAAGTGTACAAAATCATAGAAGCGGACGAAATCATCGAAAGACTGCCCTCGGGGTTGCCTCTTTCAAAGGTGCAATTGTCGGCAATAATCCGCGAGCTTAAAGACAGGGAATATATCCTCGTCAAATACTTTACGCCCGACGAGTATTGTTTGAGCGTGATTAAGCGTATCGAGGAACCCCCCAAAGCGGTTGCCGCTCCTCAAAGCGAAGAGGAAAAGCCCGCCGAGCGCACTCTTTATCAAAACAAACCGACAAAGGTCAAAGCGGAAAAAGTCGCAAGCAAAGGCGCACTGTTCGTTATGTCCCTTCTCGGCTCGCTGATAGGCAGCGCAATCGTTGCGATAGTGACGGTGCTCGTGATCAAATTTCTTTGATGATTAAATTGATAAAAATACGATCTTTCGACGAGAGTATAGAGGCGCAAAATGCAAGTGCAGGTTGACAGACAGCACGTCTTGACAAAAAAAGAAAAAGCGGTGATGAGAGTCATCTATCAGGAGGCGGACAAACAAAACGGCTCTTGCCTTATCACGCCCATCGAGATTTTTGAAAAGCTGCCCCTCGATTTGCCATTCGAAGAGGACGAACTCGACACCACGCTTCGCAATCTCGAAATCGACGATTATTTCGATATAACGCGCTCGGACAAAAAAGGCGAACTCGTGTATTGCATCAACATGCAAAAGAAGGGCTTGCAGTTTGCAAGAGTTGAGCGCGCGTTCAAAAGCAACCTCGTGTTCAAGATTTTGCTGACGTTGGGGCTTAGTGTCGTGACGGCTCTCATCGGCGTGGGCATACGACAGCTGGTCGCGTTTTTGTTGGGACAATGAAATTTGAGCTTGTAAGCAAATACAAACCCACGGGCGATCAACCCGAGGCAATAGAAAAAATCGTTGAAGGTTTAAAAGACGGATTCAACACCGAAGTTTTGCTGGGCGTGACGGGCTCGGGCAAAACTTTTACTATGGCGAATATCATCGAGCGTATGCAAAAACCCACGCTCGTGATTGCGCACAACAAGACGCTTGCCGCTCAACTTTGCAACGAATTGAGGGAGTTTTTCCCCAAAAACAGAGTTGAGTTTTTCGTTTCATACTACGACTATTATCAGCCCGAAGCGTACATTCCTCGCACGGACACTTATATAGAAAAGGATTTGCAGGTCAACGAGGAAATCGACAAGTTGCGCAACTCCGCCACTGCGTCCCTTTGCGAAAGAGAGGACACCATAGTGGTTGCGAGCGTGTCGTGTATCTACGGCCTTGGCGCGCCCACCGACTATTTTGAAAATTCCATATCGCTGAGAGAGGGCGACGAGATAGATCGCGACGAGCTTGCAAGACGGCTTGTAAACATTCAATACAAACGCGCCGACCTCGATTTCGTGCGTTCGACTTTCCGTATGCGCGGCGACACGGTGGATATTTTTCCGTCCACGAGCTCGGAAGTCGCAATAAGAGTTGAGATGTTCGGGGATACCGTCGAGCGTATTTGCGAAATCGACGGCACGACTTCGAAAGTGCTCAACGAGCTTAAACATACGATGATTTTCCCTGCAACGCAGTACGTCATAAGCGGCGATAAGGAGGCAATTCTCCGCCAAATTATGCTGGACAAGCAGGAGAGAGTGAAATATTTTGAAGAACGCGGCAAACTTATCGAGGCACAACGCATTGACGAGAGAGTCAACTACGACGTCGAGATGATAAGGGAAGTGGGTTATTGCAGCGGCATAGAAAACTATTCGAGGTATTTCGACGGCAGACAGCCGGGGCAGGCTCCGTACACGCTGTTGGACTTTTTCGGCAAGGACTTTATCACGTTTATCGACGAAAGCCATATGACCATTCCGCAAATTCGCGCCATGTACAACGGCGACAGAGCAAGGAAAGACAATCTTGTGGAATACGGATTCAGACTTCCGTCCGCCTACGACAACAGACCTCTTCGTTTCGAGGAGTTCGACGCACGCATACGTCAGCTCGTGTGCATGTCCGCAACGCCTGCGCAGTATGAGCTTGACAGAGCGGATTTGGTTGCCGAACAAATCATAAGGCCGACGGGACTTCTCGACCCCGAAATCGAAATCAAACCTATCGACGGACAAATCGACGACCTCATCGGCGAGATAAACGCCGTCGTCAAAAACAAGGGCAGAGTGCTTGTTACGACGCTCACCAAAAAGATGGCGGAAAACCTTACCGACTATCTCAAAGAAGTCGGAATCAAGGTGCGCTACATGCACTCGGACATAGATACGTTGGAGCGCATCGACATCGTAAAAGGCTTGCGCGAAGGCGAGTTCGACGTGCTTGTCGGTATCAACTTGTTGCGTGAAGGTCTAGATCTTCCCGAAGTGCAACTTGTGGCAATTCTCGACGCCGACAAAGAGGGCTTTTTGCGCAGCGAAAGCGCACTTATACAGACCATCGGCAGAGCGGCGAGAAACGACAAGGGCAGAGTTGTGATGTACGCGGACACAATCACGCAATCGATGCAAAGAGCTTATGACGAAACAATGCGTCGTCGCAAGATTCAGGACGAGTACAACAAGGCGCACGGCATCGTACCCAAGACGGTTGTGAGCGCAATCAAAAACTCGCTTGAAATCACCAAAAAGGCAGTTAACACCGAGAAATTGAGCGTTATAGATATGATTAAGGAGATTGAACGTCTGAAAGGACTTATGCAAGTCGCCGCCGAAAGACTGGATTTCGAAAAGGCTATCGCAATACGCGACGAGATGAACGATCTCAAAAAACAAATCAAAAAACTGAGCTGAAAGAACTATGAGTATTGACAAAATTATCATCAAAGGCGCAAGAGAAAACAACCTCAAAAACGTCGACTTGGAAATACCTCGCGACAAACTTGTCGTGTTTACCGGGCTTAGCGGAAGCGGCAAATCGTCGCTTGCTTTCGATACGATTTTTGCGGAAGGACAACGACGCTATGTCGAAAGTCTTTCAAGTTACGCGCGCATGTTCCTGGGACAAATGCAAAAGCCGGACGTGGACTATATCGAGGGGCTTTCGCCGGCGGTTTCAATCGACCAAAAAACAACGTCGCACAATCCTCGCTCCACCGTCGGTACGGTGACGGAGATTTACGATTATTTTCGTTTGCTTTTTGCAAGAATCGGCACGCCTCACTGTCCAAAATGCGGACGGGAAATCGAGCGTCAGACCGTCGACCAGATTTGCGACAAGATCATGGAAAAAGAAGGTGCGAAACTCCAGATTCTCGCACCTGTCGTCAGAGGCAGAAAGGGTGAATACCGCAAGGAACTCGAACAGTTCAAACGTGCAGGTTACGTGCGTGTGAGAATTGACGGAGCAAACTATACTCTCGACGAAGAAATAAAACTCGACAAAAACGTGAAGCACGACATAGGCGTGGTTATCGACCGTATCGTCGTCAAGGACGGAGCGCAAAGGCGCATATCCGACGCAATCGAAAACGCAATCAAACTTTCCGAAGGACTTGTGATTGCCGATTTTGACGGCGAAGAGGTGCTCTATTCGACAAAGTACGCTTGTCCCGATTGCGATTTGAGTTTTGAGGAACTTACTCCCAGATTGTTTTCTTTCAACAATCCCTACGGTGCGTGTCCCGAATGCGGCGGACTCGGTTTTCGCAACGAAATCGACGTCAATTTGCTCGTCACCGATTGGAATAAATCGCTCAAAGACGGCGCAATCAAAGTGAGCGGCTGGGATGCCGGGCATATGTCGCAAATGCAATTCAAGGCACTTGCACAGGCATACGGCTTTTCGTTGGATACTCCTCTCAAAGATTTGCCGAAAAACATTCTTGACATAATATTTTACGGCAATGACGGCGACCGTATTCCCATGGAATACAACTCGCGCACGTTCAGCGGTTTTTACAAGGCAAGCTACGAAGGCGTGGCGAGAAATCTTATGCGCAGATATGTGGAAACGGACAGCGAGCTTATAAAAAACGAAATCGCCAAATATATGAAAGAAGTGCCTTGCTCCAAGTGCGGCGGAAAGAGACTCAAACCCGAAGCGTTGGCGGTTACGATTGCAGACAAAAATATATACGACCTCACCGAGATGTCGATTGCAAAACTCAAAGAGTTTATGCAAAAGCTCGAACTCACTCAAACGCAACATCTCATCGCGGACAGAATAATAAAAGAGATTTGCGCAAGGCTCGACTTCCTCATCAACGTCGGGCTTGACTATCTCACGCTTTCACGCTCGGCAACTACGTTGAGCGGCGGCGAATCTCAACGTATCCGTCTTGCAACGCAAATAGGCAGCGGACTTACCGGCGTTTTGTATATCCTCGACGAGCCTAGCATTGGCTTGCATCAAAAGGACAATCAACGTCTTTTGCAATCTCTCAAAAACTTGCGCGATATCGGCAACACGCTCATCGTCGTCGAACACGACGAAGAAACAATCCGCAACGCAGACTACATCGTGGACATAGGTCCCGGTGCCGGCGTGCACGGCGGAAAAGTCGTGGCGTGCGGAAGCGTTGAGGATGTAATAAAGAGCAAGGACAGCATCACGGGCAAATATCTGAGCGGAGAACTCTCAATCCCCGTGCCCATCGCAAGACGCTCGTCAAACGGCAAATTTATCGAAATCAAAGGCGCAAGACAAAACAACCTCAAAAACGTGGACGTTAAAATTCCGCTTGGTGTGTTCAACTGCATCACGGGCGTGTCTGGTAGCGGAAAATCCTCTCTCGTCAACGAGGTTTTGTATCCCGCGCTTTCAAACGCGCTCATGCGCTCGAATATCCGTCAAGGAAATTATGATTCTATCGAGGGCATCGAAAATCTTGACAAAGTTATCTGCATAGACCAAAGCCCCATCGGCAAAACTCCGCGTTCGAATCCCGCAACCTACACGGGCGTGTTCGGAGATATACGAGAGTTGTTTGCGTCGCTTCCCGACGCAAAAGCAAGAGGTTACACGGCAGGCAGATTTTCCTTCAACGTCAACGGCGGAAGATGCGAACATTGTCAAGGCGACGGCATCATCAAAATCGAAATGCACTTTTTGCCTGATGTTTATGTGCCGTGTGAAGTCTGCAAGGGCGCAAGGTATAATCGCGAAACTCTCGAAGTGCGCTACAAAGGCAAAAACATCAGCGAAGTGCTGGATATGACGATAGAGGAAGCCACCGAGTTTTTTGCCAACATACCCAAAATCAAAAACAAAATCAAGACGCTCAACGACGTCGGCTTGGGTTACGTCAAACTCGGTCAATCCTCAACCACTTTGAGCGGCGGCGAAGCGCAACGCGTCAAACTTGCCACCGAACTTTCTCGTCGTTCCACCGGCAAAACCGTCTACATCCTCGACGAACCGACCACCGGACTTCACACACACGACGTCGCAAAACTCATCACCATTCTCGACCGACTTGTCGAACAAGGCAACACCGTCATCGTCATCGAACACAATCTCGACGTCGTCAAAGTTGCTGACAACGTCATCGATCTCGGCCCCGACGGCGGCGATCGCGGAGGCACGATAGTTGCGCAAGGAACCCCCGAAGAGGTGAGCTGTGTAGATCGATCCTACACCGGTCAATTCCTGAAAGATGTGCTAAATCGCGTCTAACTTTGTCAAGCACGGCTTGCTCCAAAATCGTGTACGCTTGTGTACACTTGGTTTTGATGCAAGCCGCACTTTCCTTGTTATCCATCGATTTAGCCCACTTTAAAAAAACGTACTATTTGGCGAATAACTGCGTCAAAGCCCTTTTCCTCTCCCGTCACGTACGCGTCAGTACGTTGGGCGTGTTCACAAAAGGGCTTGTTCTTGTTCTTCATCCAAATATCGCGTTTTTGCAAGACGTGCAAAAAATTGCGCCAAACTTGTGCATCGATTTGGCGCACTTTCGAAAATGTGCTATTTGTCAAAAATATAATTGATATAGGGGGATAAAATGATAAAACTTGTTGATTTTTTGAATATTAAGGACTGTGATTTAAAAAAATATAAAATTCATTTTGCAATCGGAACAAAGGATAAGCTCGAACCTTATCAAACTTTTTTGATAGGCGATTTTGACGAGTGGCAAAGTGTTCAGGCAAACAGGAATTTCAATTTGGATTATGTAATTTCGCTTATATATTGCAAAAAAGACGTTTGGATGTTCGCAGGAGTTTTTAAAGTGTGTTCACAGCCGAAAACGGTGTTGCACAAGGGCAAAGAATGTTGGAAATATACGCTTGAAAAAACTGATATGCAAAACGATATGATAGGCAGAGCGTTTGTCGAATATAACAAGAATTTTAGAGCATCGTATCCGTCGCTTACGTTGAAGCCGAAAAACGGTGAAGCACCGAAAGATATGTGCATTGTTTCGATAAGCGAAAAACGAGCGACCATAAACGATTTTGAAGGTTTTGACAAAATCAACGTGACGTATCAAACGTTAAAATACATAATCGACAATGATATTCAATCGTGGAAAAGCGCGCTTTCAAACGTGAAAGGGATTTATCTGATTTCGGACACGAAGAGCGGAAAGCAATATGTCGGCAGCGCATACGGCGATGAATGTATATGGCAACGTTGGCAAGCATATGCAAAAACGGGACACGGTGGGAATGTCGAGCTGAAAAATTTGCTTGAACAAAACGGAATCGACTACAAAAATAATTTTAGATATGCCGTACTTGAAGTATGCAATATGAATTTGGGCAATGAGTATATAATCGCAAGAGAATCGTATTGGAAAGATATTTTGATGACAAGAAAGTTCGGATTGAACAGTAACTGATAATAAAAGAATCGAGCGGTGCGCTCGATTTTTTTATTGCAAATATCAACCTCGGATTTATTCGATGCCGAAGGAGTTTTTGAGCAAAAACGATATGAGGGATGATACGGACGAATGAGATATCGTCGATAAATCCGATGTGCAAAATCCGTACATCGCAAGCGGAGTGTCACCGACAAAAGAGATTGACGGTGTATAGTCGGACAGTGCTTTGGCAACGGCTGCGAGCATGTCGCCGAAGATGGAAGTCGACAAAACGACGTCGAGTGTTGTCGGGTTTTTGATTATCGTGTTCAAAACGTCGGTGACGTCTTGCATATCGACGGATACAAAAGGATAATCCTCGTTGACGTCGGCGACGATTTTTCGCCAGAGTTTCGAAGAGGTGAGTTTGTCGGCTTTGTCGGCAAGTGTAAGAGCGCGGCGGGAGCCGTTTGCGATGTCGTAGGCAACGCGTGCGGTGCGTTCGATTTCAAGTTCGCTGTATCTTTCGACGTCATAGGCTTCACGGCCGAAAGAGGAGTTGTTCGCAAAGCCTTTTTCGCCTTCGTATATGCCGCCGTTTTTGTCTTGAACTATGCAATACAAGTGGTTTACATTGTCGATATTGCGTGATAAAGTTGCGATTTGTGCATAAAGTCCCAATGATTTGCGTATGGAATCGGCAATAAGTTCGTCTTGTTTGTTCGTTGCAAAAAACAGAATCGCATTTGCGGTTTTTGCTTTTTCAAGCACGTCGGCATCGCAAAAATCCGACGATTGAAAATCGAATTTCAAGTATTGATTTTCGCAAGAAGAGAGTTGCGTTTTCGCCTGTGCAAAAAACGAGTTTTCTTGTTGATTTGTTTTGCTGCTTAAAAATAGTATTCTGTTCATAGCCGTGCGCTTTAATATTGGAAGTTATATTTATATTATAGCTTTTTTAATAATATAGCAATTTGCTTTTTCGGTCAATTTGATTTTTATCTGCGATCTTATGCGTATAAATGTATTAAAATTGCATATAAATACTGAATAATTTATAAAATATGCATAAAATGTAAAAAATATAAAAATTATTTGTAAATTTATGCAAAAACAGTTGCAAAAATAATTCTACGTTGCTATTATATGTCGGTAAATTGAAAATAAAGTTTTTCGGAGATATAAAACCATGAAAAAAATAACAAAAATCAGCATATCCGTTTTGTTGATCGCAACCGTTGTCGGCGCATGCTTCGCGTTTGTTGCGTGCAACGACGACAGTTCGAATTTAGTGGCGGTTGCCGCAACCGATCTTTTGCAAGAGGACTTCGGCATTGCAGTCACAAAAGGCAACACCTCGCTTATGTCGGCTGTCAATCAGGTTGTCGACGAGTGGCTTGCAAACGGCAAAATGAATCAATATATGGATTATTACACTGCGCTTGCGAACGAAGAAAACGGCGGCGAAGCGGCGGTTGCTCCCGACGGCTTGCAAACGAGTTGGGATTTCGGCTCGGCAAGCGAAGTCGTGACGATGTACACCGAGTCGGGTTTTGCGCCGTACGAGTTTGTCAAAGGCACGAGCGTTGTCGGACTTGACGTTGCCATAATGTCGCAAGTTGCGCTCAATACGGGCAAAAAGCTCGAAGTGAAAGACGTCATGTTCGACGTCATCGCAACAAACGTCGCGCAAGCAAGCGGCGACGCAGTGGGTGCGGCAGGCATTACTATCAACGACGAACGCAAACAAGTCGTGGATTTCAGCCACGTTTATTCAAGCTCTACTCTCGTCGTCGTGTCCAAAGACGGACAATTCAAGAGCGTCAAAGATCTTGCCGGCAAGAGCGTAGGCGTGCAAGAGGGCACGAGTGGCGACCTTATCATCAGTGCGGCAAAGGGCGCGGGATACGTCTATGAAAACGAGGACGGCAACGAAGTCGTCGTCAAGGCAGAGGGCGCAACCGTCAAGCAGTACAAGCAATACGCTCTTGCTCTTCAAGACCTCAAAAACGGACGTATCGACGCAATTCTCATGGACAAACTCCCTGCGGAATTGATGCTCAAATAAGTCGAATAGGTGATATCATGATTTTAGCGGCAACTTTGCAAGAGCGTCTATACCGCGCTTTCATTTACGACGACAGGTACAAACTCTATTTTCAAGGATTGGGCAACACATTGCTCATCGCCTTCCTTGCCACGCTTATAGGTGTGGCTATCGGTGTGGTTTTGGCAATGATAAACTACGTTTCAAAAAAGACGGGAAAGCTCAAAGTTCTGTCCGCAATCTCAAAAACCTACATAATGATTATCCGCGGAACGCCCGTGGTTTTGCAACTGTTCATAATGTATTTCGTGGTGCTTGCTTCCTCAAACAACGGCATCGCAATCGGCGCGCTTACGTTCGGTTTAAACTCCGGCGCATACGTTGCCGAAATCGTCAGGGCAGGTTTCGAGAGCGTGGATTACGGTCAAATGGAAGCGGGCAGATCGCTTGGTATGTCCACGGGACAAACGATGATAAGAGTCGTTACTCCGCAAGCCGTACGCAATGTTTTGCCACCGTTGTTCAACGAGTTTATAACGCTTGTCAAAGAAACGGCAATCGTTGGTTACGTCGGCATACTCGACCTTGGCAAAGTGCCCGGAATCATTCAATCGAGGACTTTCGATTATTTGTTTCCCTTGCTCATTGCGGCGTGTATGTATCTCGTCATAGTTATGGGGCTTACGGGCATACTTAAACTTGTTGAAAAACAGATGGCAAAAACCGATCGCAACTACAAAAAAATAAGTGTTCGCGGAAAGAAAAAAGACTATATCGTGGAGGCGTAAATTATGTTGAGCGCAATAAATCTGACAAAAAAATTCGGCGATTTGCTTGTTCTTGACGACATCACCGAAACGATAAAAGAGGGCGAAAGGGTGGTTATTGTCGGTCCCAGCGGCGGCGGAAAATCCACGTTTTTGCGTTGTCTGAACTGTCTTGAAGATCCCACTGCGGGCAAGATTATGTTTGACGGAGTGGACCTTGCAGACCTCAAAGTCGACATCAACGAACAGCGTGAAAAAATGGGTATGGTGTTTCAACAATTCAATCTTTTCAACAATATGACGGTGAAGCAAAACATCACGCTCGCGCCCGTGCAAATAGGCGTAAAAAACATGCGTAAAACAAAGCGTAAAAACGCCTTCGTGCCGCTTTACAACAAGTGGTTCGAGATGTTCGGCCAAAAGCACAACGCAAAAATCGACAAAAAGGTCGAATTGCTCAAATCTAAACTTGAATCGCTAAAACTGCAACTTGAACCTATCGTTTGTGCATGGGAAGGTACAAAAGTCATAAAAGAGATAAGCGGAAAATCATATGCCACATACGATGCGAAACTCACAAAACAAAAACTTGATTTGACCGAGAAAATCGAAAACGTAGAGCGCAAAATCACTCACTCCGCGCATGCGCAAAAAAAAGAATTTCAACCGCTTGCGTACACGTCGAAAAAGCAAATCAAGCAGGATGCAGACAACCGCGCGGGCGAACTTTTGAAGCGTATAGGACTCGAAAGCAAAGCTGACGTTTATCCGTCGACTTTGAGCGGCGGACAAAAGCAACGTGTGGCAATCGCTCGCGCACTTGCGATGAATCCAAAAGTCATGCTCTTCGACGAGCCGACTTCCGCTCTCGATCCGGAAATGGTGGGCGAAGTGCTTGACTTAATCAAACAGGTTGCAAACGAGGGCATGACGATGGTTATCGTAACGCACGAGATGGCGTTTGCAAGAGAAGTCGGCACTCGGATTCTCTTTATGGCGCAAGGCAAAATTCTCGAACAAGCACCGCCGGATGAGTTTTTTAACAACCCTAAATGCGACCGTCTCAAAGAGTTTTTGCACAAAGTGCTGTAATGTGCCAATGAAAAACGAACAAAAAAATGTCCGAACAGAGCCTTGCTGAAATAAAGAACATAAGAAAAAGCAGAATCGAGAAATCTGTGTAAGTGATAAAGAAGAATATGCATAAACAAAAACCGCCGAATCGAATCGGCGGTTTTTGCGTGTTTTTATCATCATTCAAACAGAAATTCGGTTGTCTTCAAAGTGCGATTTCCACATCGCCGATAGGATATGCTTTGCAGGAGTGGATATATCCGAACATCTCGTCTGCGTGGCGAAGGAGCACGCCTCTTGGCATAAACACTTTGCCCGAAACAAGTTTGACTCTGCAAAGAGAACATTCGCCGCTGCGACAGCATACGTTGACTTTGACGCCTGCTCGTTCAAGCGCACACAAGATTGATTCGTTGCATTTTGCGTCGATAATCTTGTCACCTACTTTGAGTTTGAAAACCTCTGCGCCGCTCAATTCTTGCGGGAAACCCGGTTCGTTTTGGATATCTTGGCGTGTGCCGAACATCTCGCGGCGGATATCGCGAGGACGGACATTGAGAGAGTGCAAAGCGTCAACGCAGAAGTCGGTCATCACTTGCGGACCGCAAAGGTAGAATGTCGTTTTTCTCAAATCTTTGACGACTTCGCTTATGCAGTTTGCATCGATAAAACCGCTTCTGTCGCCGCCTTTTGCGTCCTTGTCCGACAAAATCAAGGTGTAGGTGAAGTTGGGGTAGGTTTTTGCAAATGCTTTGAGTTCGCTGTCAAAGATTGCCGCCTCGGCGTTTCTTGCGCCGTAGAGAAGATGCACTTCACGATCCAAACCTCTCTCCAAAATCTCGCGAATCATCGACATAAACGGGGTGATACCCGAGCCGCCTGCGAGGAAAACCGAGCGTTTGTAGTGGAAAACGGGGTTGAAGTGGAACACGCCGGCAGGTCCGTTGGCTTGCAGAGTGTCGCCTACTTTCGCACGGTCGAGGAAGTAGTCGGACACAAAGCCGCCCTTGATGCGAGCAACGGTGATTTCATAATACGCTCTTTGACGAGGAGAGGAGCAAATCGAGTAGGGACGAGTGGTTCTCACGCCGTCGATTTCGACCGCTACGTTGATATATTGACCGGCCTCAAACGGGGGGAGATATCCGTTTTCGCTGACGAAACGAATGGTTTTTGCGTCTTTTGTGGCAGGGATTATCTCGGAGATTCTCAAATTCAAAACCGCAGGATGAAGCTGATCGACAATTCTTTGTGTTCTTGTTTTATCAAGAGAAAAGTCTTTGCCGACTTTTTCGGAAACGGCGATTTCGTTGAGGATGTTTTTGCCGTTTTTCATGGTGCCGATAAGAGTTTCTTTTATTGTTTTCATATTACTTCATCTCCTTCAAAATTCTGTTTGCGATTTTGTTGCCGTACATATAGTTCGGACCGAAACCGCAGGTATTCACCCAGCCCGACGCAAAGTAAAGGTTGTCGATAAACATTTCTTGCGGGAAGAAGAACACCGAGGATTTGAGGTTTTGCTCATAGCCGTAAATTGCTCCGCCGGGGTGGTGCAGATAGCGCATATGCGTGATGGGCGTTGCGATTTCGATTTCCTCGATATGGTCTCTTAGGTTGGGATAGAGTTTTTCGAGGCGGTCAACGATTGTATTTGCGGCGGCATATTTTGCGTCGTAGTATTCATCGGGAGAGAGTTTTTCCCACGCGTCGCTAAATTTAAGAGTGCCTGCCGTAAGCACGCTCGTTCCGGCGGGATATCCGTCCTTGTCGTCAACTGTGTAGCAAGTCGATACGATAGGGTCGATTGTCGTGTCGAGGCAGTACGCGTTTTTGAAGTCGCGGTTTGCGTTTAGGCTCGAATAGGTGAGGTTGAACGAATCCTTGAATCCGACTTCTTCGGGAGGACAGTCAAGTGCAATAAAACAGGTGAGAGCAGAGATACCCACATCATAGTTTTTGAAGTAGGGGATAACTTCCTTTGGCACTTTGTCCTCGTCGATGAGGTTGTTGTAGGTCACTGTCGGAGATACGTTGGACACCACGACTTTTGCGCGGTATTCCTCGCCGTTCTGGTCGATTGCGCCGATTGCTTTGCCGTTCTCGACAATGATTTTGTTGATTCCGCAGTTTAGTTTTACCTCGCTTCCCGTCTTGACGATTGCGTCCATAAGTGCTTGCGACATAACTTGCGAGCCGCCTCTCAAATAGTAGGGCTTGTCGCTGATATAAATCGCCGTGCATTGCGCAAGTATGGAGAAGGGGAACTTTTCGGGCGGTACACCCATAAAGCACCAGTAAGCCGACAAGCAAAGTTGAATCTCTTTGCCCTTGAAAATCTCGCTCAATACATCGTCGGTGCTTCTTGCGCCGTATGTTGCAAGAGTGGGGTAGAGCTTGGGAAAACCTACTTTCATAATCGCCTTTTTCAAAGCGTTCGGTTCGCCCGCGGACTTTGCGCTCTTTGCAGCGAAGTCGCCTGCTTCTTTGTAGAACTTAAAACAAATGTCAAAATACTTCAAGATGCCTTCTTTTTCTTCGGGGAACATCTTGATGAGTGCTTGCTCCGCTTTCTTTCTGTCGGCAGGAATAGGCACGCGCTTGCCCCCCGGCAAGTTGATGGAAAAGAGAGAGTCGATGGGAATCCACTCGATTTTGTCCAGAATTCCGTACTCTGCAAAAAGTTTGCGCAACGGACCGGGATTTTGCTCCGTGCCCATCGATGAGAGCTGGTGAAGTGCAACTTCAAATTCAAAGCGTCCGCGTCTGAAAGACGTACCGCATCCGCCGGGGATATTGTGTTTTTCAAACACGCACACTTTTTTGCCTGCTTGCGCCAAGGTCAATGCAGCGGATAAACCGCCGTTGCCCGAGCCTATGATAATGGCATCGTAAGTTTTCATTTGATTCCTCCAAAAATTGTTTGGTCTAACCAAGGTTCATTATAAATAAAACGTATCAAATGTCAATGCAAATTTATCGAAAGCGCTACAATGCTTGAAAATCGACAAAAACTCAAAATAATCCTTGCAAATTTTTCAGGTTTTGTTATATAATGCAATTGTGGTATTTGGTTAAACCAAAGTTTGAAACGGAGTAAAAATGAAATTCAATCAAATCATTGCGCCTTCAATGAAGGAGTTGTTTATCAAAGAAATCGAAGCACTCATACTGTCGGGACAATTAAAAGTCGGCGACAAATTGCCCACCGAGCGCGAACTTGCCGACGAGATGAAAATCAGTCGCACAATCGTCAACTTGGGTTTGTCGGAATTGAAAAACAAGGGCTTTATCGACATCGTGCCGAGAAAAGGCGCGTTTGTTGCCGACTATGCAAAAAACGGCAAGCTCGACACTTTGATTTCAATCATAAACTTCAACGGCGGTAGGTTTGACAAAAAAACCGTCAATTCCATTATGGAATTCAGGCGTATCAACGAGGGCGAAGGCACTTATCTGGCGGCAAAATATCGCACGGACGAGGACGTAAAACAGTTAAAAAGCATTCTCGAAGACGTCAAAAACTGTGACGACAGGGTGGAAATCGCCCACAAACTTTTCAAGTTTCACCACGTGATTTTGTGTGCGTCCGGCAACAATATTTTTCCGCTTGTCTACAATGCTTTTGAAAGTTTTTTCCTCAAACTCATATCTTCGCTTTTCGGCTATTGCGACAAGGAAGAAATCCTTTTCGGGCTTGATAAGGTGGTTGCCGCAATCGAGCAAAAGGACTGCGAGGGCGCACGCAATCAAATCGAAACAATTTTCAAAAACGGTATCGAAGACATCAATAAACACTGCATTGACTATTCGGTATATTGATTCTTTGTCGCAAAATACTCACAAATTGCGGTTGACAGGTTGCAATCGCAATCTTTAAGGTGCGTTAAGGTCGTTTTCCGCACTTTACAAATCGATTTATAAATGTTAACATATAATGTAATCTTGTAAATCTATGTACGTGCGGATGATACGAGCGGATGCGTTGCAATGATTTTGCAACTCTGAGCGCGAGTTGACGAAAAGGAATATGAAATACGGCGAGTTCAAACAACAGTTTCAAGCGATAAAAGACGGTCGGGCAAGTTTTGCGCCCGTCTATATCGTGTCGGGCGACGACGAGTATTTGAAAGACGAGGTGCTTGCCTTGTTCAAGAGCGCGGTCGATCCCGAATACGCCGATTTCAATTTTTCAAGCGTGTCGGGGGACGGCGGTATGAGCGAGGCGATAGACTCTGCATACACGTTTCCTGTGTTCGACAATCGCAAAGTGGTGCTTTTGTCTTTGGAGAGCGCACCGAGCGAGAGCGACAAAACCGCTTTTGAAAAGTATCTTTCAGATCCGTGCGAAACGAGCGTTCTCGTCATAGACTGCGACGACGAAATCGCCAAAGCGTTCAAGAGCAAAAAGGCGCAGGCGGTAAGCTGCTCACGCCTTGACGACGTTGAGATTTTGAGCGAAATCGACGAGCTTTGCAAAAAGCCGCCTCAAATCAAAATCGACCGAGATGCCGCTGTGGAACTTATATCCAGAACGCAGGGCAGTATGGCGCGCATAGCAATCGAAATTGCCAAACTCAAATCGTACAGCAACGGCACGATAACCAAAATCGACGTGTGCGAGATGGTGAGCGCGGATATCGATTTTCAGATATACGAACTTGCAAACGCCGTGAGTGAAAAGAACGCCGCCAAGGCTCTCGAAGTGCTTGACGTATTTTTCAAAAACGGCATAAGAGGCGTGACGATAATCAACAGACTTTACGACAAGTATCGCAATATGCTACATGCCGAACTCAACAAAGGGCTGTCCAACGACGATCTTGCAAAGTTGCTCGGAATGAAGAGCGGCGCAGTGTATTTTTTGAGAAAAGTGTCCTCAAACTATTCTCAAATGCGCTTGAAAAGATGTGTGGACTATTTGCACGCGTTGCAATTTGACGTGCTTACCGGCAAACGCGGCGACGTGAGCGCAATCCACGAAGCAATATTGCAGTTGCTTGTCATTTAAGGAGATAATATGCAAAACAAAATTGACAAAAAGTATTACGTGTGGATATGGTTGGGACTTATTTTTGCCACGTTCGTTCGCAACGTTTTCCCAATATATTCGCAAATTAACGGCATGCTTGCAGAGGCTTCCAGATTGAGCACTTTGAGCGGCGTGTTTTCGATAGTTTTTTCCTACGGACTTATTCCCGCGGCGGTGACCTTCCTTCTTGCGCTCATACTTTACTACATCACCGCGCGCCGTCACGTCAACTATATCAGCCGCAACGATTTTTGTTATTGGGTGATGATATTCACCGCCGTGCCGCGAGTGATTGTGGGTATAGTCGAGAGCTTTGCAATCCTCAATCCGAACGTTTACGTGTTCACATCGACGGTGCTCGACGCATTGCTGTTGCCGGCGTCCTATCTTACGATGTTCCTTTGGATATTTGCAAAGAAATACAAGCTCAATCCCGTTGAAAAGCGCAACTCGTTTGCGACGCTTTCGACGATATATATGATCTTTTACGGCATAGGCGTGCTCGGTGAAAATCTGACGATCGTCGCACTCGGCGCGGACAAGGAGCTTGCAAGCGAACTTGCCGATTATTTGAGCCAACTCGGCTATATCGTAGGCACTATATCCACGCCTCTTCAAACGGTGTCCAGCGCGATTGCGATATGCGTTTTCGCCGCTTATCTGGTTGCGGTGATAGTGCTTGCGATTTTGTTTAGAAAAAAATCGGACGAGTTCAGAAACGAGGATACGAGGGACGCGTATTTCGAAAAACACCCCGCCGGATACGGCTACGAGCGCAGGGACGACGTGGGCGATACGTTTGACGAGTTTGAAAGAAAACACGTACACAAAAAAGACGATTCCGACGACGATCACAAGTCGGGCGGCGGAAACGTGTTTGACGAATTCGATATTTGATTGAAAGAAAATTCGATAAAAATTCCGCAAAACAGCGGTTAGAGAGGGTTTTATGGCATACAACTTTGCTCAATACGTAAACGGTATCAACCTTTATTTCATCATCGATATGGTGATTTTGGTGACCGTTTTCGCAATTATGCTGAGCTTTTTCGTTTACAAGCGCAACATGAAGGTGTTTTTCCTTTTGTTGCTCGGCGCGGTGTTGGACGTGCTTGTCAACGTGCTTTCCGAACTGTTGGGAGGTGCGGTTTTGGCTATATCGAAATATGTTATGCATTTTGTTGTGATTTTTGACATAGTTGCGGCGTGCGTTGTGTATCAAAACGACCTCAAAAACCTCTTCCAAAAGGTTTCGACGGCAAAAGGTTTTGAAACGCACAACAGCGACGACGAACTTCGCGACGCAACGGCGGAGATTCTCACCGCATGTCAGGATATGGCAAAACAAGACGTGGGCGCAATCATAATCATCGACAGCGCAGGCGATATTCACGACAACATTCTTGACACGGGCACAAGGCTCAACGCAACCCTCAGCGCGCCGCTTTTCGAGAGTATTTTCAACACGAAAGCTCCTCTCCACGACGGCGCGGTTATCGTCAGAGGCAACAAAATTATTGCGGCAGGCTGCTTTTTGACGCTCACCCAACGCAATGTAAACAAGGAAATGGGCACAAGACACCGCGCGGCTATCGGTATCACGGAAGACACCGACGTGTTGTCAATAGTTGTCAGCGAGGAAACCGGCATAATCTCCGTTGTCAAACACGGCGAAATCAAACGTTATATGACAATGGACAAGCTCAAAGACGAAATCGAAGAAGCATACGGCATTTCACCCACGGCTATCGCGCTTCGCGAAGCTCACGCAAACCGCAAAATCGGCGGCAGAATCCGCAGAAACGGGAGATTTAAATGAAAACGATAAGAACTTGCGATATTCTTGTGCCTAACGGTTGCGACCACAACAAATGGTCCGTCGTTGCGTGCGATCAGTTTACGTCCGAGCGCGGATATTGGAAAAAACTCGAAGAGTACGTGGGGGAGAGCCAAAGCACGCTCAAACTCATTTTCCCCGAAGCGTATCTCGAAGACGAGGACAAGGACGAGCGCATACTCAACATCAACCGCACGATGAAAGAGTATCTCGACGGCGGTGTGTTCAAAACTTTGAAGGACAGCTTTATCGTGTGCAAGCGCACCACGGCAAGCGGTATTTCTCGTTTGGGCATCGTGCTTGCGGTTGACCTCGAAGATTATTGCTTTACGCATCCGTCGAACGCGCATATACGCTCAACCGAAGGCGTCGTTCTCGACAGAATACCGCCGCGCCTCAAAATAAGGCAAGACGCTCCCGTGGAACTGCCGCACATCATGTTGCTTATCGACGACAGAAAGCACTCCGTCATCGAACCTATTTGGAGCGAGCGCGCAAGCCTTGAAAAAGTGTACGATTTCGATCTCAATATGGGCGGCGGACATCTCGAAGGGTATCGTATAGACGCACAAAAAGTCATTGACGTTTTTGAAAATTACATTGGCTCCGTGCAAAATCTTTACGGCGGAGATAAGAACGATTTTATCTTTGCGGTCGGAGACGGCAACCACTCTCTTGCCACGGCGCAAGCGCATTGGAATCGCATAAAAGAGGGGTTAACGGAGTCGGAAAAGGCAGTTCATCCTGCCAGATTTGCACTTTGCGAGGTTGAAAACCTGCACGACGAGGGCATAGTTTTCGAGCCGATACACCGCTTTGTGTTCGGCGTTGGCGAGGACTTTGTGCCGTATATGCAAAAAGCTCTTTCGGGTGAAAAGGAAATCGTCGCTTTCGACAAAAACGCCGAATACAAATTGCACGTGGACAAGATCGGAGCAAAGGCGATAAAAGACGTCCAAGACGCAATCGACGCATACATAAAAGAGCATAGCGGCTGCGTTGTGGACTATATCCACGGCATAGAACACCTCAAAGACGTTGCGGCGCACAACGACGGCGTTGCAATCGTTATGCCGAAAATCGAAAAGGAAGAACTTTTCGGTTACGTCCTCAAAAACGGCACTCTTTGCCGCAAAGCGTTCTCAATGGGCGAGGCGGAAGAAAAGAGATATTATTTCGAAGCAAAAAGAATAAAATAATTTGTGCTTTTGCACGGGCGGTTGCAAAAGTAGACGCATAAAATAGTGTAGGGACACAATATGAAAGTTTGTAAATTCGGCGGAACGTCTATGGCGAACGGCGAGACGATTTCTCGTGTAATCGACATCGTAAAGAGCGATCCGCAAAGAAAGTATATCGTTGTTTCCGCGCCTGGAAAACGCAGCTTGGCGGACGTCAAAGTGACGGACGCTCTTTATGCGTGCTTCAACGAAAAACTTGAAAAAGGCAACTGCACACAGTCTTTCGAGGTCGTGCGCAAACGCTTCAAAGATATCGTGCGCGCACTGGATTTGGATTTCGATATAGATTTCGTTCTCGATGAGGTCAAGGCGGGCATCGACAAGAGCGTTACAAAGGATTACGCCGCATCGAGAGGCGAGTATCTCAATGCGCTCATCTTGGCAAAAAAGTTGGGATTTGAATTTGTCGATACGCAAAATATCATAAAATTCAGCGACGAAAAATTGCAAATGCACTATTCGCTCGACCTCATTAAGCAAAGGCTTGAAGGGGTGGAATACGCCGTTATCCCCGGTTTTTACGGCTCGAATCGCGACGGAAGGATCACCACTTTTTCACGCGGCGGCTCGGATATAACGGGTGCGCTCATCGCGCGCGCCGTCGGTGCGGACGTGTACGAAAACTGGACGGACGTAGACGGATTTTTGACCGCCGATCCAAGAGTTGTGGACAGCCCCGAAATCATCGATTTTTTGAGCTATCGCGAACTTCGCGAGCTTGCGTATATGGGAGCGGAGGTTTTGCATCCCGAATCCATATTCCCCGTGCGTAGCGTAGGAATCCCCATCAACATCAAAAACACTTTCAATCCGACCTATCACGGCACTATGATAGTTGCCGAAAAAAATCTGCCGAAAAACAAAAAAATCATCACTGGTATCGCAGGCAAAAAAGGCTTTACCATCATCAATATCGAAAAGGATATGATGAACTCCGAAATCGGTTTCGGCAGAAAAGTGCTTTCCGTGCTTGAATTTGAAGGAATATCTTTCGAGCACGTGCCGTCGGGCATAGATACGCTTTCCGTCGTCATTCGCGACGAGTACATCGCCGGCAAAATGCAAAAGGTGCTTGCCGCTCTTCAAGAGTCCATAAACGCCGACAATATCGAAATCCACAGCGGACTTTCCCTCATCGCAACCGTCGGACACAATATGGCGTCAAGACAGGGCACTGCCGCAACCCTTTTCGGCGCACTTGCCGACGCAAACGTCAACGTCCGCATGATAGACCAAGGCTCTTCCGAGCTTAATATCATCGTGGGTGTGGACACCTTCGATTATGAGAAGGCTATAAATTCAATTTATCACGCATTCAAACAATGACCGCGCTATTTGGCGAATAACTGCGTCAGGCACGACTTGCTCCAAAATCATGTACTATATGTACATTGGGTTTTGTTTCAAGCCGTGCCTTCCTTGTTCTTCATCCAAATAGCGCGGTCATTGTAAATAGCATGGTCGGGTTCGCGAATAACTGCGTCAGGCACGACTTGCTCCAAAATCATGTACCAAATGTACATTGGGTTTTGTTTCAAGCCGTGCCTTTCTTGTTCTTCATCCAAATATCGAGGTCATTGTAAATAGTATGGTTGGGTTCGCGAATAACTGTGTCAGACACGACTTGCTCCAAAAAAGTAAGCAACAAAAAAGCACTCATTGAGTGCTTTTTTCAATATGAGTCGGCAATGCCGAGCAAATAGTCTGTCGTTACGCCAAAATATTTCGCTAGGGCGATGATTTCAGTTATGGACGGCTCGCTTCTGCCGTGTTCCCAAAACCCTATGCAGTCGCAAGTTGTGCCGATTGCTTGCGCCAACGTCTTTTGAGTGATGCCGTCCTCTTTTCTTAATTCTTTTAATCTCTCTTGAAATGTCATATATGCGATTGTCGGCAAATTGCCGTGGTAGCATTGTGTACAATGCAACAAAAAAGCACTCGTCGAGTGCTTTTGATTTTAGTAGTTTCTTCTTCCGATGAGGTAGTCAACCGATACGCCGAAGAAGATGCTCAATTCAATCAAAGTGTCGTAGTTCGGTTGATTTCTGCCCACTTCCCAACCCGATATGGTGGATTTTGACACCTTGAGATGCTCCGCAAGGTCTTGTTGGAGCATGTTTTTCTCTTGACGCAGAGATTTCAATCTTTCGGGGAAGCAACTGTGCAGCATTTTTCTGTCCTTTATTTAGTGTATATATATAATAATACACAATTCGTGTTGATGTCAATTGTTGTTTGCGTTTTTGCGGTGAAATAGACGTAAAAATTCCGTAATCGTTTTCTGCACCGAGCAAAAAGAAGTTTTGGAGCGGTGGCAAAAATAAAGCAGCGCGGCGCATTGCAAGGTTGATTTATCCTGTTGTTTGGTGTACAATAAATCTAGGTGAAAATATGAAAGTTTCAAAGGTAATAAAATATACGTTATACTGGCTTGTGCAATGCACGTGGGGGATTTTGCAAACGCTGTTGGGGCTTGTGTTTTTCCTTAGATACGCGCACTGCAAGCATGAGTTTTATCACGGTGCGGTGCTTACCTATCACGACGGCAACTGGGGCGGAGTTTCGCTCGGTTCGTTTATTTTCGTAAACGCAAACCGCCCGGAAATCTGGACGAGGGACGCGCGAGTGCATGAGTACGGGCATACAATTCAATCATTGATTTCGGGGCCGTTTTATTTGCTTTTCGTCGGTATTCCGTCAACGATCTGGTGCAATACGAAATCTTTGCACGAAAAGAGAATGAGAGGCGAGATGAACTACTACGACTTGTACTGCGAAAGAGACGCAAACACGCTCGGCGCATGGGCAACAAAAGAAGAAAAGCCCAAACGCGAAAATACGGGCGAGGAACTGCGCAGACGCGGAATTATTACGGACTGAAATTCGGACGAAAATATAAACGCAATTTGTGCAACGTTCGGACAAAAAACACGGACGTAAACGGACAAAAATGCGGACGAAATAACGGACAAAACGGACAAATTAACGGACGTAAACATGCCGCAAAAGGACAAAAATAAGGACAAAATGGAAGACAGATACACAAGGACAAAAATGCTCATCGGCGACAAAATCGACGCTCTCAAAGCGGCGAAAGTTTTGGTTTGCGGCGTAGGAGGCGTAGGCGGCTACGTGGTTGAAGCTCTCGCAAGAGTCGGAGTTGGTACAATTGCGGTTTTGGATAACGACGTGTTTTCAGATAGCAATCTCAACAGACAAATTCTTGCCACCGTAGACACAATCGGGAAACGCAAAACCGAGGTTGCGGAGCAAAGAATAAAAGCCATAAATCCCGATTGCAAAACGATTGCGTACGACTTGTTCTATATGCCCGACACTGCGCAGAGCGTGCCTGTTGAAGACTTTGATTATATAGTTGACGCAATAGACACCGTGAGTGCAAAACTCGCGCTTATTGTTCGTGCAAAAAATGCGGGAGTGCCTATCATCTCGTGCATGGGGACGGGCAATAAACTCGGAACGAATTTCGAGGTTTGCGACATATACAAGACAAGCGTTTGCCCCCTTGCAAAAGTTATGCGAAAAGAGCTTAAATCAAGAGGAGTGAAGTCCTTAAAAGTCGTTTATTCAAAGGAAGAACCGCTTATTCCCAAAGATACTCCGCAAGAGAAAGGAAGACACATTCCCGGCAGTATAAGTTTTGCCCCCGCAATAGCAGGTATGGTGCTTGCAAGCGAAGTCATAAAGGATATAGCAAAGCTGTAAATTGCAAAACCCAATGTTTATATAGTGAAAACAACACGGTAAAATATCGGTTTCGACAGAAATTGCAAATTGCAAAATAAGATAAAGTTGAAAAATCATAAGACATGCAAAGTATATTCGACGGAAAACTCAATATCGAAGTTGCCGTTGCAAGCGGAATAGAAGCCGTTTGCAAGCGAGAACTTTTGCGCCTCGGTTACACTCCCGGCGGAGCGAATTTAGGACGCATAGAATTTGAAGGCGACTTTAAGGACGTGTTGCGAGCCAACGTGTTTTTGCGCACGGCAAACAGGGTGCGTATCGTGCTTGCAAAGTTCAAAGCGCAAACCTTCGACGAGCTATTCGACGGCATATACGCAATGCGTTGGCAAGATATATTGACTAAGGACGCAAGGATCGTTGTCGACGCAAAATCCGCAAAAAGCCAACTTTTTGCTTTGCGCTCTATTCAGAGTATAACCAAAAAGGCGATCATATCCAAACTTGCAAGCACTCTTGGAGGTTCGTTTGACGAGAGCGGAGCGACATATTGCGTCGAAGTTTCGTTTTTCGACGACGAAGCGACGGTTACGCTCGATACGTCGGGCGAAGGCTTGCACAAAAGAGGTTATCGCACGTATTTGGGCGACGCGCCAATACGCGAAACGCTTGCTGCGGCTATGATAGAACTTTCCGTATGGAATCCCGACAGAGCGTTTATAGATCCGTTTTGCGGATCGGGCACGATTCCCGTCGAGGCCGCGTTTATAGGACTGGATATTGCGCCGTGCATGAACAGAAATTTTGCATGCGAAAGTTTTGCAAACGCACCGAATTTGCGCCGAATCGTTCAGCAAGAGGCTCAGGAGCGCATAAAGCGCGACAAAGTTTTGCATATAAGCGGATTCGATATCAACAAAGACGCGATAAAACTCGCCTTAAAGCATGCCGAAAGAGCCGGCGTAAAAGACAAAATACATTTGCAAGCGGGCGATATGCGTGAGGTTTCCTCGCGTTTTTCGCACGGAGTTATCGTGACAAATCCGCCTTACGGCGAAAGACTTATGGATGAGGACGAACTCAAACTTTTGTATAAGGATTTCGGTGTAATGACGAAAAAACTCGATGAATGGTGCGTGTATGCAATCACGTCGTATAAGGCATTTGAAAAGTATTTCGGAAGGCGCGCGGACAAGGTGCGAAAGCTGTACAACAGCGAGCTGGAATGCAATTTCTATCAGTATCTCGCATCGCCACCTCAAAAGGTCAAAAACAAAAAAGAGTCTTTTGACAATGACGACAAACAATAATCGAAAATCACAATAAAACCGTTTTATCATATCAAAACATATGTTTAAAACGGTGTTTCGGAGAAATAATGAGAGCACTTATACAACGCACGTTCAAATCCGCACTGTCCGTCGACGGCAAACTTGTGAGCGAAATTCCGTCGGGGCTAACCATATTTTTGGGCATCGAAAAGGGCGACACCGAAGAGCAAGCCGACTACTTTGCACGCAAGGTTGCAAAGCTGCGCGTGTTCAGGGACGAGAACGACAAAATGAATCTCGATATAAAACAAGCGGGCGGAGAGATTTTGCTCGTGTCGCAATTTTCGCTTGCAGGAACGCTGGGCAAGGGCACGGGCAACCGTCCCGATTTCGGTCATGCGGAACTTCCCGACAGAGCGAGATATCTCTATGAAAGGGTGACCGAAAAAATTCGTGAAGAAGGCATCGTTGTCAAAAACGGCGTTTTCGGCGCACATATGTTTATCGAGCAGCAACAAGACGGGCCGTTGTCCTTTGTGTTCGAGTGCTGATTTTGGCTTTTGAGCTTTTCGATTTGGTGAACTATGGTTAAGATTATGTTTGTTTGTCTCGGAAACATATGCCGCTCGCCTATGGCGGAGTGCGTGATGAGCAAGATGATAAAAGACAATAATTTGCAAGATTGCGTAAGTGTTGCATCCTCCGCAACGTCTTTTGAAGAAGTCGGCAATCTGATTTATCCGCCTGCGCAGCGCAAACTCAGAGAAAAAGGCGTCGAGGTGCTTGCTCACAGAGCGGTGAGAATTACGCCGAAAGACGCAAAAGAATACGATTATATCGTCGGCATGGAAGAGCGCAACGTGCGCGCGATAAATCAAATCGTCGGTGACACCGGCAAAGTGTACAGGCTTTTGGATTTTTCTTCAAATCCGCGCGATATCGCAGATCCGTGGTGGACGGGTAATTTCGACGTGACTTACAACGACATCGTTGAGGGTTGTGAGTGTCTTTTGAAGTATATCGAGAACAACGATTTGCATTTGGCAAAGTAAAAGTTGAATTTCAGTCGTGAATATTTTTTAAATAACGGCAACGCCGTCAACGGTTTGTTATGGACAAAATAGAAAAAATACTTTTTGAAAACAGAGACGAAAAATATCGCGAGTTTCATTCCTCGCTCCTTCCGAATATAGACGGTCGAAGAATTATCGGCGTGCGTATGCCCACTCTTCGCAAAATCGCAAAGAGCCTTGAAAAAGACGCAAGTTTTTCAAACGAGGATAAAAACGCTTTTCTTTGCAATCTTCCTCACGAATACTATGAAGAAAACATACTGCACGCGATTTTCCTTTCGGGCGAAAAGAGTTTTGACGTTGCGATAGAAAAAGTTGAAGTGTTTTTGCCGTATATCGACAACTGGGCATTGTGCGACACTTTTTCGCCAAAGTGTTTTGAGAAGAGGGTAGATAAACTTTGGGGGCACATTGAAAAATGGCTTTGTTCTAATAAGACGTATACCGTTAGGTTTGGCATAGTATGCGCGATGCGATATTTTCTCGACGAAGATTTTTCAACGAATAAATTTGAAAAAGTGATTTCGGTTTCCTCAAACGAATACTACGTCAATATGGCAATTGCCTGGTACGTCAGCGTTGCGCTTGTAAAGCAATACGATGAAGTTTTGCCGTATATTGAAAACAACACCTTGCCAAAGTGGGTACGCAACAAAAGCATCCAAAAAGCATGCGAAAGTTTTCGCATTTCAAACGATAAAAAAGAATATCTAAAAACGCTTAAAATGCACGAATAGTGTTATATTGTTTAAAAATAGGCACAAATTCGACAAAGATTTGTTTGTGAATACACGATAAGTGCTACAAACCCTACACATCGACATATCAATTTTAAAGTTCCGATTAAAACACATATCGTGTATTGATTTTCATTATATTTTGTTTTGATATTTTGTCGTGCTCATTTCAAAAAATAAATAAAACATATGATTTAGAATTCAAACATTCGTATTTTAACCTACATATTTTAAATAAATGTTGGGTTTTGAGATAAAAACACTATCTTTTTTGATTTTTATGTGTTATAATCCACATATAATATAGTTATTAAGAGTTTCGCAAAAGCGTATAATTAATTGGGGAAGTTGACGCAATATTGACTTTTCGGACGTGAAATACAATGCCGTATTTGTCCGAGCGCGGAACTTCCGACGGGAATTTCTATGGCGAAAATTCGCCGTATCGGGACTATATGATTCGCCAAATAAATCATACAATCCAGAGGCTTTATGCTTAAACTTATAGATATCACCAAGGAATATAAGGTGGAGGAAGAGAGCGTTCTTGCCCTTCACGATGTATCCATTGAGTTCAGAAAAAACGAATTTGTTTCAATTCTCGGTCCTTCCGGCTGCGGAAAAACTACACTGTTAAATATTATCGGCGGTCTTGACCGCTATACAAGCGGCGATATTCAAATCGACAACGTATCCACAAAAGAGTACGACGACGTCGATTGGGACACCTATCGCAACCGCCGCATTGGCTTCGTATTTCAATCCTACAACCTTATTCCGCACATGAACATCCTCAAAAATGTCGCGATGAGCCTGACTCTTGCCGGCGTTGAAAGCGAGGAAAGAAAGGCGCGCGCTCTCGAAGCGTTGAGAAAAGTCGGGCTTGAAGCGCAGGCAAAGAAAAAGCCGAATCAACTTTCCGGCGGTCAAATGCAACGCGTTGCAATCGCTCGTGCGCTTGTAAACAACCCCGAAATCATCCTTGCGGACGAGCCCACCGGTGCACTTGACAGCGAATCCGGTATTCAAGTTATGGATTTGCTCAAAGAAGTTGCTCGGGACAGACTTGTCATTATGGTTACGCACAATCCGTCTTTGGCAGAAGAGTACAGCACACGTATCGTGTATTTAAAAGACGGGCAAGTCGTCGGTGATACGAAGCCGTACAACAGCGAGGACGAAGAGAACGAGATTCTCGACGAAGTGGTTGACGACAGCGTCGAGGAAAGAATCATAGAAATCGAAAAGTCCGGCGACGACGTGCAAATGTCCGAAGTCAGAGTAGAAGAGGCAAAGCCCAAGAAAAAGTCGTTTAAGGAAAAATTCCTCAAATGGAAGAAAGCGGACAGGGCGGGTATGAAACTTGGCACCGCAATCAATCTTTCGTGGAACAACCTTCTTGCAAAAAAAGGACGCACGCTTTTGACGTCAATCGCAGGTTCGATAGGTATAATCGGTATCGTGCTTGTTCTCTCGCTCTCAAACGGCGCTTCTGCGTACGTCAGAGGTTTGGAGGAGAGTGCTTTGTCGACTTATCCCATCACCGTCAACAAGTCAAGCATGGACGTTATGTCGCTGATGCAGGATCTTATGGGATTCGGTGGATCGTCAAAAAGCAACGAGCCTGTCGCTGACGATGTGTTCAAAGGCGAATTGGTGCTCGGAAATCTTATCCCAAAAATCATCAAAGGCAAGCCGAACGATCTGCATAGCCTGAAAAAGAAGATCGAAAACGAATTCGATCATAACTTGGCGACGGTCAAATACAATTACGGGACGACATTTAACGTATATGTCGACGATCCGAAAGATGAAAACAACTACATGAAGACAACGCCGTATTCCGAAAACATGTACGGACTGTTCGAGCAATTTGTAAATATTGCAAAAACCACTCCCGGGCTGAAAAATCTTGACATCGAAAATATGAAATTCGATATTATGGGCTCTCAAATGACAATAACTCAAGCCCTCTCGTATTTGTCAAGCATGATCGGTGAACCATGGAGCGAAATATCAAGCAATACAGATCTTGTAAACGCACAATACGAAATTGTCGGCGGCAAGTGGCCTGAAAAAGCAAACGAAGTCGTAGTCGCCGTAAGCGAAAACAACACAATCATCGACTATCAACTATTTATGCTCGGGCTTAAATCGAGCGCAGACCTGTCTTCGTTGCTTATCAACAGTATGCTCGGAAATGCAAAAGCCTTTGTCGAACAACCGTATTCGCTTGACGATTTGCTCGGTCTGGAATACAAAATCATGACAAATGTCGACTATCTTGACAAGCAAGAGGGTTCTGACACATGGGTTATGAATGACAGATCGAAACTTGAAAAGGATTATGTCAACGCTCGCGCCATGAGATTTGCAGACGGCACGGATACGATTAAAGTAGTCGGTGTTGTTCGCCCCAAAAAAGGTGCGATAGCAAGCTCAATCAACGGCGTTATAGGTTATACAAAAGAGCTTACCGAAACATTGCTGTCGCATTCTCAAAATCACGAAGCGGTCAAAGCTATGCAAAAGCTCTATAACGAAGCGCTTGAATCCATAGAAGGCTCGACGCAGAAGAAAGCCGAGTATGAAAGCGTTGTCAGTGTATACGAGTATAATTTTACAAAAAAACTCGAAAAGACCGATCCGACTGAAAGAGAACTCGAAAGACGCGATTACAAAGTGAGAATTGGCGATTCTGTTGAGGTGGACACAAGCAACCCCGACAACAATCAGCATGCATCGCTTATGCGCATTTTGGGCTTTATCGACAAGGAGTATCCGCAAAGTATCGATTTCTATTGCACCAGTTTTGAGGCAAAGCAAGAGGTTGAAAACTTTTTGGGAAAGAACGACATAAACTATACGGATTCGCTATCGTCCATGATGGAATTTGTCAATACAATGGTCAATACCATAACCGGCGTGCTCGTAGGATTTGCCGCAATCTCGCTTATCGTGTCTACCATAATGATTGCAATCATCATCTATACGTCCGTGCTCGAACGTCGCAAAGAAATAGGCGTGCTTCGTTCCATCGGCGCAAGAAAACGAGATATATCCCGTGTCTTTATTGCCGAATCCGCAATACTCGGCGGATATTCGGGACTTATCGGAATCGTTTTCTCTGTCATTGTATGTGTCATCGGAAATGTCGTAATCAAGTTGTTGTTAGGCATCGAAAACCTTGTTTCGGTATCCTGGTGGCAATGTCTCGGAATGTTCTTTGTCAGCATGCTTTTGAGCATCCTTGCAGGTTTCATCCCGTCAAGGATTGCGGCGAAGAAGGATCCTGCTATTGCTCTGCGCAGCGAATAAAAGCGCACTATTTGGCGAATAGCTTTGTCAAAGCCTGCCCCATAAACAGTCACGTACAACGAGTACGCTCCTGTCTATGTTGGCAGGCTTTTTCGCGCTCTTCATCCAAATATTGCGCTTTTATAAATTAGGGGTTGCCATTCAAGGGGTGCTTCCGCATTCTGAAAATCGTCGCCAAGGCAATGGCAACCGCCCCGAATTGTCATTCAGAGGAGCAAAGCGACGTGGGAATCCCCCTAAATAGAAACAAAAAACATAGTGGCGATTGCCAAGAGCCTTGCTAGGTTTTCAGAATGCTAACCGCGCAGAAAATCTTTGCTATCAGTTCGAGCAGGGACAAAACTCTTGCCGCAGTTTCGCAAGATTGTCTGCTTGGTGTTGGCGTGCTTCGCACGCAAGTGGATAAACGAATACTTATTCGAAGCGTTCTTATACACGGAATGTGCAACTTAAAAGACGGAACACGAGCCGCAAGGCGGCGAGAATATGAGCGCCGAGCTTGACGGATAGTACGAGAATGCGTGGCATTCTGTTGCGTAGCCGCCACGCAGGCGAAGTGGCATAATGAGTGAAATGTCCATATCTATGCGAGTGCCGACTGTCTCCCCCGCGAATGACGGATAATTTTGTAGAGAATTGCCCCTATTTGAGTGGCGGGAGAAAAGCCCGAAAGGGAAAGAGGGGGTACATCTAATTTAGTGTACACGCCGTTCAACCCTTGTAGAGGAAGAACTAACGCTCATTCGTCGTGCAAAACGGGAGTGGACACAATATATTGTTATTTTCAGATTCGGCGGAGTTTTGTTTTGTTTGTTGTCGATTGTTGTGTTATGATTATACTCCGTATAAAAGGAGTGATTATCGTGGGTTTTGCAAAATTTCAAAGCGACTTTTTGATGGAAACGTTTACGCTTGTCGATAACTTGTTTATCAACGAGCATTTGCCCTATTGCGACGAAAAGCAAATCAAAGTTTATCTTTACGGTTTGTATCTTTGTATGACGCCGCAAAAGGAAAACAGCGTGCAGGAACTTTGCGCGCGTCTTGACATGACCGAGGCGGACATCATATCCGCATATTCTTATTTCGAGGATATGGGTCTTGTGCAAATCGTGAGCAAACAACCGCTCGAAGTGCAATATTTGAGCTTGAAACACTCCATGCAAACTCCAAAGAAATACAAGAGCGAAAAGTGGAACGATTTCAATGCGCACCTTCAACAGCTTTTCCCCGAGCGTATGCTCACTCCGAACGAGTATAACGAATACTATACGTTCCTTGACGAGAGCAAACTCGAACCGGATGCAATGCTCATGATTGTGCAATACTGCATCAATTTGAAGGGCATGGGCGTGAGGTATCCGTACATTCTCACCGTTGCGCGCAACTGGGTTGCCGACGGCGTACGCACCGCAAGCGACGTAGAAAACAAACTTTCAGAATACGACCAACAATCCGAGCAAATGCAAAAAGTGCTTGTCGCGCTCGGAAGAAAGGGCGGAGCGGAACTCGAAGAAAAGCAAATGCTCCTCAAATGGACTCGCAGTTGGGGCTACGAGCTCGACGCCGTGCTTGCTGCGGCAAAGACGCTCAAAGGCGCAAAAAACTTCAAAAAGCTCGATTCGAAACTCGACGAGTTTTATCGTATGTCCATATTCACGGCAGAGGAGATGAACGACTATCAATCGCATCGCGAACACCTCAAAGAAATCGCCGTTGCCGTCAACAAAAACCTTGGCATTTATTACGAATCTTTCGAGCATGAAATCGAGGTGTACATCGTGCCGTGGACGGCAAAAGGGTTCGACCTCGACGCACTCACGAAGATTGCGCATCACTGCTTTATATCCAGCGTGCGCACTCTTGACGGCATGAACAACGTCGTTGACAAGTTCTACAAACAAGGCTTGTTGAGCGCAAAAAGCATTGACGAATATATGCTTTCGCAAATCGAGCTCGACAGCAAAATCAAGCGCATTATCGAGGCAAGCGGACGATCGAGAACGGTTACGAGTCAGGATAGAGAATACTATCGCACCTGGAGCGTAACGTGGGGATTTGGCGACGATATAATTCTTTATGCCGCGGAGCAGGCAGTGGGCAAGACGTATCCGACCGCATTCGTCAATCAGTTGCTTTCGACCTACAAGGCAAACGGCGTCAATACGCTTGAAGACGCAAAGAAGTTTACGCCTTTGCAGAGCGGTCAAAAGACGAGAGAAAAGACGTTTGAAGAGCGCACGTATTCGCAAGAAGAGCTGAAAAGCGTGATAACCAGCATAGACAGTTTGAAGGACATCGAGTGGTGATATGAAACGAAGAGTTATGCAAAAAACGCTCGCGGAGCGTCAAAAACAAATAGACGCACAAAGAGCCAAGGCGCAGGAAATTGCAAAAAAAGCCTTTGAAACAGAGGAAATTTCGCGTGCAAACAAGGCGTATATCGACGCGTCTTTTTCGGCTATGACAAGCGACGAAGATATGTCGAAAACGGTCGAAAAAGCTCGTTTAGAATATCAAAAAACGCTTAAAAAATACGGTTTTTGCGAAGAAGATTTCGAAAGTAAACCATCTTGCACTCTTTGCAACGACACGGGTTACGTCGACGGCAAAGTTTGCTCGTGCGTGTGGGACTTGTTTATAAAAAACTTGAAAGAAGAGTGCCAAATCGACCGTCGAGCAAAGTTTTCGTTTGAGGATTGCGACCTTTCCAAAATCAAGAATAAAGAGCAACGTGCCTTGACGGACGAACTTTACCAATCTATGAAGAAGTACGTTGACAAATTCCCCTCCGCAAAGTGCAAAACGCTTGTGTTTTCGGGCGGTGTAGGCACGGGAAAAACCTGTCTTGCAAGCGCAATGGCGCGCGCAATCGTCGAAAAAGGATATGCGGTGAAGTTTGTCAGCGCATACGAGTTTTGTTCGCTCATGCTCACCGTCCACACCTCGCCGATTGCCGAGAGAAACGCGCTTTTGCACGACGTTATCGCTTGCGATATGCTTGTAATCGACGATTTGGGTACGGAGCCTATGCTCAAAAACGTAACGGTGGAATATCTGCTTTTGGTGCTCGAAGAAAGACAAACGAGAGGACGCGCAACCGTAATAACCACCAATCTAACCGGGGAAAATATCCTCAATCGCTACGGCGAGCGCATTTATTCAAGATTGAGCCACAAGCAATATTCGATGATGATAGAGATGAAAGGCAACGACTTGCGCCTTTGATGCGTTTGAAAGGATTTGAAAAAGTAAGTTTTGTCGTTGCATGGTGATTTGCGAATCAATCCATAATAACACGCGCAATACGTGCGTTGCGCGCGTGAGAGTGTAAAATATGTCAATTCGTCATATTAAACATCCCTTTCCGGCGGTGATAGACGGCGAGTCGCGAGTGCTTATTCTCGGAAGCGTGCCGTCCGTCAAGTCGGTTGAAAACAATTTCTATTATATGCACCCCAAAAACCGTTTTTGGAAGGTGCTTTCTTGTTTGTACGGGGTGGATTTGTACGGCGCGTCCGTTGAAGAACGTATAGATTTTTTGCATAAAAACCACATTGCGCTTTACGACAGCGTGGAGGAGTGCGACATAGAAGCAAGCAAGGACAGCGCAATCTCGAACGTGACGCCGGCAGACGTTCCGTCACTGATTGCAAAAAGCAAGATTTCGCATATCTATTGCAACGGAAAAGCGTCTTTTCGCTATCTTTTGTCGGCATATCCCGAGTATGCAAACGTGGCGACTCTTTTGCCGTCTACAAGCCCTGCTAACGCACAATATTCTCTTGAAAAACTTGTTTTTGAGTGGCGGACGATTTTGTAGGACGGTTTTGGACTTTTACCGCTTTTTCGATTTGACAAAACATCGAGATTGAAAATTTAATCTGTTGTTTGAAAATCGTTGATATTTGCGCTTTTAGATAATTGCGCTTTTTTGTTTCGTATTTGACATAAACGCTCTTTTGTATCGTTTATTCCGCCGTTTTGCATATTTACAATCAATTTTACGTTTGGTATAATTAAATTAATTCCAAATATCTCAGGAGGCGAATTATGGCAAACGGCTATGGTATTTCCAAATGGCAAGATGCAAAGCAAATCAATAAAGAATTGAAGAATCTGACGGATCAACCGATCTATTGCGTATCCGAAGACGCTCTCAAAGATGTTCTCAATCATTTCGACACCAAATGCGCGAAGTCCAAAGAAATCACGACCGAGGCAAAGAAGTATATTCCCGGCGGCGTTCAACACAACCTTGCGTTCAACTTCCCGTTCCCCATGTGCATGGAGAAGGCTGAAGGCGCATATTTGTACGACCGCGACGGCAACCAATATATCGACTTCCTTCAAGCGGGCGGCCCCACCATTTTGGGCAGCAACTTCCCGGCGGTCAGAGAAAAAGTTTTCGAACTCCTCAACACTTGCGGCCCCGTAACAGGTCTTTTCCACGAAGGCGAACTCCTGCTTGCAAAGAAGATCAACGAATTGATGCCTGCTTGCGAAATGTTCCGTATGCTCGGTTCGGGCACGGAATCCGTTATGGCTGCAATCCGCGTTGCTCGTTGCGCAACCAAGCATAAACGCGTCATCAAAGTCGGCGGTGCATATCACGGCTGGTCCGATCAAATGGTTTACGGCTTGAAGATTCCCGGAAGCCGTCAATTCCTTGAATCTCACGGTATCCCCGGTTGCTACAAGACCACCGACGAAGTTCGCCCCAACGATCTCGGCATGCTCGAAGCAATGCTCAAGAGAAACGTTGCAAAGGGAGGCACTGCGGCCGTTATCGTCGAACCCGTCGGTCCCGAATCCGGTACTCGTCCCATCGATTTCGATTTCAACGAGAAAGCAAGAATCCTTGCAAGAAAGTACGGCGCGCTCTTCATTTTCGACGAAGTCGTCACGGGCTTCAGAGTGGGCATCCACGGTGCGGCAGGCTATTTCTTCGGCGACAAATACAAAGTTGACGACACGCCCGTCTTTATCGACGGCAAGCCCTGGATGGTTGACGACAAGAAACTCGTCGACGGCAAAGTCGTCAAATTCAGACGTCAAGGCACCGGCAGAGATATGTATCCCGACCTCACGGTGTTCGGCAAAATCGTTGCAGGCGGTTATCCCTCCGCAGGCGGCGTAGGCGGCAAGAAAGAGTACGTTTCCCTCATGGCTGCAGGTCTTGCAGGTATGGGCAAGAAAGCATATGTCGGCGGCACGCTCGCAGCAAACCCGCTCAGCTCTTACGCAGGATATCTTGCAATCTGCGAGATCGAAAAGAACAATGCTTGCGAAGTTGCCGGCAAAGCAGGCGATCGTCTTGCGGCAGGTCTCAAAGCTCTCGTGAAGAAATACAACCTTCCTTACGTCGTATACAACCAAGGCAGCATCGTTCACCTCGAATGCACGGGCGCAATGAGCTATGACTTCTCCAATATGTCCTTGCTCGGTTCGATCATCCCGATGCTCAAAAAGAAACCCGAGATGCTCAGAAGAAAGGTCGCTATGGAGCAAATGGGCGCAGCCTACATGGCAAACGGTATCGTTACGCTCGCAGGTAGCCGCTTGTACACCTCTATGGCAGATACGGACGAAATCATCGACGAAGCACTCCGTCGCTTTGAAAACGTGTTCAAAACCGTCGTAAAGTGCGAAGACGCTTCCAGATTTGAAAAGAAACCTCACTAATCGAAGTCGTCGGCGCACAAAAGTGCGCCGACGTTTTCTTTGGCACAAAAAGCAAACGCGCTTTTGTGCCATAAGTAGCAAACGCGTTTTAAGCAATCTTTATGCAAAGCATAATGCAAAATTAAACTTGCTTTTTTCTATGCGTTTGATATAATATCGATAAAGCAATAATAAGTGTCGTGTACGCTTATGCGGCACATTCAGGAGATTGATATGAACGAATTGATTGTTGCAAACGTCAACAAATACGCGAAAATGCTCGCGGAAAAGAAATATTTGCAAAGCGGTTACATCGCGGTCAGAGAAGAGGACGGCATCGTCATCACAAATCCGAGAATCGACTACACCGACGTCAAGGAAGAAAATTTGACTTTTGTCAACGACAAGAATATCGAAACGCTCGAAGGCAACTTCCGTGCGGCTGCGGTCATCTTGTTCTGCGCAATCCGTCAAGACAAAGAGGCAAATGCCGCCGCTATCGTTGACAGCGACAGCACCGTTGAGTTCTCCAAAAAGAGAAAAACGCTTATGCCTATCCTCGACGATATGGCGCAGGTTTGCGGCGTGTCTATAAAGTGCGCTCAAAAGAACGTTGCCTCAGACGTCGTTGCTGCTCTTTCCGGTCAACGCAATTGCTGCTTGCTTCCCGAGGCAGGCGCGGTTGTGACGGGACGTACCCTCGATGAAGTTTTCACCGCAACGCTCGTTTTGGACAAGGCTTGCAATGCCGAAATCCTTGCGGAGAGCAAAGGCGGCACTCAACATATGAGTGCGGTTGCGGCTCTTTTGGAGCACGTGGTGTTCAAACTCAAATATTCCAAGACAAATCAAAAGCAACAAAAAGCGGCGGAAAGCGGTGAAACGGAAGTAAAAGAAGAAAAGCAAACAGCTGTCGTCACCGACGAGGAAAAGAAAATCGCTCAAGACATCAAGGACGCAGGCGTAAGACTTCTCGACGAAAACCTCGTTCAAGGTACATGGGGCAATATCGCCGTCAAACTCGACGACAAGTTTATGCTTGCAACGCCTTCCGGCATCGATTACGTTATGCTCAAACCCGAACAAATGGCAAAAGTCAATATGGAAACTCTCGAATGGACGGGCACAAACAAAGCCACCAGCGAAAAAGGTATCCACGCGATTTTGCTCAAAGGCGACAAAGACATCACCGCAACCATTCATACGCATCCGTTCTACGGTTGCATCCTCGCCGCAATGGGAAAGGCAATGCCCGTTCCCGAAAAATATCAAGACGTTCTCGGCAAAGAAATTCCTTGCGCAAAGGCGGCTCTTCCCGGCACAAACGGTCTTGTGAAGAACGTTGCTGCGGCAATCGGCGACGCACCCGCTTGCTTTATGGGACATCACGGCGTTATGGTCAGAGGCAAAAACCTCGAAGACGCGTTTGCAATTTGCAGAGCTCTCGAAGACGCGTGCCGCGATTATCTCGCATAATAATCGAAAAAAGCAAAAGGCAATAGTTTTAAGTGCAAAAACCGCAGTGCAAACTGCGGTTTTACGTTAAAAAAGAATATGCAAAAGTAGAAATGAAAAAACGCTCGTCCGAGCGTTTTTTCATAAAGGGGGAAAATTATTAGGAACAATCAATGATTGTCGTTTGGTCGTTTTGTGTCAAGCGGTTTGCGCTTGACGTTTGATTTTATCTTTGATCGTCGCAACGGCTGTCGTCAACTTCGCCTTCGTTGAATACGGCAGGTCTTTGGAAGAAACCTTTGAAGAACTTTTTGACACGAAGCGCGACAATCCAATCACCCAGCATCGATATGCCGTGTACGATGAGGAACGTGCCCACCATAACCGCCATTGAGATTGCTCCGCCGATGGGATCGAAGAAGGTGAGGAAACCGAAAACTATTTCGAGAATCGACAGAATCAGAAGCGTCCACCAGTACGGAACGTGATATTTGCTTGCCGAGATCGCAAGGGACAACTCTGAAATGCCCTCGATGATAAACCACATTGCAAAGATGAAGGGGATGAAACCTGCCACCACGCCTTCGTTTGCAAGAAGGACGACGCCCAGTATCGTCGTGATTATGCCGTCCGCAAGGAATGCGCCACCGCCTACAAATCCTGCTGTCGTGAAGAAGCCTATGATTTCCACAATGCCTATCACAAGCACGATTGCGCCTACGATGTAAGCAAATACGCTCATCGTCGTGTCAACGGGAAGACAGAAGCACACGATTCCCGCAACAATCATCAATATACTTGCCAAAAACCACAAAATAGTTGTTGATTTTTTCATATTTAACACCTCGTTTGGTTTGTTTTCTACACATATTATATATTCCTCAAATTTGCAGTCAACAACACTTTATACCATATGTGTATATTATTTCCCAAAAGTGAAAAATATTGTATCATACCGCCGTAGATATTGACTTTTTGTAGTTTAATGTTAGAATGGTTTTATATTTGTATTGCGATTCGGTCGCAATGCGCTGCAAGGATAAGGGGGCGGTTGTGTACAAAGAGAGTAAACTTGCCAAAAACAAGGCGTTCGGAACGTTGCTCATGATTTTGGGCGTTTTCGGATTTTTGATTATCATCCACAGACTTTGTTATTACAAATTCGAATACGACGAAAAATTCAGCCCCGTGGACTACGGCAAATTTAATATCTTGTCGTTTTTTACGATTCAGTCGAACGTATTCGTGTACGTCTATCTCATTTGTGCAGGTCTTGCCTCGTTTGGAGTTAAATGCGCAAAAAAGGTTGTGTACAATCCGCTTGTCGGCGCAATGGCAACGACGTATATTATGGTGACGGGGCTCGTTTACACGGCAGGCATCCCGATGGGATTTACACCGCCTTTTCAGTGGGGCGATTCCTACCACGCAATGAGCAGTTTTATTCAAGTGTATTTTCATATGATAATACCGCCGTTTATGGTGATTTTGTGGTTTTTCCCGTTTACGAATAAGCGAATAAATCACAAAACCGTGTGGTTTTTTGCAATATATCCCTTCGTTTATTCGATTTTTTCCATAATTCGCGGCGCGGTCGGCGATATGCATTTTTATCCCTATCCGTTTTATCGTCCGGAGTTTATATGGTCGATGTTTTCAAAAGGTGCGATAAACTATCCGCTTGCATACTTTTTGATGTTTGTCGTGCTTGTGCTGGGGATGTTGCTGTTTATCGGCATAGGCAGATTGCTGATTCTTGTAAACGACAAGATGATTGACAAACAGTTTTGTGACGTAGACGTTTACAAGCGAGAAATTTGCGACAGTGAGAACTGAAAAGACTAACATATGAATTGAAAAAGCACTCCGATGAGTGCTTTTTCCATAGTATCGTTATTTATGCTTAGCCGAGTTGTTTGCGGCTTAAAACAGAATTGTTTTGGGGAATAAAGTCATTTCTTTTCAACGTCTATCATTCTGCCGCAGTATTCGCACTTGACTTGCAAGTTGTTGCTTGTTTGCGTGATGCCGCCGCAGTAGGGGCATTGAACGGTGTACAAACCGAGGTCGTCGGGACGATTGTTGAGAGGAATGATTTTGTTTTCCTCGATGGTGTAGTTTGTCAGATATTGCTTGTCGATGCACACGCGCACTGCGTCTATAACTTCGTTTGGTTGCATCGAGAGATGGTTTGCAATTTCGGTTGCGTCTCTGAAACCTTCGCGTTTTATCGCATCGATGATGCGAGCGTACTTCTTTTTGGGTGCATAGCTAATCCACGACATAGGCGCGCCGTAAAATCCGAGCACTACAAACACGATGCCGATTGCCATAATCGCGGTGAAAAGTGCGCCGCCTTCTTCCTTGCGCGTTGCGCCGATGACGGTCATTGCAATGCCCAACGGGAACATAACCGTCAAAATTATGCTTATAAGAAGTCGCAAGGACAAATTCTTTTGAAGTTTGTTTATTTCTTTATTGTTTTCCATACGCACATTGTATTGCAAAAGCCGCTTTAAGTCAACAACAACTTAACGCGCGCGGTTTTGTAGCGGGGCGTTGCATCCGGCAAGGGCGATATTGCAACTGTGCTCGGCGTATTTGTGTCTGTCGGCACGGCAAAATGAGTGCAAAGCGCGCGTGACGACATTTAAGGTAATTATTGGAATATATATACTTTACGTATAGTATATGAATGTAATATTGACGTGAAATTGCGTGCTTTTTCAAATCTAAAATTTACATTAATATTTCCGTATAAGCGTTGACGAGATTTTTTGAGATGATATAATAGTGTCAAAATAAAATTCGGAGGTAAATATATGGGAAAGAAACCGTCTAAAAGCGCGATCAATCAAATCATTTGCTACGCACTTATTTTGGCTGCGGTTCTCGGTATCGTGACAATCATTCTCGTTGCGGAAGGCACATATGCTTGGGAAGGCATCTGGTGCGGACTTGCATCGACGCTCGTGCTTGCTCTTGCAGGCGCATGGTATGGCTGGAACAATGCAAAACTCCCCGGTGTAGGCGGAAAGGTCGCATACATATTGACCGTGCTTATCATCTTGGCAACGATTTTGTTCGTCCCGCTATACATGTTTGCGTAAACAAGTAAGCAAAAAACTCAACCGCTTCGGCGGTTGTTTTTTTTGCGATTGACATACGCTTGAAAACGACAAGCAAAAGTGATATGATTGCAATATCAAATACGGAAGTGAAATATGGCGTTCAATATTGTTTTGGTAGAACCGGAAATCCCTCAAAACACGGGCAACATCGTCCGCACGGCTGCGGCAACGGGTTGCAAAGTGCATTTGATAAAACCTATCGGTTTCGATATAAGCGACAGGGCGTTGAAAAGAGCGGGGCTCGATTATTGGCATCTGACGGATTTCATCGTGTATGAAAATCTTGAAGAATTTTTTGATAAAAACGCAGATGGCAGAGTCCACAAAACAACGGACGGCAGTTGGCACATTGACGGCAATGACGAAAGAACGTCCGCACCGCATTTTTACTTTTGCTCGACAAAGGCGGCAAAGAGATACGACGAGGCAAAGTTCGGCGCAAACGATTTCTTGTTTTTTGGCAGAGAATCAAAAGGGTTGCCCGAAGAGCTTTTGCACGACAACTACGATATGACAATCCGCATACCAATGGTCAAAGAGGCGCGCTCGCTCAATCTTTCAAATTCGGTGGCAATCGTGGTTTACGAGGGTATGCGCCAACTTGGTTTTGAAAATTTGCTTTGCAAAGGACATCTGACAAAGTTCTGACTTTTGAAAGATACTTAGTGAATTTGAAAATTCGATACAAAATACCAAAAGTGTTTTGAAAATGCTATTATTTGTACAAAACGGCGAAAAATCGCCGTTTTTTCATGTTTTCAAAAGTGTATAAAACACGATAAGTATAATTGCGCGGAGCGGATGTGATTTTATAAAACACGAAAAGTGTTGAAATAAATTCAAAATTTCGGACGGAAAATACGTCGAATTTCCAAAAGAATTTAAAATCGTGATGCGCGGTAAGCAAAATTTGTATTTTTCTTGTAATTTTGTCATAATTATGATATACTTGTAATCGCTAAAAATATATTGAATCGCACATACGTATATGCGCGCCAAATATGTTTTGACAAACGAAAATCAATTTTCTTAAAGGAGAATATCTATGGCAAAAATGACAATCCGCGACGTAGACGTCAAGGGCAAAAAGTGTTTGGTTCGTTGCGACTTCAACGTTCCTATGGTTGACGGCGTTATCACCGACGAAAACCGTATCAACGGCGCACTTCCCACCATCAAGTATCTCGTAGACAACGGCGCAAAAGTTATCCTTTGCTCCCACATGGGCAAACCGCACAACATTTTCACCGAAGGTTTCGGTCTTAACAAAAAAGAAAAGAAGGCGGTTGAGGCTCTTCCCGAAAGCGAACAAGCCGCTGCAAAGGCGGAATACATCGCAAAGGCTCTCAAAAACGATCCCAAGAAATTCACTTTGAAGCCCGTTGCCGACAAACTTGCAGAGCATTTCCCCGGCAAAGTTACGTTTGCAACAGACCTTGTGGGTGAGGACGCACACAAGAAAGTCGCAGCCCTCAAAGACGGCGAAATCGTGCTTTTGGAAAACACTCGTTTCGACGCAGGCGAAGAGAAAAACAGCGAAGAGCTTTGCAGAAAACTCGCTGATTTCTGCGACATCTACGTCAACGACGCATTCGGCACCGCACACCGCGCTCACGCAACCACCGCAGGTATTGTTCAATACGGTTTCGCACCCGTGGCAGTCAGCGGTTTCCTCATTGAAAAGGAACTCAAATTCCTCGGAAACGCAGTTGAAAATCCCGTCCGTCCCTTCGTTGCGATTCTCGGCGGCGCAAAGGTGGCAGACAAACTCAACGTCATCGACAATCTCCTCAACAAATGCGACACGCTTATCATCGGCGGTGGTATGGCATACACATTTATCAAGGCTCAGGGCGGCAGCATAGGTCTTTCTCTCGTTGACGACGAAAAGATCGAATACTGCAACAAGATGCTCGAAAAGGCAAAATCCCTCGGCAAGACCATTTATCTTCCCGTCGATACCGCAACTTGCGCAGGTTTCCCCGATCCCATCGACGCACACGTCGACATCGAATATTGCGACAGCTTCAATATACCTGCCGACAGAGAAGGTCTTGACATCGGTCCCAAGACGCAAGAACTCTTTGCATCCGCAGTCAAGAGCGCAAAGACCGTCGTTTGGAACGGTCCTATGGGCGTTTTTGAAAATCCGCAACTTGCAGCCGGCACAAACGCCGTCGCAAAAGCTATGGCAGAAACCGACGCAACCACAATCATCGGTGGCGGCGACTCCGCAGCGGCAGTCGCACAACTCGGTTATGCCGACAAGATGACGCATATCTCAACGGGTGGCGGCGCGTCCTTGGAGTTCCTTGAAGGTAAGGTTCTTCCCGGCATCGCATGCCTCAACGACAAGCACTAATCGGCGAATAGCCGCGTCAACATAGATTTTTCCGCCCGTCACGTACAAAAAGTACGTTGGGCGGGCAAAAAATCTTTGTTTCCTTGCTAGCTGTGTAAAATGCAACTTATAAACGTTATGTGATATTTCGAAGACAGAACACGAGCCGCAAGGCGGCGAGAAAATGGAGCGCCGAGCTTGACGAAACGTACGAGAATGCGTGGCATTCTGTTGCGTAGCCGCCACGCAGGCGAAGTGGCATAACGAGAGAAATGTCCCTATCATGCGAGTGCCGAGTGTTGCCCCACGCGGAGCGGACGCCGTGGGTTCCCTTTTAAGGGGGAACGGCGGTTGGGGAAACACGTGAGGAAGGGGGAAATTGCATTGAAAAATAATGTGCCTATTCATAATGTGAGAGGAGAGATAATTTGAGGTGCAACGCTAACTCTTGTAAGAAAATTTGTAAAACTCGGATAGGACGGATAGCTAAACGAAAATTAACGCATGAAATATAATTATGCCAAAGGCGTAAAACAACAAAAAATACAATAAATTTTACTCTTTAGAGGTCATTATGAGAAAACCAATCATCGCAGGCAACTGGAAAATGAACAACACAATCGCCGATACAAAGGCACTTATCACCGACCTTGCTCCGCTTGTTAAGGATGCACAGTGCGACGTCGTCATCTGCACGCCGTACACCGATCTTGCAACGGCAGTCGAAATGACCAAGGGCACAAACATCAAAGTCGGCGCAGAAAACGTGCACTGGGCGGAAAAAGGCGCATTCACCGGTGAAATCTCCGCAAAAATGCTTGTCGAACTCGGCGTGGAATACGTCATCATCGGTCACTCCGAGCGTCGCCAATACTTTGGCGAAACCGATCAAACCGTCAATGCTCGCGCAAAGGCGGCTCTTGCGGCAGGTCTTAAACCCATCATTTGCGTAGGCGAAACTCTCGAAGAGAGAGAAAGCGGCAAGGTTGAAGAAGTTCTTGTGCGTCAAACCAAGGGTGCATTCGACGGCATCGACAAAGACGAACTTGACAATATCGTCATCGCATACGAACCCGTTTGGGCAATCGGCACCGGTAAGACCGCAACCGCAGAAGTCGCAAACGAAACCATCGCAATCATCCGCAGAACCATGGCGGAACTCTATTGCCCCAAGTGCGCTGAAAACCGCGTTCGCATCCAATACGGCGGCAGCATGAACCCCAAGAACGTCAAAGAACTCATGTCTATGCCTGAAATCGACGGCGGCCTTATCGGCGGCGCATCCTTGAAGGCGGTCGACTTCTCTCAAGTCGTCAACTACTAATATCGCAACTGCGTAAAGATTGCCGATTTTCGTGATGAAATCGGCAATCTAACCGTATAAAATCTTTAAGCATACAACAAAAAGGACAACGATATGAAAAAACTTGTTTTGGTTGTAATGGACGGTGTAGGCAAGTCTAAAACCGGGCTTGGCGATGCCGTAACTCTTGCAAACACACCCACTCTCGACACGCTTTTGAAAGAGTGCCCCAACACCTATATCAAGGCACACGGCACGGCGGTGGGACTTCCCAGCGACGACGATATGGGCAACAGCGAAGTGGGACACAACGCACTCGGTTGCGGTCAAATCTATTCGCAAGGCGCAAAGCTCGTTGAAGAAGCAATCGAAAGCGGCGACATTTTCAATTCTTCCGCATGGCAAGAGCTCAAAAACAACTGCGTGAAAAACGGTAGCGCAATGCACTTTATAGGATTGCTTTCGGACGGCAACGTACACAGCAACATCGGGCATTTGATTGCATTGATAAAAGGCGCAAAACGCGACGGAATAAAGAGAGTGTTTGCGCACGTACTGCTTGACGGCAGGGACGTTCCCGCAACCAGTGCGCTTACGTACGTAGACCAACTCGAAAGCGCAATGGCAGAGCTTAACGACGACAACTTCCGCGCATGCATCGCAAGCGGCGGCGGACGTATGGTCATCACAATGGACAGATATTTCGCAAACTGGGATATGGTCAAAAACGGCTTCTATACCCACGTTTACGGCGAGGGCAGAGGATTTGCGTCCGCAACGGAAGCAATCGAAACCTATCGCAACGAAAATCCCGGCGTCATCGACCAAGATTTGCCTGCGTTCGTCATCAAAAAGGACGGACAACCCGTCGGCGCAATGCATGATGGCGACAGTGTGATTTTGTTCAACTTCCGTGGCGACCGTGCAATCGAAATCTCTATGGCGTTTGACAATGCGGACTTCTCGGGCTTCGACAGAGGCAATATGCCCAAAGTGCTTTATGCAGGCATGCTCCAATACGACGGCGACTTGCATTTGCCCGCGAGATTCCTTGTCGAGCCACCGCAAATCAAGTACACACTCAGCGAGTTCCTCGTCAATCGCGGCGTGAAATCCTATGCCGTTTCCGAAACTCAAAAGTACGGTCACGTAACGTATTTCTGGAACGGTAACCGCTCCGAGAAATTCTCCGACGACCTCGAAGTGTGGGAAGAAGTACCCTCGGACAAAGTGTCTTTCGATCAACGTCCGTGGATGAAATCCGCCGAAGTCACCGACAAAGTTATCGAGGCAATCGAATCCGAGCAATACGGCTTTATCCGTTGCAATTATCCAAACGGCGATATGGTCGGCCATACGGGCAATCTCGACGCAACGAGAATAGGCGTCGAAGCGGTCGATCTTGCTCTTGCAAGACTGCTTCCGATCGTCAAAAAGCACGATTACGCACTCATCGTAACGGCAGATCACGGCAATGCCGACGAGATGCTTGAAAAGAACAAAAAAGGCGTTATTTCCGTGCGTACGGCGCACTCGCTCAACCCTGTGCCTTTCATCGTTTACAACTACGATTGCCAAATCGCAGACGGAGCGTTCGGACTTTCCGACGTTGCGGCAACGGCAGTGAAGATTATGGGATTCGAGCCCGATTCTCATTGGAATCCGTCAATCGTTAAGTAATTTAAAAAGTAATAAAAAGGCCTGTCCCGCAACAAGCGCGGACGGGCTTTTTTATATTTCGTCGTTTTACCTTTCAAAATCGCATTTTTTATTTTTGATGAATATCGAGCGGTGGTGCGGCATAGAGTTTAGCAAACCAGATCGGAGGAGTTTATGGATAAATTTGACCTTTATCGTGATATTGCCTCGCGCACCGGCGGTGATATTTACGTCGGCGTCGTCGGTCCCGTGCGCACGGGCAAATCTACGCTTATCAAGCAGGTGATGCAGCAATTTGTAATCGACGGCATCGCAAATCCCGACGAACGCTCGCGCGCTGTCGATGAAATACCGCAATCGGCGGACGGTAAGACAATCATGACGACGCAACCGAGATTTGTGCCAAACGAGGCGGTGAGAGTGTCCGTGGGCGAAAATATCACCGTCAATATGCGACTTATAGATTGCGTCGGCTATCTCGTTGACGGCGCGCTGGGCGCACAAGAGGACGGCAAAGAACGTATGGTTTCTACGCCGTGGTCAAACGAGGATATGCCTTTTTCGAAAGCGGCGGAAATCGGTACGCAAAAGGTCATCAAAGAGCATAGCACCATTGCGCTTGCAGTCACCACCGACGGTAGTTTCGGCTCGATAAAACGCGAGGACTACGTCGAGGCGGAAGAGAGGGTTATATCCGAGCTTAAAGAGTGCAAAAAGCCGTTTGTAATCGTGCTTAACGTTGCAAACGTCAATGCGGAGAGCGCGCAAAATCTCAAAGAAGAGCTTGAAAAGAAGTACGATGCACCCGTCGTCGTAAAAAACGCGCTTAATATGGACGAGGATGACATCAGCGAGATTTTGGAATCCGTTTTGCTTGAATTTTCCGTCAAGACGATCGATTTCGATTTGCCGCGCTGGGTGCAGGCGTTGCCCCTCGATTGCGACGTGGTGAGGGAGATTATCGAGCGCGTAAAGGATATGGCAAACGACGTGGATAAAATGCGCGACTACGACAAAATCGATTCGTATTTTGAAAACGCTACGTTTTGGAAACAACCCTCGTCAATCAGTCTCGACGCAGGCAAGGGCAGGGTGCACGTGAAGATGTCCACGGGCGACGACGTGTTCTTTAAGGTTGCGAGCGAGCAATGCGGCATAGACGTCAAAGACGATTTCGACTTGCTCAAAGAGCTTAAAATTCTTTGCAAAGACAGAGAAAAAATCGGTAAAATTCAATCCGCTATGGAGCAGGTCGAAACTCTCGGTTACGGAATCGTTGCGCCGACTATGGACGAAATCGAACTCAATCAGCCCGAAATCTTGCGTCAAGGTCAACAGTACGGAGTGAAACTCTCGGCAAAAGCACCCTCCCTTCACATTATGAAAGTGGACGTCGAAACCGAAGTAAGCCCCATCATCGGCAGCGAACAACAAAGCAAAGATATGGTTGAAGGCATGCTGCAAGACTTTGAAAACGACAAGCAAGCAATCATGAACACAAACATTTTCGGAAGGTCGCTCTCAACGCTGGTTGCGGACGGAATCAACAACAAGTTGCAAACCGTTCCCACGGACGCGGAACAAAAGCTACGCAAGACTTTGGGACGTATCGTCAACGAAGGCAAGGGCGGAGTGATTTGCATCCTGTTGTAACAAAAAGCAGTTTACAGTACCGTTTGTAAAGGATAAAATACAAAATCCGTCAACAGCGTGGGTTGTTGGCGGATTTTGTTTTGCGCATAATGCGCATAGCGAATATTATGTTATTCGTTGACGTTTTCTGAGTCGGTCTCGGCGACGGCAAGCGCATTGTCGGTGACAACATCTTCCGCTTTGAGCGTTTGTGTCGCGTGTTGTTGATCCGCATCAACGAGCGCGGGAGGAAGATTCGGTTCGCGCACATAGACTTCTTCGGGAAGATGTTTGCGCCATTTTATAGTGAAGAAGAACGTTGCGGAAAGTATTGTGCCGATTGCCCAACCGATAGGCCACGACCACCATATGCCGACCGGGCCGAGCGGTTTGTAGAGAAATGCCGATATTACGACGCGCAATATCAGATCGGTGAACGTCGTAATCATAAATCTGCCCATTTTCCCACCGCCGCGAAGTACGCCGTCGGCAATAATTTTGATTGCAACCATAAAATAGAACGGTGATACGATGTGCAAAAACTGCAATCCCGTTGCCATGGCGTCGCTTCCGCCGTCTTCGAGGAAGATGAGAAGCAAAGGTTTGCCTGCAAGCATGTACAAAAGCACGATAGGCACGCAGAGTATCCAAACGAATATCAATCCCGACATAAATCCGGGGCGGATACGCTCGGGCTTGTTTGCGCCGAGGTTTTGGCTTGTGTAGTTGGATATTCCGTTGCCGAGAGTGGTGAAGGACGTTATTACGAGATTGTTGAGCTTTATGCTTGCAGAGTAGCCTGCCATAACCGCCGTGCCGAACGAGTTGACCATGCTTTGAATGATGATGTTGCCAACGGAGATGAAACTTTGTTGAAAGATGCTCGGAACGGCGATTACCGCGGTGTCGCGCAGTATTCGCCATGAAAAAACTTTGATTTTGCCTTCTGTTTTGATTTTTTTGAGTTGCAACAGCACGAACACGACTGCCAAAACGCAGCTTACGCCTTGACACAGGAAAGTTGCCCATGCAACGCCGGCAACGCCCATTTTGAAGGTTGCCACAAACAGAATATCTATGCCGATGTTGGCAAGAGAAGAGCATGCAAGAAAAACAAACGGTGTGCGGCTGTCGCCCATTGCAGAGAAAATGCCCGTTGCAATATTATAGAAAAACACAAACGGCAAACCCCATACGTAAATATCCAGATAGAGTTTGGAGTCCGCCATGATTTCGCTCGGCGTGCGAATAAGTCCCAAAAGAGTTTCGCTCAGTGTCAGCCCCAAAATCATAAGGATTGCGCACAGCACCGCGCCTGCTATCCATGTCGTAAACACGGCGGTTTTCATATCGTGATACTTTTTTGCGCCGAAGTACTTTGAAACTATCACAGAGCAACCGATGTTGCATCCAAATGCAAACGCAATGAAAATGAGCGTTATTTCATAGCTGTTTCCCACTGCGGCAAGAGCGTTGTCGCCGATAAATTTGCCAGCCACAAAACTGTCGGCAAGGTTGTACAACTGCTGAAAAATTATGCTTCCGAACAAGGGTAAGCAAAATTTCCATATGACGTTCATGGGTTTTCCTACGGTTAAATCCTTTTCCATATCATGCCTTCGTTTTTTTCTTACGCACGTATTGTATGTTTGACAAAAAATAATGTCAAATATATAATTAAAACAAATCAATAATATTGAGGTTATGATTTATGGAAATCCAACAACTCAGGTATTTTACGGTTGCGGCAAGGTATCAGCACATCACAAAAGCGGCAGAGGAGATACACATTGCGCAACCTGCGCTTACACAGATTATAAAGCGACTCGAATCGGAGGTGGGTGCCCCGTTGTTTGAAAGAAACGGCAGGAATATAATTCTTACGCCCGAAGGCAAAATATTGCAAGAAGAGGCACTTCAAATACTCAAAACAATCGATGAATTGCCGATTGTGTTGCAACAAAAGAAAGCGGAACGGGACAAAACCATCAAAATCAAAGTGTCGGCGGCAACAATTTGGTTTATGCCTGCAATCATCGCATACAAAAAAACGCACCCCGACGTAAACCTCGATTTTATCCGCAACGACGATATGAGGGACTGCGACTTTTTGATAACCACAAGCACGGATACCGGTGGGCAGGCAGAAGAAAGTTTTATCGTTGACGAGGAAATTTTGCTTGCCGTGTCCAAGGATAGAGCAAAAACCATGCCACCCAAAGTCAGATTGTCCGATTTGAAAGGGGACGTTTTTTTGATAACAGACAAGAGCAAACCGTTTTTCCGTATATGCGAAGAGTATTGCCTTAAATCCGGATTTGCGCCGAACGTAATTTTCGAGTGCGACAGCCAAACCGTGATCTTCGACCTTGTCAGTGCGGACTTAGGCGTTGCGTTTTGTCCGACGTTCTCGTGGGGCAAGATCGACCAAAACAGAATCTCGCTGATCCCCTTTGACAAAAAGTGTTTCAGAAAAATCATTCTGATTGCATTCAAGCAATCCACCGATTTGCAAAAAGACTTTTTCGCATATCTCAAACGTTACATGTCCGTCGAACAAAACCACCGCTGATTTGCAATCCGCTTTCATAAAACAAAAACGCACCCGACGGGGTGCGTTTTTTGTGCATAATAGTTTTCGTTTGTGCGGTAAATAATCACCAGTCTTCGCGGTGGTTGATTTTGACGTCGTCATAATACTCAAAGTACTTTTGTTTGTATCTTTGAGTTTCTTGGCGGTGGCGGTTGAGTTCGGCACGCGCCGCCTTTTCGGCTTCGGTTTTCGGCTCGTCTCCTTTGACTTCGTCCAGGGGAGTGAGATTATATTTCAAATAATCCATATAATTAAATCTCGATGTGTTCGACGTCGTCGCGGGTGCTGCGCTTGTAGATGACGATTTTGTTGCCGATTGCCGTGACAGGCTCTGCGCCGGTCTTTTGGCAGACTTCGTCCAAGACGTCTTTGGTGTTGGCTTCGGCGTTGCGCAAGACGGAGATTTTGACGAGTTCGTGCAATTCGAGCGCAAGGCAGATGTCCTTGACTTGATTGTCGCCCACACCGTTTTTGCCGATTTGGAAGATCGGGTTTATGGTTTGCGCCATACTGCGAAGTTTTGCGCGTTGAGAACTTGTGATCATACTTGTTTCCTTATATTTGCGATTTGCGGATTGCAAAGCGCGTTGTCGTTTTTCTTATATTAGCATTTTTGACGCCGTGACGCAAGCGTCAGGACATCTTTCTGTCCATATCGATGACGAAAAAGTATTTGACGGGATCGTTGCCGAATTCTTTTTTCAGTGCGTCTTTCACGTCGTCGAGGGTTATTTTGCTGCCGTAGGGGATTACGACGTCGAAAAGCATATTGGTATGCGTCTGACCGCTGACAAGGCGAAAATCGTGCAAAGACAAATTTTCGTCGAGGTTGGCGATTGCGTTTTGCGCGCGGAGTTTAAGCACGGCAAGTTGCTTGTTTTTGGTGTCAACGGGGTCCATATGTATGGTGATGCGCACGTGCATTTCGTTCCAAAAATCGTGCTCGATGTTGTCGATGACGTCGTGGCTTTTGGTTATATCGACGTCGGCAGGCACTTCGACGTGTGCAACCACGAAGCAGTGATTTTCGCCGTAGCTGTGTACGACCAAATCGTGTACGCCGATAACGCCGTCGTAAGATAAAATCTTTGCGGTGATTTTGTCAACGAGTTCTTTGGGCGGTTTTTCGCCGAGGATGGGGGACATCGCTTCTTTGATGAGAAGTATGCTCGACACAATGATAAATGCCGACACGGCGATACCCATGATGCCGTCAACGCTCACTTTCGGGCTGATTTTGTCGCCCGCAACGTCGATGACTATCGTCGAAATCAAAACGGCAACCGTTGCCAAAACGTCGTTTCTGCTGTCTGCCGCCGACGCTTTGAGCGCGCCGCTGTTTATTGCTTTCGAAAAGTCGAGATATATGAGCATCTGTACGAGCTTCATCGCGATTGCCACGCCTAAAACGACGTAGGTGTAAACGCTTACGCTCACTTCTTCGGGGGTTATGCACTTTTCGATTGACGATTTCAAAAGCAGTATGCCGATAAAAAGCACCGTTACGGACACGAGTAGGGAAGTGATGTATTCATACCTTGCGTGTCCGAAGGGGTGGTCGTTGTCGGGCGGAGTTGCCGAAAGTTTGAAGCCTACGAGCGTAACCACGCTGCTGCCGGCGTCCGACAAGTTGTTGATTGCGTCTGCGATTATCGTGATGCTGTTGCCCACAACGCCCACTATGAGCTTGAACACGCAAAGCAAGGCGTTTGATATTATGCCGAATATGCCTGCGACAAGTCCGTAGCGGAAACGCACTTTCGGGTTTTGAGTGTCCTGATAGTCTTTTATAAAAAGTTTGCGGATAAATTTCATTTTTGCGATTCTCTCTCTTTGTTACTAATAAAATATTCCCCAAAAAACTCGATGTCAAGATTTTCGGGGAATATTGGCTGTTTCTTATCCGTCAAATACGGCAAGTTTTATTGTTTTTTCATTTTGCGAGGACGGAGTTTTATCGCTTGAACGAGGAAGTACACACCCACGCAAATCGCAATCGCGCCCACGACCGCAACGAGAACGTACCAAAGGTTTACATCTACGCTGTCGCCCGATTTCGCGCGTTGCCACATATTGACGACCACGTCGTTGCGCTTGCCGAAATCGCGCATAACGCCCAGCGTTTCGTTGATGATCGGGTAGCGACCTTCGTCTGCAAAGTATTCTTCAACGTCGTATTCGCAATCTTCGAGATACGCAAGCACGTCCTCGTCCGCTTGAAGCAACTCTTTGTTCGTTGCCGACGTGTAGCCGATTGCCACCGAGTTGCGCACCGAGCTCATGGGATTGCAAATGTAGTCGATAAACATCATTGCGGCAAGTTTGTTGTTGACGGACGTGGGAATGCACCAACCGTCGTACCAGATGTTGCTTGCAACTTCGGGGACGAAATAGCCGAGTTGATAGGTGTCGGTCTCCTCGTCGTAGCCGCCTTCTTCGATTGCCCAAAGCGCGTCGCCGCTCCACGCAAAGTCCGCGTAAACGATTTCGTTTATCATATCGTCCTTGCCGAAATCGACTTCGTATCCCGAGATGTGTTCGCGCTGGTCGGTGAGCACCTTTTCTGCCGCCGCAACCATCTCGTCGTCGGTGCAGTTGATAAGCTCTTGCACGGTGTAGTCCTTATATTTTTCGGGGAGCAGACCGTATTCGTACATGTAGAAGATAGCCGCCGCATACGTGTCGCGAACGCTGTCTTTCATGAGAATTTTGTTTTCCAGCTTCTCGTTCTTTTGCACGTTCCAAAGCACGCCCCAGCCGTATTGTTCAAGCTCTTCGAGGCTCACAACGGACGTATTGTAAAGGATGCCGAGAGTGCCGTACATATACGGAACCATGTATTCCGTCATGTTGTGCGACGTGCCGTCTTGCGTTTTTATGTCGCCGAACATTTCGTTGATTTTGTCCATAACGCCGTGGTCTATGTTGCCCCAACCGGACTTTAAACTGCTCATATTGTCAAGTGAAATACCGTATTTGGTCAAATCGCTTTGAATATCGGCTTTTATGTCGTTGTGGTTGAGAAGACAACCGGCAGTGAGCAGTTTTTCGATGGCATATTCGCTCGGACAAATCAAATCGACTTTGGCGTCGCCTTTGAGCACCTTGGTCATCATCGTTTCGTTGGTGTCGAACGTAGTGTAGGTTATCGACAGCGCGCGTCCCGTTTTTTCTTTGTAGTAGTCGGCAAATTCGTCAAGCAAAGTCTTGCCCGTTTCTTCGTCGATTTCGGCGTCGATATAATCTTCCCAGTTGTATATCACAAGTTTGTCGCCGCCGCTTTCACCCTTCGTGCCGTTGTTGCAGGCGGTGAGGGTGGGAAGCAAAATCGCGCTCAAAACGAGGGATAAAACGATAAGCGTTGCAATGCGTTTTTTCATGCGTTTGCCTCCTTTGCCTTTTTCTTTTCGTGCGAGATCTTGACGAGGTTGATTGAAAGCACCGCCGCAAGAACGATGACGAATATGATGGAGAATATCGCATACCAGAAGGGTTCGAGACCTTGTACGCGCGCGTCCGAATAAATGTAAGTTGACAACGTGTTGATGCCCGTCGCCGCACCCTTGTTGATTTGAGTGATGATAAAGTCGTCCATAGACATGATAAACGCCATAACAAAGCCGCTTACGATGCCGGGCGTGATGATGGGGATCATGACTTTTACCAACGCTTTGAAGGGGTTTGCTCCGAGGTCGAGAGCCGCTTCGTATATGTTCGGATCCATGGATTCGAGTTTTGGAAGCACGCTCAACACGACATATGGAGTGCAGAAAGCTATGTGCGCGATGATGAGTCGCAAATACCCTTCGGGGAATGCAAACGTGATGAAGAACACCATCATTGAAACCGCCATAACGATTTCGCTGTTGATGATTGGGAATTGGTTGACGTTTTCCACAATGCGTCTTGCTCTCTTGCCGAGGTTGAAGATGCCTATCGATGCAAACGTGCCCATAATCGTTGCGACTACGGAAGAGATGCCGGCAATGATAAAGGTGTTGGCAATCGCGCTCCAAAGATCGGGGGATTTGTCCGACTTGAAGATTGAAATGTACGCCTCGAAACTGAATCCGTTGTCAAAGTTGAAATTCGAGCTGTTCGAGAAAGAATACACGATGAGCAAGATTATCGGCGCATACAAAATTGCAAGGATTATCAAAAGATAAAACTTTTCGAAAAAGCCGATTATTTTTTGTTTTACCATAACGACCTCCTTACAGCGTTGCTGTTGCGGTTAAACTTGTTCATGACAAAGTTGGAGATGAGAACGAACACCAGCATGACAAGGCTCATTATCGAACCTACGCCGTACATGCCTTGTTCGAAACTCAATTGTATGGAATCGCCGAAGAGGAATATCTTGCCGTTTGAGAGCAATTGCGAAATCGCATACGTGGAAATGGTGGGGATAAACACCATTGTGATTCCGCTGAATATTCCGCTCATGGAGAGGGGAAGCGTGGTTTTCAAAAACACCGTCGCTTTGTCTGCGCCCAGGTCTTGCGCTGCTTCGATATAGCTCTTGTCAATGCTCGAAATGGTGGTGTGCAAGGGCAGTATCATAAAGGGCAGATAGTTGTACACCATGCCGAAAAGCACCGTTCCCATGCCGAGGTCCACGCCCAGTGCGATGAAGATCGCCTTTGTCGCAAGCGTACGGATGAGGAAGTTGACGCCCATAGGAATGACGTACAACAGCACCAAAATGCGCCCGCTGGGCATTTTTGAAAGGAAATACGCCACGGGATAGCCTATCACAAGGCACAGTATCGTGGTGATGACGCCCACCAAAAGCGAGTTGCCGAGCACGATAAGGCTCGATTTCGACGTGAAAAAAATCTTGAAGTTTTCAAGAGTCAGATTGTTGTCGCTGTCCAAAAACGCGTTGACGAGGATAAGAACCAACGGCACGACGACGAACAGCAGAAGAAAAAGGATGTAGGGAACGGAGAACACCTTTTTCGTCAATCTGAATTTTTTGCGAGAGGTGTTTTTCACTCTATATCCTCCTTTTGAGAATCGTCGGTTTCGGTTTGCGATTGTTCTTGTTGTTCCGCCTCGATGATGCGTTCTTCAACGGCGTCGAATTTTTCGGGTTCGACAAGGCGCGCTTGCTCGACTGCTTCTTGTTCCTCTTTTGTGAGAGTTTCGTCCTTGACGACGCTTTCGACGGAGGTTTCTTCTTCGCTGCGCTTTTCGATTATGATTTTTTCCGGTGCGATCTTGATGCCTACGCGGTCGCCTTTGAGCCAATCGTCGTCGGTGTCGGCAAAGAAAATATAGTGGTCGTCGGTGGAGAGAATGGCTTGATAGTAGCTGCCCTTGTAGATTGAGGAAAGCACCGTTGCGCCGATTTGTCCGTCCTCTTCGTCGTCGGTGATTTCAACGTCGTCGAAGTCGACTAAAACTTTGACGGGAGTGTCAATTTCAAGGTCGGTCTTGCATTCGAAGTCCGTTCCGCAAATTTTAACGAGGTTTTCACCGGTGATAACGGTGTCGATTTCGTTGATGATACGCGTTTTGTGCATGATGTGAAGGTCGAACGGCTTGATGTATATGCCCACCGTTTCGCCGACTTCGTAAGTGTCGGTATCGTGCGCGACGATTTCGTTGCCGTTGGCAAGAAGGGTGATTTGATAGTGGTCGCCCTTGAATACCGACGATATGACTTCTGCGGTGAGAATGGTGCGTTTGTCGTCAACCTTTTTGATCTTTACGTCCTCGGGACGAATGATGACGTCGATGGGTTCGTTGTGTTTGAAGCCCTTGTCCACGCACTCGAAAACGGTGTCGCAAAATTCGACTTTGCAATCTTCAAGCATAGTGCCCGAAAGAATGGTGCTTTCACCGATGAAGTCTGCCACGAATGCGTTTGCCGGCTCGTCGTACACCTTTTCGGGAGATGCGATTTGTTGAATTTCACCAAGGCGCATGACGACGATTTTGTCGGACATCGTGAGAGCTTCTTCCTGGTCGTGCGTGACGTAAATGAAAGTTATGCCGAGGCGTTTGTGCATATCCATAAGTTCGAGTTGCATATCTTTGCGCATTTTGAGGTCGAGTGCGCCGAGAGGCTCGTCGAGAAGCAAAACTTCGGGTTCGTTGACCAAAGCGCGTGCGATTGCAACGCGTTGTTGTTGTCCGCCGCTCAAAGAGGACACGTTTCTGTGGCCGTAGTCTTCGAGGTCAACCATTTTGAGAGCGTTGTTGACTTTTTCTTTGATTTCCGCTTTCGTGTACTTTCTGAAAAGTTGGACGGTTTCGCCTTTCTTGTTGGTTTTCGTGCCGTTGGGTATGACTTTGAGTTTCAGACCGAACGCAATGTTGTTGAAAACGTTGAGATGCGGGAAGAGCGCGTATTTTTGAAATACGGTGTTGACGGGGCGAAGGTGCGGAGGAGTGTCCGTGATGTCTTTGCCGTTGAAAATGATTTTTCCGCTTGTGGGCATTTCAAAGCCCGCAATCATGCGAAGAGTGGTGGTCTTGCCGCAACCGCTCGGACCGAGCAGGGTGACGAATTCGCCGCGCTTTATCGTGAGGCTGGCGTTTTTGACCACTTGCTTGCCGTCGTACTCTTTGTAGACATTGCGAAGTTCGATGATGTTGTCAACAGGTGTCTTGTTTGTCATAGGTGTTTCCTCGGTTGTGCGGCATTGCCGCATGATATCTGCGCGATGCGCAGGTGATATCGCACTATGTGCGGTGATATCCTCACGTTGTTCGGATGATATCGTTGCTTGTGCAACGGTGATATTGCGCCGTCGGCGCAGTTGCGGATTATTTATCAGAACGTGGGCGGTGAAGCAACCCAAAGCACCACGGCTTTTTCGTTGGTGCGGTTTTCAAGGCGGTGAGGTTTGTCCGACGTGAAGTAAAACACTTCGCCTTTTTTCACACAGTACGCCGCTTGCCCTATGTGCAACCACACTCTGCCCGAAATCACGTATCCGAATTCCTCGCCCTCGTGCGGTACGTCCTCTTCGAGAGTCGTATGCGGTTCGACGGTCACGCGGATGGGTTCCATCTCGTTCTTTTGCGCATTTGGCACAAGCCATTCGATTTTGTGCGTGTCCGCCACTTTTTCGATAAACTCCGCTTCGGTGAACACCACCTTTTCTTCCTTTTCGTCCTTGAAAAAGTCCGCAAACGTAGTGCCAAGTGCATTGAGTATATCTTCTAGCGTCGTTATGGACGGTGAAGTCAGCTCGTTTTCCAGTTGCGAGATATAACCTTTGGTCAATTCGCATCTGTCGGCAAGTTCCTCTTGCGTGAGGTTGTTTTGAAGGCGCAACCTCTTGATTTTCGTGCCAAGTTCCATACAAACTCCTTAAATGCAAAAACAGTACACACATCGTACTTTTCGTTTAGACTGACTAAACTTTTGCGTCGGTTTAGGCAAAATCGACCGCGTGTTTAATAGGTTTTGCATTTTTTAACAAAAAGTTTAGCAAAACTAAACTTATTTATCAAAATCGATTATATATATTCGCAAACGCTATGTCAATTATTTTGATATATTTTTCGACAAATTTTTCGGAAAATTTATGCGAAAACAAAATGTGAAAAATATTTCATATTTTATTGACTTTATGCGCGCGCAAGTTTAGAATATGATCGTAACAAAAATGTGAGGTGTTTATGAACGACAATCTGAAAGAAACCGTCATGCTCGACTTTTCGTCGGCAAACGTAAAATCGCTCGTGAAGCAGAGAGGATGGAGCCATTTCGACGAAAAGGAAAAAGTCGTCGAGATATACAACTTCGTCAAAGACGAAATCCTTTTCGGCTACAACGTGAGCGACAATATCCCTGCCTCAAAGGTGCTTCAAGACGGCTACGGACAGTGCAACACCAAGGGCACGTTGTTTATGGCGCTTTTGCGCGCTTGCAACGTCGAGTGTCGCATACATTGCTTTTACATCGATAAAATTTTGCAAAAGGGCGCAATGACGGGTTTCGTGTACAAAAAAGCCCCGCGCGACGTTTTGCACAGCTGGGTTGAAGTCAAGTGCGGAGGGAAGTGGTACAACCTCGAAGGCTTTATTCTTGACAAAGCCTATCTTCAAGGCTTGCGCAAAGTCGTCAAAGCAAATGCAGACGGCTCTTTTGTGGGCTACGGCGTTGCGGTCAAGGATTTTGACAATCCCACGTTGTACTTCGACGATTGCGACACCTATATTCAAAGCGCGGGAATAACGACGGATTTCGGCGTGTATCCCGATCCCGATTCCATGCTGAAAGAGCATAGCCAAAAAATAAGAGGCATCAAAAAATTTGCGTTTGAAAGGATAGGCAGACATTTGATGAATAACAACGTGAAGAAAATCAGAAATCGTTCGGTTTGATTAGACGGAGGCAATAGCGTTCGAACGGAAAAAATATTCGGCTTTACCGTCGGTTGTAAAGAACGACGCAAAAAACCGAAATAAAAATTTTTATTAAACGCGTATGGTCGTAAAACGGTCATCCACATAGTAAAACAAAGGAATAATCAACAAATAGAACAATACATTATAGTGAATAATAGGAGGTAAATATGGGATTTTTTGAAAATACACGAAAGCCACAAGGATTCGGCGGGAAGATAATGGTAAAAATGATGAATACAGGGCATAGCAAGTTGGCACAGTGGGGTTTTACCAAAATTTACACAAAGCTAGATTCTAAGGTATTGGATATCGGTTGTGGCGGTGGGGCAAATATTGCCAACTGGCTAGGAAAATGTACAAATGGACACGTGACGGGAATAGACTATTCCAAAGTCAGCGTAGAGGAATCGAAAAAACTGAACGCTATCGCAATCAATCAAGGCAAGTGTGATATTGTTTATGGCGACGTATCGTCTATGCCGTTTGATGATGAGGCTTTTGATTGTGTTTCTGCGTTTGAAACCGTATATTTTTGGGAAGACCTTGAAAAATGTTTTGCAGAGGTTCACCGTGTTATGAAAAACGGCGGGACATTCCTTATTTGCAACGAGAGTGACGGAACAAATTCCAAGGACGAAAAATGGGCAAAAAAAATAGGGGGAATGAAAATCTACAACGAAATGCAACTTCGCACGATGCTGGAAAAAGTTGGATTTTGTGATATTAAGAGTTTTGTAAATGCTAAAAAACACTGGCTGTGCATTGTTGCGAATAAATAAGCGGTAATTAAACATATGAAAACTTCAACGGATATGATTGAAAACCAAATAATAAACGGCGGCGAAGGAAATTTCGTCGCTGTTTAATTGTATTACAAAACCACCGGATAGTCCGGTGGTTCAGTAAAGTTATGTCACAACTGTTGGAAAGAATACAGCTAAAATACAAGAATACATAGCCAACCAACTAAAAGAAGATAAAGAGGTAGAACAAATGACAATAACGGAACTAGTAGATCCGTTCAAAAAATAAAGGTTGGCGAAATCGCAAAAGGCGGACTATGGGTAAGCGATTTCGCTATGCTAATAGCAGAGGGTTTTACCATCAAATTAAAATCCACCGGCTAGGCTGGTGGATTTTTATTTGTTTCGTTCGATAAATTTGCCGTACGGTTTTTGGTCGATTTTTATTCGAGTGTGCCTGCGACGGGAATGTTTTCAAACTCGATTGCGTAAGGGCCTTCGTAGTTTGCCGAGGTAAATCTCTCTTTTGAGAAACGCACGTTTTGTTGCGCTTCGATGAGGTTGCCGTTGATAGAACCGCCCGTTACGGGAGTGACTTTGTCGCCGTCGATGAGGTAGGCAAGACGGATTTCGCCGCCGAAGTGTCCCGAGAATGAATCCATTTGGAAATCCGAGAACGCAACTGCCCAGAGGCAAGGTTTCTTTTTCATATCCGCAAAGGACACGCTGCCTTTGTTTTCGCATCTCACTTTTTCATACGCGCCGGTGGGCTTTATGCCGAGGTAGCGGCAGAAGGGAGTGCTGCCGTGCATTGCGGCAAGTTTGCCGTCGCCGACAACTTTAAGGTCTTGCATTTTTATGCCGTCGCCGCTGAAAGGTCTTGTTGCGACAAGAGAGAGTCCGAGCGCGTCGCCTATTACGTTGCCTTGCACGCCGTCGCCGATTTTCCAGGTGGAATAACCGGGATAAATCATATCCGCCGCCGATTTTTCATTGTAGTATGAAAGCACTTCCGCAAGGTTTTGACCGCTCAAAATTACGTTGTATTTTCCGCTTTTGAGCACTCTTTGCGCGCACGCTCTGTCATACACGAAGTCAAGGTATTCTTTCACGCCTTGCGTAAGAGCGTCGGCGCATACATCGTCGTATTCGAATTGATTGATAAGCTCGACGTCCTCGGGAGATTTGCATTGCACGACGTAGTCGCCTTTGCAAACGGCGTCGGTGAAGGATACGTTAGTGCCTTCCGACGACAAAATGCGAGTGTAAGTTCTATGGCAAAACACTTCCGTAGAGTTGACGTAGGCGTGCTCGTTCGTGTCTGCCTTAAACACTGCCGCCGCCATTTTGCCTGCGCTTTCGGCAAGAGGCGCACTCGCAAGTTCGCCCTGTTTTACTATTGTGTCCGACGTGACTTTTTCGGGAGCGTCGAAATAGGGATTCATTGCAAATTGCGCCGCATAATACGCGCTTTCGATCGCGCTCTTTATTTCATCGTAAGACATCGAGGAAATGACTTGCGCACTCATATTGCCCACGAGCTTCTTTTTGTCCTTTTCGCCTTGTCTGTACACGGTGACGGTGCATTTGTGCGTGTCCTTGATACGTCTTGTGTCAAGAGCGTGCTTGACGAAAAACAATTCCGCCGATTCTTCTTTGACTTCGTTTATTCTCCAACGCTCGATATTGAGCTCGGACAATGCTTTTTTGATTTTTTCCAACATAGTATCACCTCTCAGCCAAGTCTGATGCGCGCCTTCATATACGGGCCGCCGTCGGACACTTTAACCCACTCTTTGTAACCTTTTCCGCAGAAACCGCTGCCGCAAGTTACGAGGGAGGAACTCATCATGCTCACCGATTTGAGAAGGTCGGGAACGTAGCCCGTGAGCACGATGGGGGAGAACACTTTGCCCGTGAGTTTGCCGTCTTTGATTTCTCTCGCTCTTGTAACCATGCATTGAATACCCCAGTTTTTCGGGTCTTCCATACCGCTCGATGGCGATTCGAGCAAGAAACCGTATTTTACGGACGCAATCATATCCTCGGGAGTTACGCCTTCTTTTGCGCCCTCGAAATAGGTGTTCGTCATACGGGTGTAGACCTTGCGCTCGTAACTTTCGCGTCTGCCGTTGCCGGTGGGTTCTACTCCGAGTCTTGCCGCAGAGAGTGCGTCGCACATACCGCGTTTCAAAATGCCGTTGTTTATCACGACGGTATCGCCCGTGAGAGTGCCTTCGTCGTCAAACCAGCAAGTTGCCGTATCGTCAACCGCGTTGCCGTCGTGCATTGTGACGAGGTCGCTTGCGACTCTTTGGTCGATAAAACTCGAAGCAAGGGCTCTGTCTTTGACAAACATATCCATTTCCACGCCGTGACCGAATGCTTCGTGCACTATCATGCCCGTTGTGTCGGGATCGCAAATGCAATCGTATTCGCCGGGAATCATAGGTTCGCTCTTCAAAAGTTCGACTGCCTCGGACGCAACTTTGATTGCGTAATCGTCCATTCTGTTCAAAAGTTCCGCACCGCCGAGGGTGGAGAAGCCTTTGTATGCGTCCTTGACTTCCTCGCCTCTTGCCGCCATAGCCATGATTGCGCCGTTTGTCCACATAATCGTTTGATCGAGGTCGCGATTTTCGGAGATAAAAATCTTTCTGAACGCTCTGTACGAAATGGTTGCGATTGCGTCAAGAACGCCGTCAACCGTCAATGCTTTGTTGCGGATTTGGTCAAGTCTTGCAAGGATTTTTTCATCTCCGAGTTCTTTCGGATGAATCTTGAATGCGCTCACTTTTTTGAGTGTTGCGGGTTTGTCGCTCGGAACGGGGGTGTGAAGAGGCTCTATCCCTTGCGGAATGCACTTTGCCTCTTGCGCAATGCGCTCTTCGATTGTTTTGACGATTTGAGGTATCTTTTCTTCCGAAAACTCGTTGAAGGAGTATTCCGCGCAACCGATTTGGTCGAACACGCGCACCACGTAGCCCGATCCGCCGCCGAAACCTTGGCTGTTTATTCTCTTGCCCGTGCGGCTTATTCTCCAACCGCGGTTGTCGTCCTCGACGGCAAGCACGGAAGCATAAGCGTACTTCTTGCGGAGTTCTTTCACAAGATCTTTGAGCGCGGGTTTGATTTGATCAAGTTTTTCAAACATATTCCGTCTCCTTTTTGGATTTTCAACGTCGCAAAGAATTTACGTCGCATTTTATGCGGTAGTTCGTCGTCTTTACGATATTGAATCTTAAACTTATTTTTATTTTATTTATTTTTATTCTATAATCGTCATCGTCGATTTGTCAAGTTTTCGGTTGGTTGCGATTTTGCAACTATCCGTTGCTTTTTCGAAAATATTTTAAAACTGCAACGAAAATAAGTTGTACGGCAAAAATTTATTGACCTGATTTGAAAATGGATATAAAATAAAACCGATAAAACGAGGTGAAACTATGCATTACACGTACAAAACGAAGGGAACTTGTTCAAGAGAAATATCTTTCGACATCGACGGCGACATCATCACAAACGTACACTTTGTGGGCGGATGCCCCGGCAATCTGACGGCAATCCCCATTTTGGTTGAAGGTATGACTGTCGATGAAATCGAGAGCAAACTCAAAGACGTCAAATGCGGATACAAAGATACTTCTTGCGCAGGACAACTCGCAAAAGCCGTAAGAGAAGCAAAGAACGCCGAAAAGAAATAACGCAATCAATCGACAAATTTGCGCGCTTTATGCGCGCTTATTTTGTATTTTAAATTATCTTAAAAGGCGAAATAATCGCAATTCCGTTTTAACTTAAAAACGGCAAGAATAACTCGTTGCCATGCTTTTTTTGCAAAAGTGCGCAACATTCGCGATTGTCAGTCGCATTCCTTGTCGTCGCAATCGCACTCGCAATCTTCGATATAGTCGCCGCAATTGTCGCACTCTTCCTCGCCGTCGGTGAAAGGAATTGCGTTTTGTTTGTCCTTTTTCGCGTCTTTTCCAAACAATATATCTAGAAAATCAAAAATACACATAAAATTTTTCCTCCGCAAATATTATATATCGAAACGGCATATACCGCAACGGCTATTTTTTAATTTTTAGGGTGTTCTTTGCTCGAAATATTAAAAAAGTATTAATTAAAATGGCATTTTGTTGGTTTTATGGGTTGATTGTTGCAAAACTTGCTGTTATACTAATGCAAGTAGTATTGTTTTTTAACAAAATTTATCGCTACAGGGTGAAATTATGAGTGAAAATTCTCAAGCAACTCAAAAGGTGAGCGCAAAAGAGAAAATCAACGCGCTTACTCACAAACTTTTCGGTTCCACTCCCGGTGACGGCGAGATGCAACCCAAGGAAGGTTTCAGTTATTCTCTTTGCGGTTTCGGACAAAACCTCATTTGCACGATCATCGGTTCGTATTTGACCGTCTTTATGACGGACGCAATCGGATTCAACGCACTTGCCGTCGCATTCCTTATGCTCGGCGCGCGTATTTTTGACGCTCTCAACGATCCTATCATGGGTTCTATCGTTGACCGCACTCGTACGAAGTGGGGCAAATGCCGTCCGTATATGAAGTGGATGGCGTTCCCGATTGCAATCATGACGGCAATCTGTTTCTTGCCGTGGTATCCCCAAAGCGACGGCGGTTTTGCCGCAATCTCTGTTATGTACGTCGTTTGGGGCATGATATATACGGTTGCCGACGTTCCTTATTGGGGACTTTCCACCGCAATGAGCAACGACACCTATCGCAGAGGCAATTTGCTTACAATCGCGCGTTTGTTCTGCACGGCAGGCGCAGGTATCGTCACCGTCATCACTCCTATCATCACTGACAATATGACCAAAGGTCTGGATCCCGTGGCAAAAGGCGAAATGCTCAAATGGATCTATTTCGTAATTGCGATTGTTTGCTGTGTGATCGCAGTTCCGCTTTTCTTCCTCGGATTTAAGAATACGACGGAAAGAAACATCTCCACCGAAAATCCGCCTTCGCTCGGACACAATCTCAAACTTTTGTTCAAAAACAAGCCTTTGATGCTCATCGTTTTGTCGGGTATCGGCGGCGCGGCGAGAATGCTGTTCACCTACACCGGCGGTTTGTATTTTGCAAAATACATTATGGATAAGGAATCCATGTATTCGCTCTTTACCATGGCAATCGTGCCGGGCGGACTTATTGCGTCCTTGCTCGTGCCTTGGTGCACCAAAAAGTTCGGCAAGAGAAACACTTACATCTGGTCGCATATCGTCGGAGGCGTTGCGATGCTCATCGCGTTTATCGTGGGTATCGCTTGCGACAGAGGCGCATACACAAGCACCGCAACGACGGTCGTGTTGCTTATCGCACTCGTTATCGCAGGTATTCCGTCGGGCTTTGGCAACATCGTCACTTACGCTATGATCGGCGACACCGTCGAGTATCTCGAACTCAAAACCGGCGAAAGAGCGGAAGGCATCTGCTTTGCAATGCAAACCCTCATCAACAAGATCGGTATGGCGGTCGGCGCATTCGTCGGCGTTCTTGCTTACTACATGGCAGGCGTTGCGGCAAACGACGCAAGCTCCGTCACTCCGGAAGGCAAAGACACAATGTGGTTTATGCTTGTAGGTATTGCGGCAATCAGCTTCTTCCTGACGGTTATTCCGCTCTTCTTCTACAAGTTCAACGAAAAACAACAACAAGAAGCAAAAGCCGAAATCGAAGCGAGAAAGCACGCAAAAGCAGAACAAAGCAGTGAAGAACTCACCGATGAAATCGCACGCGAAGCAAGCGAAAACGTCATCGAAGAAGAGGGCGCTGCACAAACGATCTTCCCCAACGAAGACAATCAGGCGGTTGCAATCGAACAAAAGACTTGCGATGAAAATTGCGAGAATTGCGACAAGAAAGAGGACTGCGACAAAGACGAAGAATAATCGTCGTTGTCGATAAAACAAGGGCGGAACGCAAATTGCGTTCCGCTTTTTGCGTTTTTAAGTCTATATTTTTCAAAGCGGTTGCATATGGTTTAGTATGCGGAAAATCGCCAAAGACAATATAATCGTGGTGTGCACCATCGTGCTTTGTATCATGCTTACGCTTGCGCTGTGCGTGTCCTTTTCGGAGGGCGGGCTTTTGAGCGTTTTCAACAAGGTCGAAAGCAAGTCGCAAACGATGTGGGCAATCGCTTGCAAAGGCTATTCGGATATAAGCATGGCAAGACAAAGTGCCGAGATGATAAAATCAAGGGGCGGCGCGGGCTACGTGCAAAGCGGCGATGAAATCGAGATTATATACGCCGTTTACAAAAGCGAGGAGGACGCAAAAAAAGTGCTTGCCGGACTGTCCGATAAAAGTTTGTACCTTAAACGCTACGAAATTTCCGAGGGCAGTTTCAAGTGGTGCAAAGAGGATGTAAAAAGCGCGGTCGGGGAGGCTCTTTGCTATTTCGATGTCTTTTTCGACGGCTTGTACGATTTGTCGAACAAGCTCAACGAATCGAAGATAAGCGTTGAGGAGGCAAAAATCGAAATCAAGGTTTTACAAGCGCAAATCGAGGATATAAAGTCCGCTTTTTATCAAAAAACCGCCAATTGTAACGAGGAACAAATCACGCAGATAAAACTCGGGTTGGTGACGTCGCTCGCGCTTTTGGACAACGTGGATTTTTCAAAAAACGACGCTTACGCAACGGCTTCTTTGAGGTATCAACTCGTGCAAGGGGTGCTTTGCAGACAAGCGTTGATGAATTGTATTTGAGAGTATTTTTTATTCTTGCCATATCGAATAAATTAGTTTATAATATCTGCTATGGCATATACTTCTTTATATCGCAAATATCGTCCCGACACTTTCGACAAAGTCATCGGGCAGGATCATATCGTGCGCACGCTCAAAAATCAGATTGCTCACGGCAACGTCGGGCATGCGTACATTTTCACCGGCACGAGAGGCACGGGCAAAACTTCCGTTGCGAAGATTTTTGCAAGGGCGGTCAACTGCCTTTCTCCTCTTGCTGACGGTTCGCCTTGCGGAAAGTGCGAAAACTGCGTGGAGCTTGCGTCCAATTCGAACTTCGATATTCTTGAAATCGACGCCGCTTCCAACAACTCTGTCGACCAAATAAGAGAGCTTACCGACAAAATCGGTTTTCCGCCCACCGTCGGCAAGTACAAAGTTTACATCGTAGACGAAGTTCACATGCTTTCAAAGGCGGCGTTCAACGCTCTTCTCAAAACTCTCGAAGAGCCGCCGTCGCATGCAATTTTCATTCTTGCGACAACCGAGATTCATCAAATCCCGGCAACCATTTTGTCAAGATGCTTGCGTTTCGATTTTCGTCTTGTTCCAAACGGCGTGATTGCAAAACGCATACGTTTCATCTTTGACGACATCGGCGTCAAATACGAAAACGAGGCGGTGGATCTCATCGCGTCGGCAGGCGCGGGAAGCGTGCGCGACGCATTGTCCGTTGCGGATATGTGCGTGAGCTATTGCGACTCAAACGTAACCTACAACGGTGTTTTGGAAGTTTTGGGTGCTGCCGACCCCAAAAAACTTCAATCGCTCGCAACCGCGATTGCAGACGGAGATACGGACAAGGCTCTTCAAGAAGTTGCAAACCTTTGCGACCTCGGCAAGAGCGTGCCTATCCTTGCGCAAGACCTTGCCACGCTTTTCAGAAACGTGCTTTACATCAAAAATTGCTCGACGGCAAAGACGTTGCTCGCCTTGCCCGAGGCTATATATTCCGCGCTAGCCGAAATGGCAAAAAAATACTCGACGGAAAAGTGTATGGGCATAATGAAAATTATGTCGTCGCTCGAAGGAGAGTTCAGATATAGCGCACAACACCGCATTTTGTTCGAGGCGGCAGTCGTGCTTGCGTCGAGCGGCGGAGATAAAGACGTCAAAGTCGAGGAGCTTCAAATGAGGGTTGCTCGGCTTGAAAAAATGCTTGCAAACGCGAGGAAATCGGATTTTGAGTCGGCACCTGTCGTGACGGATGCGAGGCAGGTGTGGCTCAGAGTAGCATCCGAACTTCGACAAAGCGGATACACGTTGCTTGCGCTGTCCACTCAAGACGCACGGTTCGATATGTCGGACGACGAGTATCACGTCAAAGTCGCAGACGCTGCAACGCTAAACTTGCTTGACGACAAAAGAAACAGGGACGCGATAAACGCCGCTTTCAAGAGCGTGGAGTCGCACCGTAGGCTTGTCATCGAAACGGAAAGACATCTCGACGAGGACAAGGCATTGCCTTTTGTCAAGGAGATGTTCGGCTCGCTTTTGGAAATAAAATAAGCAAACGAAATCGGGCGCAAACAAAGCAAATAATCGTGCTAGGCACGCAACAATTTTTATAACAACTCGGAGGAACAACATGGGATACGGCGGATTTGGCGGCGGTAACATGCAACAACTTATGAAACAAGCCCAAGCAATGCAAAGAAAATTGCAAGAGGCTCAACAAGAAATTTCGGAAACCGAAATCACCGGCAGTGCGGCAGGCGGTATGGTCGAAGTGACGATCACCGGCGACAAAACTCCCGTTTCGGTGTCCATAAAACCCGAAGCGGTGGATCCCGACGACGTCGAAATGCTCGAAGATATGGTTCTTGCGGCACTCAACGACGCTGTTGCGCAAGCGGACAAACTCTCAAAAGACTTGCTCGGACCTTTGGGCAACGCAGGCGGCTTGTTTTAAGCCGCAATCGCAAGCGTAAGCGTTTATGCGTGCATAAACGAGAGCAAGCGAAATTGAAAAGTGTGATTTGAAATGAAATATATCGAACCGCTCGCAAGGCTTATCGCGCAACTTTCAAAACTTCCGTCCGTGGGTGAAAAAACCGCGGCGCGTTATGCGTACGCAATTCTCAACTCTCCCGAAGAGGAAGTCAACGAGCTTGTCGACGCAATACGCGACGTGAAGCAAAACGTGCATTTTTGCAAAATTTGCGGCAATTACACCGAAAACGAGATTTGTGATATTTGCCAAACTCGCAAACCAAGCGTGATTTGCGTCGTCAAAGAGCCGAAAGACATCGTTGCACTTGAAAAAGTCAAGGATTTCAAGGGCGTATATCACGTTTTGGGCGGCGTTATTTCGCCTATGGAGCATATCGGCCCGAACGACATTCGCATCAAGGAATTGCTTGCCCGTTTGGACGGCGTGGAAGAGGTGATTTTGGCAACCAATCCCGACGTCGAGGGCGAAGCGACGGCAATGTATATCGCGCGCCTCATCAAGCCTATGGGCATAAAAGTTACGCGTATAGCAAGGGGATTGCCCGAGGGTAGCGTCATCGAATACGCCGACGAAAGCACCTTGTCGCGCGCCTTGTCTTCTCGTATAGAACTTTGAGCGTGAACCGGAAAAATATTTTGCTCGATTGCATCAAGACAGAGATTTCTATTGCAATCGAGCGTTTTTATAAGTTTTTAAATTAAACAAAACGATTCAATATGAAATATATTTCATATTTTCTTGACAATTCGCCGCTCGGTGATATACTTTTCGTGATGTGAGTTTGAAAAATCGACAAAGGACTTACAATCAACTTTGCGAGACGTAAAAAACTTAAAAAATCAAGTTTTCGGAGGCATATATGAAAGAAATTATTCTCAAAGTGGAAGGCATGCAATGCGGTATGTGCGAAAGCCACGTAAACGACGCTGTGCGCAAGGCGGCAAACGTCAAAAAAGTGACGTCATCGCACGTCGAGGGCAAGACGGTGGTTGTCTGCGACGAGAGCATTGACGCTCAAATCGTCAAAAACGCAATTCAAAAAGACGGCTACAACGTCTCGGAAGTCGTGGAAAAACCGTACGTGAAGAAGGGGTTGTTTTCCTTTTTGAAAAAGTGAAAGGGACAAAACGACGGGATTACAGACGGATTTTTGTTTGACATAAAATATTGCCATACTTCGAGTATGGTGTTATAATTGTTTGAAAATAAAGCAAGATTGCTTAAATAAGGCTGGGTTGCTTCAAAAAACAATTGCTTTAAGCGAAGTGCGAGCATAAAAACGTCGCACTTTAAAGGTGCGATTGTTGCGGCAATCGTGAATACGGGTTGAATATGAAACAAGACATCATCAAATTGCAAAAGTACGTTCAGGAAAGCGGAATAGACGCCTACTTGGTGTTTACAAGCGACGATCACGGCAGCGAATATATCGTCGATCACTTCAAAACGCGTGAGTTTTTGAGCGGTTTCACCGGTAGCGCAGGCACGCTTTTGGTGACGAAAGACGGCGCGTATCTCTGGACGGACGGAAGATACTTCATTCAAGCGGCAAGAGAGCTTAAAACCACGGATACGACGCTTATGAAATCGGGAGAAGAGGGCGTGCCGACAATTTTCGAATTTGTCAAAAAACTGTCGGACAGTCCCAAAATAGCTTTCGATTTCGCAACGGCAACGGTTGAATTCGTAGAGGCGTTGAAAAAGGCGGTGAAGGGCGTCGAAATCGTTGATTGTGGCGAAATCATCGACGAGATTTGGACAAATCGTCCCGAAGTCGAACCCACAAAAGCATGGTTTTTGCCCGATAAAGCGGCAGGCGAGAGCGTAAAGAGCAAGATTGAAAACTTGCAAAAAGACGTTGAAAAACAAGGTTGCGAATACGCGCTTGTGTCATCTCTCGACGACATTGCGTGGCTTTTCAACATGCGCGGAAGCGACATAGAATACAACCCCGTGAATTATGCGTACGCAATCGTGTCAAAGGACGGCGCGACGCTGTTTATGGACGAGAGAAAACTCGACGAAAAAGGCAAGAAAATCCTTGAAGAAAACGGCGTGAATTTGATGCCCTATCAAGACGTTTACGGCGTTGTCGAGCAGATTTCGGGCAAGGTGCTCATCGACAAGGAAAAGACCAATTACGCACTCTTTTCGCGTATTGCCGACGCAAAAGAAACCGACGTTTTTCCCACGACCGTTCGCAAAGCTATCAAAAACGCCGTCGAGATAAGAAATATGAAAAAAGCGCACGTCGAGGACGGCGTGGCAATGGTCAGATTTATGCGCTATCTCAAAGAGAGAGTCGGCAAGGAGGAGATGAGCGAAATCTCGCTTGCGGACAAGCTCGAAATGTTCAGACGAGAGAGTAAAAACTTCCTCGATTTGAGCTTCGACACCATTTGCGGATATGCCTCCAACGGCGCAATCGTGCACTATTCGGCAACTCCCGAAACGGATAAAAAGGTCGAAAACAAGGGGCTGTTGCTTGTGGACAGCGGTGCGCAATATCGCTACGGCACGACGGACATCACTCGCACTTTTGCGACGGGCAAGGTGAGCAGACAAGAAAAAGAAGCGTTTACAATCGTGCTGAAATCGCATATCGCGCTTGCAAGGGCGGTGTTCCGCAAAGGCGCAACGGGCGCAAATCTCGATATGATTGCAAGAGCTCCGATGTACAAATGCGGCATGGATTTCAAACACGGCACGGGACACGGCGTAGGATATTTGCTTAACGTCCACGAAGGACCGCAAAATATTTCGCCGAGAGCGTCATCTCTCAAATATGCGGTTTTGCCGGGTATGATAACGTCAAACGAACCCGGATTTTACGAGGAAGGTAAGTTTGGCATAAGACACGAAAATCTTATTCTTTGCGTTGAAAAAGAAAAGACTGAATACGGCACTTTCTGCGAGTTCGAAACAATCACTCTCGTGCCTTTCGACCTCGACGCAATCGATGTGAATATGCTTGACGACGGCGAAAAAGAGTGGCTCAACTCATATCACGCGAGAGTGCGCAAAGTCATAGGAAAGCACCTTGACGGAAAAGATTTAAAATTCCTCGAAAAAGCTACGAGAAGGATTTGAAATCAAGCGGTTCAAGCGTAAAAATACGAAACGATTTAAAAATAAAAGCAGGCGTCAAGCCTGCTTTTATATTGCGATTTCGACGAAATAAGAGGTTTATTAAGTCGTTTTGAGTGTACAAACCTGCCGTTTGGTCAAAATGCAGCGTTGAAACATCAATTCGCTTTGCCGTCGGGAGAGTGGCCGTCTTGCAAATCGGTTGTATCTAGTACGTCGTTTGTGTATTGCACGTCGTTTGTGTTTTGCAAATCGGTTGTGCGTTCGATTGAGTATTCTTGCGTTTGAACACTGTCCCCCAGCGCATAGCGATAATCCTTTTTGATTATGTGCTTTATATACGGATATAGAAGCACCGCCACGGCAAACACCCATGCACCCGGATCGCCGAAGCAGAGCGCGATGTACGAGGCGTTGCTTGCAAGCGCATTCGTAGCCCCGCCGTTGACGAGAGGGGGAAGAAAGGTGCATATCAGTACGCGCGCGATAAGTTCGCCTGCGCCTGCGGCAAGCGTCCAGCCCGATTTGCCTATGCCTTGTACTGCATTGCGGAGTACGAAAAGCGTGGAGAGGAAGAAGAACAACGGCAAGTCGATATAAAGGAACGTGTTGCCGAAGTATATCGATTTTTCGCTGATTTTGTCCGCCGACAAAAAGACGTGTTGATAGGCGGCGTTTATAGTGAGCAAAAGTCCTATGCCTGCACAAATTACGGTGAGGGCAAATCCAAGCAAAATTGCTCGATTCGTGCCTTTTTTCACACGCTCGGTGTCGCCTGCGCCGAGGTTTTGTGCGTTGAAACTCACCATTGCAGTGCCAAGAGCGGATAAAGGCGCCATTGCGAAGTTGATGAGTTTGTTTGCCGCGCCCACGCCGTTTTGAGCCGGATTGCCCGCAACCATAAGTCCGTCGGGCAAAAGGTCGAATTTGATGGTTTCCGAAAGCATGACGATAAGCCCTATCGAAAGTACGGAAAATTGAAGTCCGAGAGGAATGCCTTGCTTTACGTGCGCCCAAGTATCCTTCCAGGCAATCTTGAAATCTTGCTTTTTAAGGCGCAAAAACTTGTATTTTGCAAAGGTGTAGATAAAGCATGCAACCGTGCAAAGCACTTGCGTGAGAATGGTTGCGCCTGCCGCTCCCGCAACGCCCCAGCCGAAAACTTTGATGAAAAGAAGGTCGAGAGCGATGTTCATCACCGTCGATATGACCAAAAACAAAAGCGGCGTGAACGAGTCGCCTATGCTTCGCAATATGCTGATGATAAAGTTGTAAAACAGTTGCGCCGCCATACCTAGAAAAATCACAAGACAGTAGGTGTACGCCGCTTGAAACACTACGGGATTTTGCTCGGTGACGTTCACCCACGCAAGCATGGGTTTTATGCAGAATACGGATACTATCGTCAAAACTACCGTGATAATCGAGCAAAGAATAAACTGCGTTGCAAAGGACTTGCGAACTCCGTCCTCGTCGTGCGCTCCGAGTTTGCTTGAAAGCACCACGCAAAAGCCTGCCGTGCAACCGAACGCGAATTGCATGAATATGAACACGAGGGGTGAAGTGTCGTTGACGCCCGCGACCTCGTCCGCACTTAAAGTCTGTCCGCATATCGCCGCGTCCGAGAGAATGTAGAGCTGCTGCAACAGGTAGGACACGATTATGGGCAGAGTGAATTTGATCAAGACTTTGACTATCGAGCCTTGCGTCAGGTCGATTTGCCCGAAAAGGTCTTTGATCCTTTGAGAGAACGTTTTATTATGTAAGTTTTCGGTTGTCATAAGTTGTGTTTTGCGCCTCGCGATAATGAGATGTATCAACGGAAATTGCATTATATTTATCTTGATGCTCACTGTCAAGCATTTTTGAAAGCAGCGATTGTAAATTTTTTGCAAATCGAAGCAAAAGCAATCGGGGCAACGACACAACGAGCGTTTCGGAGGCATATTATTTGGGAGCGTGCGCGTGTGTATATACGTGCGTGCGCGAAATTTTTTCAATCGACAAAAACGGCGTTTTGTCGTTTATCTGGCAAAAAAAATACCCTTCGTGTATTGCTTAAAAATTTTTTAATGAAAATGCAAAATAGTGTCGATTTTCGTTTGACATTGACGAAGCGTTTTGGATATAATGCCCGTATCATCAAGAGCAAACCAAATCGCAACGCACAACCTGCGGAATACGGATTTCGCAAACACCACTAGATATTGTGGTAAAGGAGCGCGCTATGAAGATTTTGGAGGAGCGCATCCTGAGGGACGGCAAGGTTAAGCCCGGAAACGTCCTCAAGGTCGGCGGATTTCTCAATCATCTTATTGATCAACAACTGTTGGACGAGATTGGCAAGGAAATTTCTGCGCTCTTTTGCGGACAAAATATAACCAAAATTCTGACAATCGAGGCATCGGGGATAGCCATAGCATGCGCAGCGGCGCACTATGTGCAAGCTCCGGTGCTTTTTGCTAAAAAAAGCAAGACCATAAACATATCCTCGGACTGCTATTGCGCCGAGGTTTATTCTTTTACGCACCAAGTGACAAAGGTGATTATGGTCGAGAAAGATTTTATCTCCGCAGACGACAGAGTGCTTATCGTTGACGACTTTCTTGCAAACGGTGCCGCAATAAACGGACTTATGAGTATTGTGGAGCAAGCAGGAGCAACGCTCGTCGGATGCGCCGTGGCAATCGAAAAAGGTTTTCAGGGCGGCGGCGACGCTTTGAGAGCGCAGGGTATCAACGTTCAAAGCCTTGCTCTTATCGACAGCATGGACGACGACGGTCATATCGCGTTCAGACACTGAAATTTGCGCTTTGCGTAAATATAAAATTTAAACAACAATGCCAAAATGGCAAAATTAAAGGAGAAACGCATGAAAAAGAAAGTATTGGCACTTGTGCTTTGCTTGGCTCTCGTAACCGCATTGGTTATCGGTTTGGTTGCTTGCAACCCTGAAGAGGAAAGAGTTGTAAACCTCAAACCTATCGCGAAAGAAGACATCAAAATCGGTCTCATCTGCCTGCACGACGAACAGTCCACTTATGACAAAAACTTCATCGATGCAATGGAAGAAGCAGTGAGCGAACTCGGTCTGAAAAAAGATCAACTCATAATCAAAAAGGGTATCCCCGAAACCGAAAAATGCTACAACACGGCGGTTGAACTTGTCGAACAAGGTTGCAATATCATCTTTGCGGACTCATTCGGACATGAAGATCACATCATGAGAGCTGCAGAAGAATACACCGATGTGCGTTTCTTCCACGCAACGGGCACCAAAGCTCATACGGCGGATCTCGGCAACTATTTCAATGCATTTGCTTCCATCTATGAAGGCAGATACCTTGCAGGCGTTGCGGCAGGCATGAAACTCGTTCAACTTTACGGTGATGCACAAGGCAAGGTTTCCGATGCAAACGCAAAAATCGGTTATGTCGGCGCATTCCCCTACGCAGAAGTCAAATCCGGTTATACCTCTTTCTTCCTCGGTGTGCGTTCAATCGTTCCCAATGCAACGATGGAAGTGAAGTTTACAAACAGCTGGTATGACGAAGCAGCAGAAAAAACCACCGCAAAGGCTCTCATCCAAAACGGTTGCAAACTCATCAGCCAACACGCAGACTCTATGGGCGCACCTACCGCTTGCAAAGAGGCAACCCCCTCCGTCCCCAACGTCACTTACAACATCAGCACCGAAAAAGATTGCAGCGGTTCTTATGTAATCGGTTCGAGAATCAATTGGGCTCCTTACTACAAGTTTATTGTCGAAAGCACAATCAACAACACCAAGATTCCTTATGACTGGACAGGCACGGTTGCAACAAAATCCGTTGAGCTTCTCGAAATCGGAACGGCTGCAGCACCCGACACGGCAGAGAAACTCGAAGAAGTGAAAGCCGCTCTTGCAAACGGCACCGTCAAAGTGTTCGACACCAAGAACTTCACGGTTAAAGGACAACACATCACATCGTTCAAAGCTGACGTCGATTCCGACGAAGCATTCACTCCCGACACCGAAGTTGTCGAAAACGGCGTTCTTTTGGAATCCAAATTCCGTTCCGCTCCGTACTTTACTCTCGACATCGACGGAATCACTCTTCTTGCCTGATAGAATTTGAATCTTTGATTCCAACGATTTGGCGGAGCCTCTGCTCCGCCAAATCGAGTTTATTACAAATATAAAAACAAGGAAAATATGGACAAACCCATCGTTTTACAGTTGAAAGGCATAACAAAGCGTTTTGGCACAAAGGTCGTTGCAAACGATCATGTCGATCTCGATCTGCGCCAAGGGGAAATATTGTCGATTTTGGGCGAGAACGGCAGCGGTAAGACCACGCTTATGAATATGATCATAGGCATTTATCGACAAGACGAAGGCAACATCTTTATCAACGGTGAAGAAGTGACCATTCTCTCTCCGAAAGACGCTTATAAATATAAAATCGGCATGGTACACCAACACTTCAAACTTGTCGATGTTTTTACAGCCACGGATAATATCATTCTCGGCGAAAAAGAGCCAACGTTCTCAATCAAAGAAGAGGCGAAGCGCATTAGAGAAAGTGCTGAAAAAAACAATGCCGAGTTTGCAGCTTACAATCCCGACGAGCATACGGGAGTGTTGTCGTATTTGACTGCTCCGAAAAAACAATCGGATTTTCAAACCGCAATGAAAATTGCGGCATTGCCGTTTATTAAAGCCGCAAAAGCGATTAAATTCGGCTGGCTGGCGAAAAATCGTGGCGCGAAATTGCAAAAAATTGCCGACAAATACGGCTTTGAAATCAATCTGAACGAGAAAATATACAACATGTCGGTTTCCCAAAAACAGACTGTTGAAATCATAAAAGTGCTTTACAGAGGCGCGGATATTCTTATCCTTGACGAACCTACCGCCGTTTTGACGCCTCAGGAAATCAAAAAACTGTTCGACGTTTTGCGCAAGATGAGAGAAGACGGAAAATCTATAATCATCATCACGCACAAACTCAACGAAGTTATGGAGATAAGCGACAGAGTTGCGGTTTTGCGCAAGGGACAACACATCGCAACCGTCAATACTTCTGAAACGAGCGAGCAAGAGCTTACCGAAATGATGGTTGGCGAAAAAGTCGATCTCAATATCGGCAGGACAAATCCTCACGACGTTGAAGACAGAATCGTCGTAAACCACCTTTCGTCGGTGAATCATGAAGGCGTCAAAGTGCTTGACGACGTGTCTTTTACCGCAAAATCGGGTGAGATACTTGGAATTGCGGGTATTGCAGGAAGCGGTCAGAAAGAATTGCTCGAAGCGATTGCCGGACTTCAAAAACTCAACGATGGCGAAATATTTTATTTCGATCCGTCGAAAAATAACGAAAAAGTGGATTTGCGCTCCAAAACACCCGTGCAAATCAGAGAACTCGGCGTCAGACTTTCATTTGTCCCCGAAGACAGACTCGGCATGGGGCTTGTCGGCAATATGGACCTTGTTGACAATATGATGCTGCGTTCGTATAGAAAGGGAATTCCGTTTTTCCTTGATAGGAAAAAGCCGAAAAATCTCGCGGAAACAATAGTACACGATCTCGAAGTCGCTACTCCCAGCACACACACTCCCGTCAGACGTTTGTCGGGCGGAAATGTGCAAAAGGTGCTTGTCGGACGCGAAATCGCCGCATCGCCCACCGTGCTTATGGCGGCGTATCCCGTAAGAGGCTTGGACATCAACTCGTCGTATATGATTTACAACCTTCTCAACGAGCAAAAAGAGAAAGGCGTGGCTGTTATATTCGTCGGCGAGGATCTCGACGTACTCATCGAGCTTTGCGACAGAATCATGGTGCTTTGCGGTGGCAAAGTGTCAGGCATCGTGGACGGCAGAAGTGCAATAAAAGAACAACTCGGTTTGCTTATGACAAAACACGAGGACGAAAAACAGGAGGCAGACGACAATGTTGAATAAACTTATGCACAACTCCTTCATCCATATCACAAAACGCACGGATACGCCCAAATGGCAATCATGGCTTGTGAGAGTGGCGGCGGTTGTCGTTGCATTGCTTGCAAGCGCGGTGGTGAGCAGTATTTTGCAGCCCGGCACATTCGGCGCTTTTATCCAAAATGTGTTTGTCGGCAATTTTGCAACAACGAACAGAATTATCAGACTGTTGCAAAATACAGCATTGCTTCTCCTCATTTCTCTTGCGGTTACGCCGGCGTTCAAAATGAAGTTTTGGAACATAGGCGCGGAAGGGCAGGTGCTTATGGGCGGATTGATGAGCGTCGTCATGATAAAGTATCTCGGCGGAAAAGTCGACAATTCGCTTCTCATTATTCTTATGCTGATAATGGCGATTATCGGCGGTGCGGTGTGGGCGGTCATTCCCGCATTGTTCAAAGCAAAATGGAACACCAACGAAACGCTCTTTACGTTGATGATGAACTATATTGCCATAGGGCTTATATCCATTTGCATTGCAGTGTGGGTTACGAGCGGTTCGCAAGTTTTAGGCGTGCTTAAATATGGCAGATTCCCAAAAATCGGCGGTTATAACTATATTTTGAACATTATTATCGTTGCGATAATCACGATTGTTGTTTCGATATATCTAAAATTCAGCAAACACGGCTATGAATTGTCCGTCGTTGGCGAGAGCCAGAACACGGCAAAATATATCGGCATAAGCGTCCCCAAGGTCATCATCAGAACGATGCTTCTCTCGGGTGCTTTGTCCGGCATTGCAGGTTGGTTGCTTGTTGCCGGAACATCGCATACGATTTCGACAACAAGCGCAGGCGGTATGGGATTTACGGCAATTCTTGTTGCATGGCTTGCCGGATTAAATCCCGTGGCAATGGTGTTTACGTCCTTGCTTGTGCAATTTTTCAATATAGGTGCAGAATATGCGGGTTCAAACTTCGGCTTCGGAACGGCATTCCCCGAAATTATCACTTCGGTATTCTTCTTTGTCGTTATTGCCAGCGAGTTCTTTGTCAATTACAATATCAAACTCAATCCTGCTTTTGCCGAAAAGTTGAAAAATAAAAAGACATGTGAAGAAAGTGCGGATTCCGTTGAAAATGCGACAAATGCTTTAGAGCAAGAAAATAATCAAAATTTGCAAACCGAGAGCGAAAGCATTGAAAAAGACGATAACGATACAAAAAACATCGACGATAGCGTCGCAAATAAAAATGGGGAGGTAAACGACTGATGTTTCTGACCTTCTTGAGAGAATCGATTCGATTCAGCACCGTGTTTCTTTACGGATCGACGGGCGAAACAATAACACAAAAAAGCGGGCACCTCAATCTTGGCACTCCCGGTATAATGTGCATAGGTGCAATCGGCGGAAGTCTTGGGGAATTGTGGTACATAAAATCCTTGTCCGATTTAAGCCAAATGAACGGCTTTTTGGCTGTCTTTATTCCTATTTTGACAACATTGCTGTTCAGCGGACTTGCAGGATTGCTGTTCAGTTTTTTTACCGTAACGCTCAGATGTAACCAAAACGTAGTAGGATTGACGATTACAACGTTTGGCGTCGGATTGAATAAATTTGTGCTTGGCAACATGGACAATACGGGATTCGGCGAGGCGTGGAAGTATTTTATCAAATCCTTTCCGTGCGCAAACGACAACTGGTTCACTCAATTGTTCTTCTCATATGGCACGCTTGTGTATCTTGCGTTGATTATTGCGATAATCGTTACTATCGTGTTCAAGAAAACGAGAGTCGGTTTGACGCTGCGCGCTGTCGGAGAAAATCCCGCAACTGCCGATGCGGCAGGAATCAACGTAACTAAATACAGATACATCTCTACAATCATCGGTTGTGCCGTTTCCGGACTCGGCGGACTTTTCTACATCATGGATTACAACGGTGGAAGTATCGGCAACATTGCCGTCACCGTGGAGGCATACGGCTGGCTCGCAGTTGCGCTTGTCATTTTCTCCGTATGGAAGCCGAGTTGGGGTATTCTCGGTTCAATATTGTTCAGTCTGCTGTATTTTGTGCCGAACTTCTTTTCGGTGTCAACAACGGCAATGAAAGAGTTTATCAAAATTCTTCCGTACATTGTTACAATCGTCGTTCTGATTGTTACCAGCATGATAAACAAGCGTGAAACTCAACCGCCGGCGGCACTCGGCGTGTCATACTTTAGAGAAGACAGATAAAGGCTTGTCTGCGTATACAAAAAAAAGCAATGCGTAATGCATTGCTTTTTGTTTTTCATGCAAATATTTATTGTGCGGTTAAGAAAACGGAAAACGCAATAATTAAATCGGTGTCGTTGGTTCATATCACATAGATTTCATATAATATTCTCAATTATTAATTAGTAAAAAAACTTAAGCAAAAACACGATATGTGTTACAATATAAGTTGTCCATACAATTGACTTAAACACAAAAAGTAAGAAATCCGTAGTAATTAGTAGCACTTTGGAAGGGAAAAGCGAAACCGCATAGAAACACGTAGGCACAACAGGGTGATACTTGATATACGTATCGTATCCTAATGTTTGCTTGATTTTGCGATTACACATACAATAAATCGCTTTATAGAAAATTATATAAAAGAATTTGCCGCAAAGTTATTGTCTTTTGCAAATAATATGATATAATAGCAAAGCAAATGAATTTGCGAATCGGGGATATGGCTCAGTTGGTAGAGCGTCGCGTTCGCAATGCGAAGGCCAGGGGTTCGAATCCCCTTATCTCCACCAGTGAACCGCGGTATACCCGTGGTTCATTTTTTTATACAACCGACGGCGCAGAAGTTGTCTGTGGGGAGTATAGAAAATAAGTAAAGCGAGATTTGAGTATGAAATCGGCAATTATCGGACTTGGTGTCATAGGCAAAGTACATTACGACGTTTTGAAAAGTCAAGACGCCGATATCGTTGCGTTGTGCGACGTAGATGAAAGCGTGCTTGACAAGTTCGACGGTGTGAAAAAGTATTCCGATTATAAAAAGATGCTGGATTGCGAGGATATCGACGTCGTGCATATTTGCACACCGCATTATTTGCATGCGGACATGGTGATTTACGCGCTTGAAAAGGGTGTGAACGTGCTTTGCGAAAAGCCGTTATGCATAAAAGAAGAGGACATCGGACGAATCGTCGAGGCAGAGAGCAAGTCGAGAGCAACGCTCGGCGTGTGCTTGCAAAACAGATACAACAATTCAAGCCGTTTCGTGAAGCAGTTGCTTGAAGGCAAAAAAGTCGATTTTGCGTTCGGTAACGTATCTTGGCATCGCGACGAAGAGTATTATCGCACGGGCGCATGGCGCGGAAAACTCGCAACCGAGGGCGGTGGTGTGATGATAAATCAAGCCATTCACACTCTCGACCTCATGCAATGGATATGTGGTGCGCCAAAGAGCGTTTGCGCCAACACGTACAACTATTCGCTAAAAGGCATAATTGAAGCCGAGGACACTGTAATCGCAATGTTTAAGGGCGACACTGACTTCGAGTTTTTTGCGACCAACACCGCAAAAAGCGATTTGCCTATCGAGATACGCTTTATTTCCGGTGGCGACATAATTACGCTTTATCCCGACGAAGTGCTTGTCAACGGCAAAGTCGCCGACATCGAGCATTGTATGAAGGGCTACGGCAAGATTTCATACGGCAACGGCCACGAAAAACTTATCAAAGATTTTTACGATTGCGTCACTCGCGGCGAAAAGTTTTGGATTGACGCAAAAGAAGGTTCGGCTTGTGTAAGGCAGGTGCTGGCTGCATACAGAAGCAACGGACAAGAAGTTCTCATTTGACTTTGAAAACGGCAATACTACGTCAACGCCCCTCGCTTGCCAACTCATGTGCTACGTGTAAACTAGGGTTGTCTTTAGAGGAGTGTTTTTTTGTATTTCATCTGTTTGGCAAAGTTATATAATGTTTTAGAGTTTTAAATATCCGCATAAAATTAATGGTTATTATTGAAGATTTATCGAGGCGTAAAACTGCTTCGGGGTGATGCCGTATTCGTTTTTGAAGGCGCGGAAAAAGTGCGTGTAATCGGAAAATCCGCATTTGATGTAAACCTCGGTGACGGGGTAGCCTTGTTCGATAAACTGTTTTGAAAGCACAAGGCGTTTTTTGAGGATATAACGGTGAGGGGAAGTGTTGGTGTTTTCTTTGAAAACGTGCGCAAAATAGTATTTGTCCACAAAAAGTGCGGAAGCAATGGTATCCAGGGACAAATCCTCGGTGATATGCTCGCTTATGTAGTCTATAGCTTTTGTTACGCACGGGTTGTTTTTGCCGTAAAATGCGAAATCGTCGGCATTTTGCAAGAAGTATTGTCCCAAAATCACGAGCAACGCTTTTATGCGCTCTTCGTTTTCTACGTCCGAGCCGAAAGCGTCATCTTGTGAGTGGGCAACAGCGTCTAAACCGTGGCGGATTTTGTCCGAAATTACGCCGTTACGCACCAAAAAGGCATTGTGGGCTGACGCTTGTAAAAAGCAAGTGTTGAGGTCGGTTTTGGCGGTCGAAATACGCTTTAAATAGCGTTGATTCAGCCACAAAACGAAGCGTTCGTAAGTTTCGGCGGAGTCCTTTATGTCGAGTTGGTGGAGCTTGTTTGGCGGTATAATAAGCACGTCGCCGGGGCGCAAGGCGTATTTGCAGTCTTCGATGATGTACGTTGCCGAGCCTTGCAGAAAAAAATAGACTTCGGAAAAGTCGTGCGAGTGCATTTCGACGGTTTTGAAATCCTTGTCCTTTTTGTGATGCACCTCAAAAGTGGTCGTGCTCATTTGTTGATTTTCGTATTTGTCGAGTTTCATAAGTATATAATATAACCAAAACAGCAATTTTTGCAAGTAAAAAAGCAATAATCGGGGTTTACTATGCAAAAGTTGAGTGGTAAAATTATGATAATAAGGAGTGTGGAAGATGAGCTTTTTTGACGATAAACTTTTGCTTTCGGGCGATACGGCGCAAAAAATCTACGACGCTATTTCAAAGTTGCCCATAATCGATTATCATTGTCATCTCAACGAAGAAGAAATCAAGTGCGACAAGCATTTTTCGGATATAGGCGAATTGTGGCTTTCGGGAGACCATTACAAATGGCGCGCGATGCGTCTTTGCGGCGTTGACGAGAGTTATATCACCGGCAATCGCTCGTACAAAGAGAAATTTTTGAAATATGCCGAGATTATGCCCAAACTTATAGGCAATCCGCTTTACTATTGGACGCATATGGAACTCGTGCAAATTTTCGGAATAACCGAACCGTTGAACAAGGACAGCGCGGAAGATATTTATAAAAAAGCAAACGCCGTTTTGAAAGATTTGAGCGTGCAAAAATTGCTTGAAAAATTTGACGTGGAATATATTGCGACGACGGACGATCCGTTTTCGGATTTGCACAATCACGGCGATATAAACGGCGTTAAAGTGCGCCCGACCTTCCGTCCCGACAGATGTTTTTCCGAAGGCGCGGACAAAGCGACGCTAGAAGAAAGATTGGACTATTTCGTATCAAAAGGTTGCAAAATCGCTGACCACGGATTCGACAACTTCGACGACACCGAAAATCTTGAATGGCTGATTGAAAAGTGCTATGAAAAGGGCATTGTGTTGCAACTTCATTTCGGCACGTTTCGCAATATAAATTCCGACGCTTTGCGTGCAATCGGCAAAGACAGCGGTTTTGACGTTTTCAGAGATTTCGTCGCTACTGACGCGCTTGCAAAGTTGCTTGACAAAATGAACGCAAAACTCGGCGGATTGCCAAAAATCGTACTTTATCCGCTCAACGATGCATGTTTAAGAGCCGTTTGTGCGATTTCGGGTGCTTTTCCGAACGTGCTTGTCGGTGCGGCGTGGTGGTTTAACGACACCGTGCGCGGCATAAACAGACAACTCGAAACGGTGTCGGAATACGCGGTTTTGGGTACGAATCTCGGTATGCTTACGGACAGCAGATCGTTCAGTTCGTACGTGCGTTTCGACTTTTTCAGAAGAATACTTGCGTCGTTTGTCGCAGACAAGGTCGACAAGGGCGAATACGATGAAAAGAGCGCGATTGCGCTTGCAAAAGATATTGCTTACAACAACGTCAAGGAGGCTCTCGGTTTATGAAAATGACGTTTCGCTGGTATGGCGAAAAAGATTGCATACCGCTAAATTACATAAAGCAAATTCAAGGCATGAGCGGTGTGGTGACTGCGGTTTACGATACGCCCGTGGGCGAGGTTTGGGACGTAGAAAAACTTGAAAGGCTCAAACGACTTTCAAACGACGCCGGACTTGAAATGGAAGTTATCGAGTCCGTGCCCGTGCACGAGGACATCAAGCTCGGAAAGCCGTCGAGAGATAAATATATCGAGGCGTACAAGCAGAATATCATCAACTGCGGCAAGGTGGGCGTAAAGTGCATTTGCTACAACTTTATGCCCGTGTTCGACTGGTTGCGCACGGATTTGTATTTCAAGCATAAAGACGGCGCAACGTCGCTTGCCTACGACCATGAAAAACTGCTTGCGCTCGATCCTAAAAATCTGCATTTGCCGGGTTGGGACGAGAGTTACAGCCAAGACGAATTGAACGCGCTTTTGAAAGAATACGAGGGTATGACGCATCAAAAGTTGTTTGACAATCTCGTGTATTTCTTGAAAGCGATCATGCCTGCGTGCGACGAGGCGGGCGTAAATATGGCGATACATCCCGACGATCCGCCGTGGGATATGTTCGGACTTCCCAGAATCATTTGCAAGGAAGAGGATTACGACAACTTGTTTGCGGCAGTGCCGAATATGCACAACGGCATCACGTTCTGCACGGGAAGTTTGGGTGCGGGAAGATTCAACGACCTTCCGAAAATGGCGAAGAAATATGCAAATCGAATATACTTTGCGCACCTTCGTCAGCTCAAATACGACGGTGAAATCAATTTTTACGAAAACGGACACCAGACGAATTGCGGAAACGTGGACGTGTACGGAATTGTCAAAGCTCTCGTAGAGGGCGGATTTGACGGTTACGTGCGCCCCGACCACGGCAGAAACGTGTGGGGAGAGGACGCAAAACCCGGCTACGGACTGTTTGACAGAGCTATGGGGGCGTGCTATCTTTCGGGACTTTTCGAAGCGGTTGAAAAGGATATGAATAGAAAATAACGATATAAACGATATAAGGACTTAAAAAGGAGATATAGATATGAGCGTACCATTCAAAGTGGATTTAAGCGACAAAATCGTGGCAATCACGGGAGCGGGCGGAGTTATTTGCTCCGAGTTTGCTCGCGCGCTCGCCGAGTGCGGCGCAAAAGTCGCGCTTTTGGACATCAACTACGACGCTGCCAAAAAAGTTGCGGACGAGATAGGCGAAAACGCATACGCCGTCAAGTGCAACTGTCTTGACAAAGCGGATATTTTCCGCGCGAAAAACGAAATCGAATACAAGTTCGGCAAAGTCAACTTTCTCATAAACGGAGCCGGCGGAAACAATCCCAAAGCAACCACCGACAACGAAACCATGACGCCCGACCTCGAAGGCGCAAAGGACTTTTTCGCACTTGACGAGAGCGGACTCAAATTTGTGTTCGACCTCAACATTACGTCTGCATTCTTGGTGTCGCAAGTGTTTGTCAAAGACATGGTAAAGACGGGCGGAAACGTCATCAATATCTCGTCGATGAACGCATTCAGACCTCTCACCAAAATCCCTGCGTACAGCGCGGCGAAGGCAGGCATTTCCAACTTCACAGAGTGGCTTGCGGTGCATTTTGCGCCTTGCAAAATTCGTTGCAACGCAATTGCGCCGGGCTTTTTCGTGACCAATCAAAACAGAACGCTTTTGTTCAACGCAGACGGCACGCCGACGGCGAGAACTGGCAAGATTTTGAACGCAACGCCTATGAAAAAGTTTGGCGAGATAAGCGACCTTATCGGTTGTTTGTTGTGGCTTGCCGACGACAAAGCGAGCGGCTTCGTTACGGGCACGGTTATCCCCGTGGACGGCGGCTTTTCGGCATACAGCGGGGTGTGATATGAAACAAGTTATTCCCGTCGTCGTGATTAACGACGCAAACGACACCGTCGCAACGCTGTCCAAACTCAGAGAGGGCGGCATAAACTGCGCCGAAATCACATTCCGCACCGCTTGTGCGAAAGAAGCGATTGCAATAGGCGTAAAAGAGTTTGCGGATATGAATATAGGCGCAGGCACGGTTATAAACGAAGAGCAGGCGAAAAGCGCGGTCGAAGCGGGCGCGAAGTTTATCGTTTCACCCGGTTTTTCAGACGAAGTGGCGCGCTACTGCATTGCGAACGGCGTGCCGTATTATCCCGGTTGCGTAACGCCCACCGAGATTATGCGCGCACTCTCTTACGGACTTAATATAGTCAAGTTTTTCCCTGCCGGCGTGTATGGCGGACTTAAAGCGATGAAGGCTCTTGCCGCGCCGTTTCCTCAAATCAAATTCATTCCGACGGGCGGCGTCGACCTTGCCAACCTCAAAGAATATCTCGATTTCGACAAGGTGTACGCAGTCGGCGGCTCGTTTATGATGAAAGGCGATATAGTCAATAACTGCAAGGAGATTGTGAAGATATGCGAGTTGTAACTTTCGGTGAATTGATGTTGCGTTTGCAACCCGAGAACTATTTGCGTTTTGTGCAAAGCGACAAGCTCGAAGCGACTTTCGGCGGTGCGGAAGCAAACGTTGCCGTATCGCTTGCAAATTTCGGTGCGGACGCATGCTTCGTGACCAAACTCCCCACGCACGAGATAGGGCAAAGCGCGGTAAATTCGTTGAGAAAATACGGCGTCGATACCTCGAAAATCGTTCGCGGCGGCGATAGAGTGGGCATTTATTATTGCGAAAAGGGCGCAAGTCAACGCCCCAGCAAAGTTATTTACGACAGAAAGTACTCCGCAATCGCAACGGCGAGCGAGGACGATTTCGATTGGGACGACATCTTTTCGGGCGCGGATTGGTTTCACTTTACGGGCATAACGCCGGCACTGTCCGACAATATGGCGAAAATCACTCTCGAAGCGGTCAAGGCGGCAAAGGACAACGGGCTCACCGTGTCTTGCGACCTCAATTTCAGAAAGAAACTTTGGACGAGTGAAAAGGCGTGCGCTGTTATGAGCGACGTGCTTAAACACGTAGACGTGTGCATCGCAAACGAAGAGGACGCAAAAGACGTGTTCGGCATCGAGGCGGAAAACACCGACGTCGAAAGCGGCAAGCTCAACGAAGAAGGTTACGTTTCGGTTGCAAAACAACTCACCGACAGATTCGGATTTAAAGCGGTTGCAATCACTTTGCGCGAGAGTTTGAGCGCAAGCGACAACAACTGGTCGGGCATGCTGTACGTTGCGAATCGTGCGTTTTTCGGCAAGAAATATCATATGCATATCGTGGACAGAGTGGGCGGCGGCGACAGCTTCGGAGCAGGACTTATTTATGCGCTTACAAACGATTTCGGCGCGCAGGACGCAATCGAATTTGCCGTGGCGGCAAGTTGTTTGAAGCACTCCGTCGAGGGCGATTACAACATGGTTTCAAAAGAAGAAGTGCTCAATCTTGCAAGAGGAAACGCAAGCGGAAGAGTGCAACGTTAAGGGAGTTTGCACTCATAAACAATAGAATACAAAGAGGTATAAATTTATGCAGCAAATTACAATATCGGGGTTTTATGATGAGATTAGCAACAAATTAAGTACCCAAATTGGCGTTTTGCACGAACTTGGCGAAACTTATATGTGCCCTAGAAACGTGGACGGCAAAAACATTGCCGACTACACTTTCGAAGAGTTTAAGAAAAAGATTTATCCCGTTCTCAAAAAAGAAAACGTGCGCTTTTCTTCAATCGGTTCGCCGATAGGAAAAGTCGGCATCGACGACGAAGAAGGCTTTGCAAAACAAAAGAAACAACTTGCCGAGCTTGTCAAAATCGCACAACTTATGGAATGCAAATACATCCGAGTTTTCTCGTTCTTCTACGGCGACAAAGATCCAAAAGATTGCTCCGAGAAAGTCATTGCAAGGCTCAAAGAAATGCTTGCTATCGTCAAGGGCAGCGGTGTGAAACTTTTGCACGAGAACGAGAAGAAAGTGTACGGCGACGTGCCTCAAAGAGTGCTTGAAATTTACAATGCGATAAACGACGAAGATTTCGTTTTGTGCTTCGACGCAAGCAACTACGTGCAATGCGACGTCAATCCCAAAGAGGCGTTCGATATGCTCAAAGATTACGTCGTATATTACCATATAAAAGATTGCTCCGAGTACAAAGTGGAAGTCCCTGTCGGAACGGGCGAGGGTTGCTACACCTACATTTTGAAGAGCTTGAAAGAGCGCGGATACCAAGGCTTTATGACGCTTGAACCGCACACTTTCAAATACGCGGTTATGAAACCCGTGGTGTACTTCGTGCCGTTTGTGAAATTTGCGATGAAGGACTATTTTAAAGCGTTCAGACTCATCGACAAGAAGATGCACAGATGCTATTTTGCTTGCGCGTCTAGAAAGCAAGTGTTCTTGTGGCAATATCAAAATCTCAAAAAACTGCTCGCAGAGGTGAAATAATGGACAAAAAACAAGTCAGATACGGCATTGTCGGCATAGGCAAACAAGGCACGTTCTATACAAAGATATTTACGAAACTCTCCTCTCTCGTCAAGGGCGCAAAGCTCACCGCGGTGTGCGATATATCCCCTGAAAGACGCAAGTACGCAGAGGAGAACCTCAAAGGAGTCAAGGTTTTCGACAACTATCAGGATATGTTCAAATCTGGACTTATCGACGTCGTTATGGTTGAAACTCCGCACTATTTCCATCCGCAAATCGCAACGGACGCGATGAAAGCCGGGCTCAACGTGCTTTGCGACAAGCCCGCAGGCGTTTACACGAAGCAAGTCAAAGAGATGAACGAGGAGGCGAAAAAGCATCCCGAACTTCTTTTCGGCATGATGTTCAACCAACGCACGAATCCTCTTTACATCAAGGCAAAAGAGCTTATCGATAGCGGCCGTTTGGGCAAACTCACCAGAATCGTTTGGATAATCACCGATTGGTATCGTCCGCGCGCATACTACGCACAAGGCGGCTGGCGCGGTACGTGGTGGGGAGAAGGCGGCGGCGTGTTGCTCAATCAATGTCCTCACCAACTGGATTTGTTCACCTGGCTTGCAGGTCTTCCGGTGAGCGTAACGGCAACCGCATCGACGGTGGGACGCGACATCAGCGTCGAAAACGACGTCACGGCGTATTGCAAGTTTGCAAACGGCGCAACGGGCGTGTTTATAACCTCGACGCACGACGCACCCGGCACGAATAGACTTGAAATCACGGGCGAAGGCGGCAAGATCGTCATTGAAAACGGCAAACTTGTATTCACCGAAAATGCGGAACTCGAACCTGCTTTTTCAGAGCATAACACCGTGTTTATGGGCAAACCCAAGACGAAAGTTCACACCTATCGCGGAATTTGCCACAAACTCAATATAACCAAGTATCCGCCGCAACACGTGGGTATCATCAAAAACTACACCGACTATCTTCTCAAAAAGACGGACAAGTTTATGGCTCCCGGAGAGCAGGGCATAATCGGTTTGACCTTCTCAAACGCAATTCATCTTGCAAGCTGGACGCACAAAGAAGTGCAAATTCCGTTCGACGAGGATTTGTTTGTGCAAGAGCTTGAAAAGCGCAAAGAAGAAGAAAACGCAAAAAGATAAACGCGGCATAGGTGTCAAAACGCCTTATGACGAAAATAAAAATAAAACAAAATCGCAATAAATTTGCAAAAGGGAGTTATTATGAGCGATACGCAAAACGTCGCGCAAGCGACAGAGCAGAGTTTCATTTCGCGCACGAGCGGACTCAAAACAAAAGACTACATCGGCTATGCAATGGGCGATACGGCTTGCTGCTTGGTGTTCGGCCTTGTAACGTCGTTGCTTCAAAAGTTCTACACCGATATTTTCCATCTTCAACCGCTGTTTATCATGTTGATGTTTATCGGCGCGCGTATTTGGGACGCAATCAACGATCCCATTATGGGCAGAATTTGCGACAGCGTCAAACTTACGAAATGGGGCAGATATCGTCCTTGGTTCTTGTGGGCGGCAATTCCGCTTGTCGCGTCGTCTATATTGATGTTCGTCAAGTGGCCGGGACTTACTTATGACGTAAACCCCGTGGGCACTTGCATTTACGCAACCGTGACTTACATCATGTTCGGCATGAGCTACACCATGCTTCAAATTCCTTACGGCGGTCTTGCGTCCGTGGTTACCACAGACGAGAAAGAGCGCACAAAACTTTCGGTGTTCCGTTCAATCGGTGCGGGCATCGGCGGTACGCCCGTCATTTTGATTTCCTCCTTCGCATACGCAAAGCGCGTTGCGGATTCGAGCTGGACGGGTGCGACGCAAGAGAAAGACGGCATAATCTACGCAGTCGGCGAAAACGGCAAAATCCTCACGGATATGCAATATTTGCCCGTTATCATCGGCGTCGTTGTGTTGTCGCTTGTTTGCCTTGCAATGCTCGTAATGGCGTTTGCTTTCAACAAAGAAAGGGTCGTTGCAACTTCCAAGCCCAAGCAAAAAGGCGAATCGAAAACCATAATCAAAAACCTCTTTTCAAACAGAGCGTTCCTTGCGGTCAGCGTTGCGAGTATGTTGCTTCTTGCGGGGCAAATGTTTACGCAAAGTTTCTATCTTTACCTGTTCGACGACTTGTTCGGAGCAAACTGGATGAACATCGTATCCATGATTTGCACCTATGCGCCTATGGCGATTTTCATGTTCCTTACGCCAAAAATGGTGCGCAAATTCGGCAAGAAAGAAATCTGCGGCGTTGGTATGATTATCGCGGCGGCAGCAAACCTTTTGATGTTTGCGTTGCGCGGCATCGACCTCAACGTCAGAATGTACTTGTTCTTGGTGCTCTGCTTCGTGAGCGGATGCGGAATGACGTTTATCGTGCTTCAAGTCTGGTCTATGGCAACCGACGCAATCGACGACATCGAAATCAAGACGGGCAGACGCGACGACGGCACGGCATACGCGTTCTTCATGTTTTTCAGAAAGATAGGTCAGGTTATCAGCGCAGTCGCGGTCAACGGCGCATTGCTGGGCATGAACTACAACACCGCAAAAGGCGCGAAACAAACCCTTGAAAACCTCAACACCATGTACGATTTGGCAACCATAATCCCTGCCGTGTTGTTCGGACTTATGGCAATCGTATTGCTCGTGTGGTATCCGCTTTCAAAGAAGAAAGTTGCGGAATTGCAAGTTGCAAAAGAGGCGCACCTCAAATGTCAATACGAAAGCAATTCAATCGCAATCGACAACGTTGAAGGAATCGAATCTCTCGGCGAATCCGTCGAGCAAGTCGAAGAGGAAGCAAGCGAGAGCGAAAACGCTACGTCCGACGAGGTTGAGGACGACAAATCCGAAAACTAAAAAAAGTTTGTCTTGCGAGCCGAAAGATAGTTTTCGGCTCGTTTGGCTGATAAAGCATAATTTATCAAAGGAGAGAGTATGCAAACGAAAACCGTAATTACACCTTGCGGAAGCATAGTGGGTTGCGTAACGGACTACGGCGCAAGTTTCAGAGGTGTAAAGTACGCAACGGCAAAACGCTTTGAAAAGTCGGTGCTTATCACAAAATACGACACGGAGCAAATCGCTTTGGAGCAAGGCGTGTGCTGTCCGCAAATGCGCGCGTACTGGAACGAGGAACACAGATTCTATTATCAGGAATTTCGCAAGGGCAAGAGCTTCAAATACAGTGAAGATTGCTTGATTTTGGATATACACGTCCCGTCCGACGCACACGATTGCCCGGTTATAGTGTTCATACACGGCGGAAGTTTTACCGGCGGAAGCATAAACGAAATGCAATTCGACGGCTCGGCGTACACTAAACGCGGAGTGATTTTCGTTGCGATAAACTACCGCTTGAACGTGTTCGGATTTTTTGCCGACAACGAGCACTGCGGCGGCAACCTCGGACTTTACGACCAATATACCGCAATCGAGTGGGTTAGACAAAATATAGCGAGCTTCGGAGGGAATCCCGACAATATCACGCTTATGGGACAGAGCGCAGGCGCAATGAGCATACAAACGCTTATATGCTCGGACAAGCTCAAAGGCAAAGTCAAAGGCGCAATTATGCTTTCGGGCGGCGGAAAAAGAGGGGCGATCTTGCCGCTTTCGAAGTCAAATACGAGATACTGGAAAAAAGTCGTCAAAGCAAGCGGAGCAAAATCCTTCGACGAGTTTAAGTCAATGCCCACGGAGCAGGTTTGGACGACTTGGAAAACGAAGCACGCAATCGGCAAAGCTTTGTGCACAAAACCCGTTATAGACGGCGATTTGGTCAAGGACGCAAAATACGTCACCGACATTCCTATCGTATTCGGAACGGTCAAGAAAGACTTGTTGCCGCCCGTGCTCAACCATATGGCAAGAGCGTATGCGCGCAAGCAAAAGAGAAAGGGCGTGCCTTGCTACGTCTTTTCGCTTACGAGATTGCTTCCGCCCGACAATGCGTCCTTTCATTCCTGCGACCTTTGGTATGCTCTCGGTTCGCTTCCGAAATCGTTGAGACCGTTTACGGAGCAAGATTACGCCTTGTCCGACGAGATGGTGGACAGATTTGCGGAGTTTGCAAAGACGAGCAATCCAAACGTCAAGGGCAAACCGCAATGGAAAACGTATTCTTCAAAGTCGGATATCAAAGTGTTCGACTGAAAAAACGATGGTTAATACTTCGTATTAAAATTGTTTAGTTTTATATAAAAATTCACCGACTCTTCGGTGGATTTTTTACGTCTATGCAAAGCGAATGTTAAGCGGAGAGGCGTTTTTCACCGCAAAGCGAATAAGGAGATTTAAAAGCGGTTTGTGGTGAAATACAAACCGCTTTTTGTATATAAAAACCGCGTTAGATACGCGGTTTCGTGAGATATTAATGAAATAAAATTATTTCTTTTTGTAGCGTTTTGCGTGGCGCAAACGAGAGTGGTTGTAACTCTTTGCAAGACCTCCGCCCGACGTTTCGCGATAGCGAACGTTGATGTCCTTGCCCGTTTGATACATGGTTTCGACAACCGCGTCGAAAGAGATTTGACGGGATGTGGTGAGGAAGTTTGCAAGTGATACGGCGTTTATGGCACGCATTGCGGCAACCGCGTTGCGCTCGATGCAGGGGATTTGTACAAGTCCCGCAACGGGGTCGCAAGTCAAGCCGAGGTGATGTTCCATCGCAACTTCGGCAGAGTATTCGATTTGGTCGAAGTCCATGCCGAAAAGTTGGGCAAGCGCAGCCGCTGCCATAGAGCAAGCCGTTCCGCATTCCGCTTGGCATCCGCATTCCGCGCCGCTTATCGAAGCATTTGTTTTGACGATATTGCCGATTATGCCTGCCGTAGAAAGCGCGTCTATTATGTCGTCGTCCGAATATTTGTGTATATCTTGCTCGTATTTGAGCACGGCGGGGAGTATTCCGCACGCTCCGCACGTGGGAGCGGTGGCGATAACCTCACCCGAAGCGTTTTGTTCGCTCACCGCAAAAGCATAGGCGCATACTAGGCGGTTTTCTTTCGTTTGCGGCGTTTCGTCGATATGGCGTTGTTGATAGAGCGTTTTTGCTCTGCGCTCGGTATTCAGTCCGCCGGGCAAAACTCCGCTTGCTTTCAAACCTTGTCTGATTGCGTTTTTCATGGTTTCCCAAATGGTTTGCAAATACTCGCGGATTTGTGCGCCCTCGAAGCGTACGACGTATTCGGGAATTGTGATTTCTTGCTCGTCGCAATACGCTCTGATTTGCTCGAAAGTGTGATGCGGATAGACTTCGGGCGGATCGATGGAACTTTCTCCCTCAACCTCGATTGCGCCTCCTCCGACACTGTACACTCTCCACGAATCCGTGATTTTGCCGTTCAAATCCAAAGCGAACAAATCCATGGTGTTGGGGTGGGGCAAGTGCTCGTTTTCATAGTCGAAAACGACGTCTACGGGCTTTGTAAACGTCTTTTTCAACACGACGTCCGTGCCGTGACCTTTGCCGGTTTTTGCCAAAGAACCGTAAAGAACGACTTTGAAGGAATACGCACTTTTGTTGCGTTCCATAAAGAGTTTTGCGGCTTTTTCCGGCCCCATGGTGTGCGAACTGGACGGTCCGCGTCCGATTTTGTACAATTCAGTCAAACTTTTCATATGCGTGTTGCTCCGATTTGCTACATTATACCACAAAAATGCGCTTTCGCAACGCTTTGAGGGGCATTGTCAAAGCAAATTGCGACAAATCTATGTAAAAATATTGTAATATTTTTTCCGTTTTATCCCCACAACGATTTGCCAAGCGTATAAAAAGTGTGCTAATATATCACAGTTTTATATAGTAATCAAAAAAATCCGCACAAAACGACGCAAAAGTGCGCCGAAAACCTAAGAAAAGAAGGCTCAATATGGTCAGAAACGATTTGAGAAACATCGCAATCATAGCCCACGTCGACCACGGCAAAACGACGCTTGTGGACGGCATGCTCAAACAATCGGGTACGTTCAGAGAAAATCAACAAGTCGCAACTTGCGTTATGGATTCGGGCGACCTCGAAAGAGAAAGAGGCATCACAATCCTTGCAAAGAACACGTCAATCCACTACAACGGCGTCAAAATCAACATCATCGACACCCCGGGACACGCAGATTTTTCGGGCGAAGTCGAGCGTGTGTTGAAGATGGTCAACGGCGTCGTGCTTCTCGTCGACGCGCAAGAAGGTCCTATGCCGCAAACGCGTTTCGTCGTCGAAAAAGCGTTGTCGCTCGGACTTAAAATCATCATCGTCGTCAACAAGATTGACAAACCCGACGCAAGACTCGACGAAGTGGGCGACGAGGTATTGGAACTTTTGCTCGACCTTGACGCAAGCGACGAGCAACTTCAAAGCCCCATTTTATATTGTAGCGGCAAGCAGGCCACTGCAACGCGCGATTACCACGTGCCGGGAAAAGACCTCAAACCTCTTTTCGACACGATTTTGGATTATATCCCCGCTCCCGAAGGCGATGAAAACGGCGAGCTTCAACTTCTCGTGTCCGCAATAGACTACAACGATTACGTCGGCAGAATCGGCATCGGCAGAATCGAAAGAGGCAAAGTGGACATGGCAAAAGAAGTCGTGGTGTGCGACTATCACAGCGGAATTTCACCATATAAGAGCAAAATCGTCAACCTCTTCCAAATCGAAGGATTGAAGCGTGTTCCCGTCGAAAACGCAATGGTGGGGGACATCGTATGTTTCAGCGGTATCGAAAATATCACAATCGGCAACACGATTTGCTCTCCGGCAAAAATCGAGCCCGTGCCGTTCGTCAAAATCGGCGAGCCTACAATCGAGATGAACTTCTGTGTCAACGACAGTCCGTTTGCAGGCAAAGAAGGCAAATTTGTCACATCTCGTCACCTCCGCGACAGACTGTTCAGAGAGTTGTTGAAAGACGTTTCGTTGCGTGTTTATCAAACGGAAACTCCCGACACGTTCAAAGTGTGCGGCAGAGGCGAAATGCACCTTTCCATTCTTATCGAAACAATGCGTAGAGAAGGTTACGAGTTCGGCGTAAGCACACCCAAGGTCATCTTCAAAGACATAGACGGCGTAAAGTGCGAGCCTATGGAGCAACTTTTCGTCGACGTTCCCTCCGACTGCGTAGGCTCGGTTATGGAGCGCATGGGCGTCAGAAAAGGCGAACTTGTCACTATGAATCCGCAAGGCAGCCGTATTCGCATGGAATTCAAAGTGCCTGCGCGCGGACTTTTCGGGTTTAAGAACGAGTTTTTGACGGACACCAAGGGCGAGGGCGTTATGAACCAGCTCTTTGCCGGATATGCTCCGTACAAAGGACCTATTCCTCGCAGATTTACAGGATCGCTCGTCGCATACGAAACGGGCGAAGCGGCAACCTACGGTCTCTTCAACGCTCAAGACAGAGGCGTGCTCTTCATCGACCCTCAAACCCCCGTTTACGAGGGCATGGTCGTCGGTATGTCACCCAAGAACGAGGACATCCGCGTCAACGTCTGCAAGCGTAAACACGTCACCAACATGCGTGCCGCAGGTTCCGACGAAGCACTCCGCCTCAACACTCCGCGCAAGTTCAGCCTCGAAGAAGCAATCGAGTTTCTCAACGACGACGAAATGCTTGAAGTTACACCCAAGAATATCCGCATCCGCAAAATCATTTTGTCGGGGGCTGAGCGTTTGAAACTTGCCTACGGCGGTAAAAACGCCTGATTGAGTGAATAACTGCGGCAGAGCCTCTTTCTCCGAGTAGTCACGTACGTCCATGTACGCTCCTACCCGTTGGAAGAGGCTCTTTCTTGTTCTTCATCTCAATATCGAGGTTTTTAACTTCCTAAACAATGCATAAAGTGCGTGAACTCAAATTGCAATTTCCCCTTTCCTCAAGTGTTTTCCCTATCACCGTTCCCCCTCTGCGTGCCTTGAGGGAACCCACGGAGACCGCGTAGCGGGGGACAACACTCAGCACTCGCATAGATTGCTATCGTTCTCTTTTTATGTCACTCGTTCGCGGACGAAAAGAATCCAAACTCGTCCGCTCACTTGTACTTTTCGTCAAGCTCGGCGTTCGCTTTTCTCGCCGCCTTGCGGCTCGTGTTCCGTCTTCGAAGTTGCACATACCGTGTATAAGAACGCTTCGAATAAGTGTTCGTTCTGGTCCTATGGAAATACTGAAACAATTACAGAAAACGAAAACAAAATACTTGCAAAAAACGCCGCATAAAGCGGCGTTTTTGCGATCATAAAGTGCTTGTTTTGCAATTTCAATCTATAACGCTGTGAATAAATTCGTCAAACGCGTCTTGGCCTTTTTGGTCGTTTTTGAACACTGCCGTTGTATCGAGAATTTGCTCGCAAACGTTGTTTATATAGTCCGTCACGGCGTTCTCGGCAACCTCGTCGGAGCAAGCAGTGCCGTTGTCCACGACAAGTTGAGTTATCATTCCGAGGTGCTTGTGAAGGGGATGTTGTTCGTCGGACAACGCCTTGAAGTCAAGCGGCGTTTTGCCCGTGAGGATGTTGCGGATTTGCGTCATTTCGCCTGCAAGTCTGCCCGGCAAAATAAACAATCCCATCACTTCGATTATGCCGATGGACTCTTGCTTGATATTGTGGAGTTCGGCTCTCGGATGGAAGATTCCGTAGGGGTGTTCGTCGTCGGTTCGGTTGTTGCGCAGTATCAAATTGAATTGATATTCGCCGTCGTCGTTGATTGAAAGTATTGGGGTGATAGCGTTGTGTTGGATTTTCTCTTCGCCGTTTTGAGTTGCGCAAAGCACGTTTACGCTCTCGTCCGAATAGCAATCCCACGCTCTTCTGAACATATTTGCAACTTCGATTGCTTGTTTCCTGTTTTTGCTCTCTATGCGTACGATAGAGTTGTACCAGTCCACAACCGACACGTTGACGTCGCCGTAGCCCGAAACTTTAAAATATCTGCGAGCGGGGCGAGAGAACACGGGCAACACTTTTTTGCCGCCTTGATAGTGGTCGTGTGCCAGTATCGAACCGCCGACGATGGGAAGCGCAGCGTTCGAGCCGATGAAGTAGTGGGGGAACATATCCACAAAGTCCGCCATTCTTGCAAACGTTGCGTCACTCACGCACATGGGACGATGTTCTTTGCACACTGCGATGACGTGTTGCTCGAAGTATCTGTAAGGCGAAAATTGCATAAACCATTCTTCGCCGTCAAGTTCGAATGGGATTATGCGGATGTTTTGTCTTGCAGGCATAGCCGCATTGCCGACAAAGCCCAGCATGTTTTGGCAAAGTACACATTTAGGATAGCCCGTTTTCGCTTCTTTTGCAAGTCTGACCTGTTCGGGTGTTTTTTCGGGTTTGGAGAGGTTTATCGTGACGATTATTTTGCCTCTTTGGCTGTCGTGTTGCCACACGATGTTCTTTTCGAAATCCTTGCCTCTCAAATACAGACTGTCGAATCCGAGTTTGCAAAGGAAGTCGCACGCCTTGTCTATGCCCTTGTAGCTTGCCTCGTTGTCAAACATTTCGACGACGGTTGAGGGAGAGGGCATGACAAAACCCATAAGTTTCGTTTCGAAATTGGATTTTGCATTCTCGTCTATGATTTTTTTGCGTACGGCGAAGTCGGAAAGAGCATTCATCACGTCATATATATCGTATGCGCCGAGTTTGGGCTCTTGGCACGGCTCTGTCAGACCTAGTGTATCGAGAAGTTGATTTTGAGCGTAAATTGCGTCCAAATCGCTTAAATACAAATTGTTTTGGGCATAGTCTAAAAGCCGAGCAGTGTTTTGTTTTGCGATTTCTTCAAAAGAAATTCGTGGCATAGAAACCTCCAAAAAAACGTATAGAACTTTTCGACTGTCTAGTATAACACACACTTTTGCGCAAATCAAGAAATAAGTGACTATTTAGTCAATTTTGTATGCTTTTTTTTGCATTTTTTTACGGATGTATCGTGATTTTTATTTGTGCTATAAAAGTTTATTTATCTTGCAATAGGGCGACGGCTGTGTTACAATATAACTCAATCTATTATAAAGGATGAAACTATGACATTAGACAATATCGACACCTGCAAGCTGACAGCCGTATGTCAAGACGTTTACGGCGAGTCAAAAAGCGAGCAAATCGGCAGATTCGAAGAGCTTGTCAAGATGCACAAAGACGTGTTCAACACCACCGACGTAGAGTTTTTCTCGTCGCCAGGACGCATCGAAATCGTCGGAAACCACACCGACCACAACGGAGGCAAGGTGCTTTGCGCGGCAATAAACGTCGATACGCTCGCAAGCGTTTCGCCGAGAACGGACGGCGTGATAGAAGTCAAATCGAAAGGTTATCCGATGCTCCGCGTGGACGTTGCAAAACCCGATTTTTCGGTGAGCGAAATCGGCACGTCAACCGCACTTATCAAAGGCGTCGTGGACTATTTCAAACGCTCGGACAAAAAGGTGGGCGGATTCAGCGCATGTATGACTTCTTCCGTTCCCAAGGGTGCGGGAGTGTCCTCGTCAAGCTCGTTCGAGCTTGCGATTGCCGAGATTTTGAACGTAATGTACAACGGCGGAGAAATAGACGCGATTTTCAAAGCGAAAGCGTCGCAATATGCCGAAAACACTTTCTTCGGCAAGCCGTGCGGACTTATGGATCAAAGCGCGATTGCGCTTGGCGGCGTCAATCTCATAGATTTTGCGGATTTCGAAAATCCCGTCGTCGAAAAGGCGCATTGGGCGTTTTCCGATCTCGATATTTACGTCATTGCGACGGGCGGCGATCATAGCGATCTCACCGACGATTATGCCGCGATACCTCACGAGATGAAGGAAGTGGCAAACTGTTTCGGTGCAAAACTTCTTCACGAGATTTCGCCCGAAAAATGGAACCGCGACAAGCAAAATATCGTCGGAAAGGTGAGCGAGAGAGCATACCTTCGCGCAGAGCACTTTTTCGAAGAGAACGCACGCGTTGAAAACGCGGTGAAAGCAATCGACGACAAGGACGAAAAAGCGTTTCTCGACATCGTAAACGAGTCGGGATTGAGTTCGAGATACAAACTTCAAAACACCTATTCGCCGGCAGGCAAAAATCACAATCTCGAAAACGCTCTCGACAGAGTGGTCAAGATAGACGGCGTCGTTGCCTCTCGTGTGCACGGCGGCGGATTCGCAGGCACGATTCTCGTGTTTGCGGACAAAAAAGAAAGCGGCGTAGAGAGTGCGCTCAACGTTATGTTCGGCGACGAAAACGTCTTTAAACTCGCAATTCGCCAAAGCGGCGCAACCAAACTCGATTTGGAGAAATAAATTATGTTCACTTCCGTTTTATCCACGGCGTCCGATCCCAAAGTGGCGTTTACAATCGGCAATCTTACCGTGCAATGGTACGGTTTGCTCATTGTGTGCGGCATGCTTTTGGGACTTTTGTACGCATGTTGGCAAGCAAAGAAGATAGGCATCACGTCCGACGACGCGGTGGAACTGTTTTTGTGGCTTATTCCGCTTGCGATCGTGTTTGCAAGACTGTTGTACGTTCTCCCTCGCGCAGAGGAGTATTTCGGCGACAACGGGCTTGAAGGCTGGGACAAATTCGTCAATATAATCGCAATTTGGAAGGGTGGTATCACCATCATCGGCGGACTTTTGGGCGGACTTTTGGGCGCGGTATTTTTCACTCTTCGCCACAAAAAGCAAACCAACTTTCTCAACGTCGTCGATCTCGTCGTAGTGCCCGTGTTTATCGGTCAGATTATCGGCAGATGGGGCAACTTCGTCAATCAGGAGGCGTTTGGATTGCCAATCACGAACAAGGCTTTTCAATTCTTCCCGTTCGGCGTGTATATCACCGATCCCAGCGGTGTGGAAAGCGAGTTCAGAGACGTCGTTTATTCGCATATTCAAGCGGGCGGCGGCGGAAACTGGTTTTGCGCGACGTTCTTCTACGAAGGCGTTTGGAACACGATCGGCGCAATCTTCTGCGTGTGGATGTGGAAGAGAAATTATCAAAAGAAGTATCCCGGTATTTTGATGATTTTCTATCTGTTCTGGTATTGCATCGGCAGATTCTGGCTTGAATTTTTGCGTATGGACGCAGTGCCCGTCACAAAAACCGCGTGCCTTATCGTTGCGATTTTGGCACTTATTATCGGCGTTTTGTACATCCTTGCAAGGACGTCGCGCCTTGCATATCTCGACGTCAGAAAAGCGGCGCAAGCAGGAGCTACGGACGCAATTCTCACCGATTACGAAGTGAAAAACTACAAGTTTGTGGGCAAACTCTTTGAAAAGGCGGCAAGCGAAAGCCAAAAATCTTCCGACAAAGCAAGCAAATTCTTTGCCGAACTTTTGCTCAAAATCGGCTATATCAGAAAGAACGAGCCCGACTATATCGTGTTCGATTTTGAAAATACGCCCTACTATCACGTGCCCAAAGACTACAAGCGCAGATTTAAAGCAATGAAAAAGCAAGACATTTATTGCGCATAATTTTTAACGACCAAACGCTTATAGGAGTATAAAATGACAAAAGATTATACGACCGAAAGAACGAAAACCAACAATCTTACTCTTCTCACCGACCTTTATCAACTCACGATGATGAACGGTTATCGCCGTTGCAAACTCGATGAAAGAAGGGCGGTGTTCGATATTTTCTATCGCGGAAACGGCGGCTATTCCTACGCAATCGCGGCAGGGCTCGAACAAGCGATAGACTATATCCTCAACCTTCATTTCGACCAAAGCGATATAGCGTATTTGCGCTCGCTCGGCATTTTCGACGACGACTTTTTGAAAGCTCTCGAAAAGTTTGAGTTTACGGGCGATATAAAGGCAGTGCCCGAGGGCACGATGGTGTTTCCTTACGAGCCTATTCTCACGGTGTCCGCGCCCCTTTGGCAAGCGCAACTCGTTGAAACCGCGCTTTTGACGTTTATCAATCATCAAACGCTCATCGCAACCAAAGCCGCTCGCCTCAAAGAGTGCACGAAGAACAAAATCAGCGAGTTCGGACTTCGCAGAGCGCAAGGCCCGGACGCAGGCATTTACGGCGCGCGTGCGGCATGCATAGGCGGTTGCAGAACGACGTCCAACGTTGTTGCCGGCAAGCTGTTCGGCATCCCCGTCACGGGCACTCATTCGCACAGCTGGGTTATGTCCTTCGACACCGAGCTTGAAGCGTTTGAAAAGTATGCCGAAATCTATCCCGACAACTGCTTGCTTTTGGTGGACACCTACGACACGTTGAAGAGCGGCGTGCCCAACGCAATCAAAGTTTTCGACAAACTCAAAGCGGAAGGACACAAGCCGATAGGTATTCGCCTTGACAGCGGCGACCTTGCGTATCTGAGCAGAAAAGCAAGGGTTATGCTCGACGAAGCGGGGCATAGCGATTGCCTTATTTTCGCAACCAACGACCTTGACGAAGACATCCTTCTCGCACTCAATTCGCAAGAAGCGAAAATCGACGTTTACGGCATCGGCACAAAACTTATCACAAGCTACAACAACGCCTCTTTGGGCGGTGTGTACAAGCTGTGTGCGCTTGAAGAGGACGGCAAACTCGTGCCCAAAATCAAAGTGTCCAACAGCCACGAAAAGACCACCAATCCCGGCGTGAAAAAGATTGTGCGTATCTTCAAAGACGGCATGGCGCAAGCGGACTTGATTTGCCTCGAAGACGAAACTTTCGACACAGCGAAGCCCCTCACCGTTTTCCACCCCGAACAGACCTGGAAGAAAACGACGTTCACCGACTATGAACTCAAAGAACTTATGGTGCCGATTTTCAAGGACGGAAAACTTGTTTACGACAAGCCCTCGCTCAAAGATATTTGTGCGAGAGAGGACGAGTCCATCGCGTCTTTCTTCCCCGAATACAGAAGAGTCGTCAACACGCAAGAATACAAGGTTGACCTTTCTCAAAAGCTTTGGGATTTGAAGAGAGAATTGCTTAACGCAGCACATTAAGATATTTTTTAAAGATAATCAAACACAAAAAATCGAGGCGGTTTTCGCCTCGTTTTTTTGTTTTAGAAAATTAGAAGTCTTATCTGAAATCTCAGTTTACGATTGAAAATTATAGACATAAAGTGCCTGTTTTGCGACAAAATCGACAAAATTCGCCAAAACGTTTTTGCTCGTTTGCATTATATTTTTGATATGCTTTTTATGCTAAACGTGTTTGGAGGCGTGTATGAAAAAGAAAAGCACTTTGAGATTCCCACTTTCGAGAAAAGGTTACGATCGCGAGGCAGTGGACGGTTTCATCGCTCTCGAACAAGCCAAAAACGACGAGCTTCAACTTGAACAGCGCGAGCGTATAAATGCGCTGAAGCAAGAAAACGACGCTCTCAAATTGCAAGTCGAAACGCTCAAAGGCAGAGAGGAACAAATCAAACTCGCTCTCGTCACCGCAACCGAAAATGCGAACAGACTTTCTCAGGACGTCAAACTCAGATACAAGCAAGAGCTCGACAGGTTGCGCCTTTTCAGAGCCAAGTGGGAAAACGCCTACGAGCAGATGAAAGAGAGGTATCATTTCGACAAAGACGCACTCAATGTCGAAAGCGTCGCAGTGTCCGTCGAGCTTGAACTCAAAAAGTTTTTGGCGCAGGATTTTTCTCTCAACAAATGCGTGAGCGATGATATGATGGAAGAGCATTTCAGAAGGGAAGCGGAGCGGCTTACAAACAAGCAATTGAGCGTTCAAAGCGCAACGCAATCGGACGCCGTACCCACGTCCAAAAACGCCGAACAACTCAAAACGAAATTGCAAGAGGCGCAGTCAAAAAAGAAAGCGGACACTTCCGCCGCATTCTCAATCGAAGAGGCGTTGAATCCGACAAACTCCCTTCAAGACAACGTAAACGCAATCAGATTTTGATTTTATTTATGCAAAAAGCCCCGCAAAATCGTGGGGCTTTTATTGTGTGATTCCGATGTAATTTTTGTGTTTTTACTGTGTTTTACGGCATATTTCTGTTATTTTTTGCCGCTTTGTTTGTAATTATTTTTGTGATTTACGACCGCTTTTTCAATGTTTTACGTTTGGCGGTATGCAAACCCTATTTGTTTACGATGTCTTTGAGTGTATTGTAGGCGTTATAATTCGTGCGCTCGATTGTGAGGGGGGTCACGCTGACGTAGCCGTCTATCGTTGCGTCGCTGTCAATCGTCAAATCGTGATTGTTTTGATGGATGCAATGCCCTTCTTGTCGCCATGTGCCGTCGCCAAGATCGAAGAAATCGTCGGTGAAGTATGCGCCGCCTTGCTTTGTGAGCAATATCGATTTTGCGTCCTTCGGGACGTTGACGTTGTATATGTTGCCATAGGCAAAGAGGTTGTTTCGTTGTACGAAATCGTAAATTCTGTCAAGCCAAGCTTGCGCGTCGTCGAAACTTTGTACGTGAGTTGACAGAGCAAGCGCTTTGATCCCTCTCGTGCAAGCCTCGAAAATCGCGCCGTTGGTCGCGGAATACATTATATCCTCGCCGAGATTAAGCCCTTTGTTTATGCCGGACATGACAAGGTCGTAGGTTTCGTGAAGCCCCAGCGTTGCAAAACGCACGCAATCGGCGGGCGAACTGTCCACGCTGAACGCGCGCACGCCGTCCAGATAATCCACTTTTTTCACTTCGAAAGGATTGTGAATATCGATGGAATGGCTTTTGCCGCTTTGTTCGAATTTCGGGGCGGAAACCGTTACGTCACCGAGTTTTTTCGCCCATTTTGCGACTATCATCAAGCCTTCGGATTGTATTCCGTCATCGTTTGTAAGGAGAATTTTCATAGCCAACCCGTATTGTCGTGTTTGTAGTTTTTGACGATTTCGTCCGCATCGACGATCATTTGTTTCATTTCTTTTTTGCTGTGCACGGTTGCCCCGCACGCCATATCGTGTCCGCCGCCGCCGTACTTTTCGGCAAGCGCGTTTATGGTCGTAAATCTCGAACGCAAGCGCACTCTAATGTTGCCGTCTGCGTTCTGTATAAACGCAAGCCATACGATTGCGCCTTTTATGCTGTCAAGATAGGACACCACGTTGCTTGCTTGCTCGTTGGTGAGCTTAAAGCGTTTTTGCATTGCCTTGTCAACGTAGATGTAGGCAACGCCGTTTTGAGTGACTTTCATCTTTTTGTAGACGTATGATTCGAACTTGAACACGTTGAAGTCGTCGAGATTGAGGTTTGCGTATATCCATTCGGTGTTTATTCCGAGATCGAGCAACGCGCCCGCTCTGCGCATGGTGTCGCCGTCAACCGAGCTGAATCTGAATCTGCCGCTGTCCGTCACCATGCCCGTGAAAATGCAGGTTGCGCCTTCTTTGTCGAGGGTGAGTTCTTCCTTGAACGTAAGCCAAAAATCGACGATCATTTCGCAAAGGGAAGAGCGTTCGTCCTCAACCCAGCTCAAATCTCCGTAGGGCTTGACGTCGATATGGTGATCGATTTTGACAAGCTCCTTGCCAAGAGAGTATTTCTTGTTGGATATGCGGTCGGTGGTTGCGGTGTCGCACACGATGACAAGCGCGTCGGCGTATTTTTCGTCGTCGATAGGCTCGTCCTCGCCGCCCAAAAACGCAAGGTAATCGGAGCTGTCCTCGTTGAGCACGTACACTTCTTTTTGAGGGAAGGAGAGTTTAAGCATCCTTGCAAGCCCTTTCGTCGAGCCGATTGCGTCGCCGTCGGGGCGGAAGTGCCTTGTGATGATAATTCTGTCGTATTGCTTGATTTTGTCGAGTATTTGTTTTTTGATTTCAAAATTGTCCGTCATATTCTTTCTCCGTTTTCAACGAGGTCGTCTAGCTCGTCAAGCACTTGCAATGCCTCTTGTTTGTCTTTGAGCGTCGCTCCGCTTGCTTTGAGGTGTCCGCCTCCGCCGTGCGCCACGGCAATTTGGTTGATATTCAGATTTTTGGAGCGTATCTCGCAAAGCACGCCTTGTTCGCATTCGGTGAAGTTCACCCAAGCGTCCACGCCTTTGAGGTCTCCCATGGTGTTGACGTATCCGCGCGACACCGCTTGCGCTTCCATACCGAGAGCTTCCACTCTTGTTTTGTCCGAGTAGGAGTACGCCACGTTGTTTTTCGTAAACTGTATGGACAGCACGAATTGCGCTCGCTTTTTCATGTTTTCGTAGGTGTCCGCATAAAGATTTGCGTATATCTCGCCGGGGTTGAAGCCCTTGCTCAAAAGAAAGCTCGCAAGCTCGAACGTGCGAGGAGTTACGCTGTCGTAATAAAATCTGCCACTGTCCGTCACCATGCCCGTAAACAACGCTTTGGCGGCGTAGGAATCCACTTCCAGCCCCCATTCGCGTACCAAATAGGCAACAAGTCCGCAACAACTCTCGAAAGACGTGTCGTCAATGTCTATGTCCGCAATGTCCTCAACAAAAATGTGATGGTCAATACGCAAAACCGTTTTCGCAAGAGCGTAACGCTCGTCGGATATGAGAGATTTTGCCGACGTGTCCAGCACGATTGCCAACGCACCTTTGTACGCTGCGTCGTCAACGGTGTCCATCTTGCTGCCGTCCATAAATGAAAAACGGCGCGCGTCGTCGCCGACAGCATATATCTTTTTGTCGGGGAAGTTGACTTGAAGCACGCGCTTCAATCCTATTTGACTGCCCATCGCATCGCCGTCCGGGTTAGAGTGGCGGTGAATGATTATCACGTCGTATTTTTTGATTGCGTCAAACGCTTTGCTTATCATAATCTCTATCCTTACAATTTGATATTAAAGAATATCATAAATACACATCGGTGTCAACGACGATTTTTATTGACCGAATCAACGCAACAAATTGATAAAAACCGGTATTTGAACGGGCGCAAACTTTTTTCCGACCTGTTGATTTTTCGTTTGACATCGATTGTTTTTCGTGTATAATAGAAAGGTAATTTGAAATCCGAGGAGGTGAAAAAGATGTCAACAGTCAGAGTCGGTGAAAACGAAAGTTTGGACAACGCAATCCGCCGTTTTAAGAGAAAATGTGCGCGCGACGGCATCATCGGTGACCTCCGCAAGAAAGAGGCTTACGAGAAACCCAGCGTAAAACGCAAAAAGAAAGCGGAAGCTGCTCGCAAGAGAATGTACAAATCATAAACCAAAAATCTTCGCATGCACGTCATGCGAGATACGGAGGCATGGCTCAGTTGGTTAGAGCACACGGTTCACATCCGTGAGGTCACAGGTTCGAGTCCTGTTGCCTCCACCACACTTTACCAATCCGCACCAGTGGCGGATTGGTTTTTTATTTTCTTGGATTTTTTTGCATAAGCATAAATCTTATTTTTAAAATGATAGATATTTTACAAATAAATATGTCGTTGTTTTTTATCAAACGCAAACATATATTTTTATTATGAAGGGTAAAAAATACATAGTTGCAAATCAGAATAAGGCTCTAATCCAACATTACAAGTATATCAATTATATTTTTTCAGATTTAAACACTATAATTGACGAGCGAGATAATGATAGATCGTTAAAAAAAAGCACTAAAAAAGGAAAAAACATTGAAAAATAATAATTTTTGATTTATAATAAAAAAAATACGCAAGAAGGGGAGATTTATGGAAAAAAAAGATTTTCTTCGCTTATCACTAATTCTAAATGATAATCAGTCAACAACATTTAGAAGCAAGCTCAAAAGATTGATAACGGAAGTTTTACGCGAGCATTATGGCGACGGCATGACCATTCAGGAGATTGTGATTGAATTAAGGGATAATTTTACGCTTGAGTTTTCGATTAATGAAATTTTAAGTATAATAAAAGGCGACGAAAAAACTTTTGTTATAAAACACAAGAATTCTGACCAAATATTGAATAAATATGATTTATCAATTTTTGCCTACACTAAGGCTAGCGAACGTAGCGGCGGTGTCTCTTTAACACAAATAATTAATGATTTTCTATCGACTAAAACGCAAGACATTTCCGTAGAACAAGCTGAAGACTTGATTTTAAGGTTTTTATTTATAGAATTTAATGAGGATACTGAAAATCTCTTGAATTATATGAATAAAAGTATAAGCGTTCCAATACCAAATGAAAATTTTTCTGATGAAGAAAAAACATTTATCGATTCTTTCCTTTCATGGGATAATAAAAACAAAAATAAGTTCATATTTAATGCGTTGTCATCAAGTATTGATTATTGTATGATTACAGCACAAAGAGATACTAGACTTATAAAAGATATGTTCTTCAATAAAACTTTCTATCTTGACACAAATATTATATTCCGTCTTGCGGGTATTAATAAACAAGAACGACAAATAAATGCTGAGGCATTTATAAAAAAGTGCAAAGAGGCTAATATCACAATAAAATATACCAACTTAGTAGAAGAAGAAATTGACAATACAGTTGAGTATTACGTGGACTCTTTGGCGAAAACGCTAGGTTCGCACCAACATATTTCACCTGAAGCATATGCTCTTTTGTCAAATAATTCTGTCAATGATGATTTCTATAAAGAATATGTATTATGGGTAAAAGACACCGCCAATACAGCAGGTAACTATTCAGCATTCAAATCATATTTAAAAAAGAAAATTCATAAAACACTTGCCAAATTCGAATATGAGGCCATTCATACTTACAATTATCGATATAAGAATTTTGACGAGCTTACATGCGATTTTTATGAGTATAAAAGAAAAAATCATAGAAATCCATCTCGTCAAAGCATTCAAACCGATATCAACCATTATTTATTTTTAAAAGAAAAAAATGGGAATAAGGGTCATGCGAGTTTTATTGATTTGAATTCATATATGATTACAGAAGATAGATCTTTTGTAAATTGGTCAAAAGAGTACTACCCAAATACTGTACCAATGGTAATGCTATCTTCTTTATGGTATTCAATTTTATTGAAATTTTCCAGTAGAACCGAAAATGACTATGTTTCGTTTTCTCAGTTTATAAAATTTAATTTACAAATTGAATGTAAACCATTTGACAAGAGAAGGAGCGATATACTTTATAAAATATTGTCACTTGATGAAAGCACTGAAATAAAAGACGAAGTAATTTATGATATAAATAGTAAACTCAAGACGGATTATCAAGACAAAGATATTGACTATATTATTTCAACATCGCATGCAACTATAACCGATCGAAAGATTTTTGAAGTAAATCGCCAAAGGGATGAACAAGAAAATAAAAAAGAACAACAACGACATGCAGAAAATGTGGAAAACTATAATCGAGGTGCGCAAGAGACAATTGATTTTATTGTAGAAAAAGAAAGTTACAAGCAAAAAAGACGAAACATAGCACTAGTAAGCATAACACTATGTCTGCTTGTGGGGTCTTTAATTGCGCTTATTGTTTTGCTTACGCTAGAGAAACCTGAATTGGTTAGGTTTTCAGAATGGGCAAATAAAAACGGAATTATTGTGAGTGCTCTCTTTACTATCTTGTTTACAATATTGCAACTTGTGTTTAAAAAAATAGGTGTATATATGTTTAACATAGATAAAATCAAAGAAAGAGTGCAGAAAAAATATCAGAATACGTTACACAAATAATTCAGCAAACGTTTCATTTTTACATGTGCGTTATGTTATATGAAATGGAAATAACAAGTTAAAAATATAAAAGAAGCGCAATTATTTTGAGTTACGCTTCTTTTTTTGTTACAAGCAAAAGATATATTAAAACGTTTTTACTTTAAACCGTTCTCCGCTGTTCATTGCTTTTCGTCGCGGCGGGTTAGCACCGATAAAAGTCTCTGTCAACGGCATAAAAATCTTGTTATATTACTATCAAAAATTATCTCAAATCTAATGCGCATTTTATATGCTTTTTGATCGTTTGCCTGTTAGACGAGCCGTAGTCTTGATACAAGTGTGACGATTAGACGTGCCGTAGTCTTTGATACAAGTGCGCTCGTGCGCGAGGGAATTGTTTTGATGCACTTTTTACACAACATTTTTATGCGATTCGTTGACATAGGCATCTTGTGATTTGAAATAGTATATTTTTGATTTTTCTCGGTGCTGCGCCGTCTTGTTGCCGAAAGGCAAATAAAACTCGGAGCATATCAATATGAAATCGCAAATCAATCTTCAAAATCAAAATGCGAACAGTATTTATGATTACACTCAAGCACAAGTCAAAATCGTTGCGAAAAGACAGTATATATTAGACGATGACGTTGTTATAGCCGCCGACAACGTCAAGAAAATCGGCGAATTGATAGCGTTGCTTACTATAAGAACCGTTATGTGCCGTTCGGGCAAAAACTTATATCGTCTATACGACGGACTCATCAAGGATTGCAACAAATCGAATAATTCTCTTGACGAATACTCGGACGGATATGATATAGCGCAAACCGCAATGCTGTTTCTATGTGAACATATAGGAAAACAACTCGGATATAATTATGTAACCGTACGTGGAAAAGTTATAACCATAAAGCAAGCATGCTTCCGCTTTACGGATAGATATTTGGATAAGCAATATACACGCTATTTAGCGCACACGACGGCCATAGACGAAGTCACAGCAGCATCTACCATAACTTTTATCGACGATGAGTCTAACAACGATTATACCGCCGTTGACGCGATTATCAAAGCAATGCACCTAACATCCGCCGAATACGAAACACTTTCTGCATATATGTCCAATCTATCCAATATCGAAACAACCAAATTGTTTAACGCAAATCGTACGACAATTTGGAGAAGGAGAAACTCAATAATCAATAAATATTCTGAAAGAAGTGACCACGTTAAGTAGCCACTTCTCATTTAAAATACTAATTACTTCAATTCTCTTTCTTGAGATTTTTTTTGTTCATTTTTTTGAACGCACTAAATCTTTATCTTATGCTATTTACTTTCCAAATCGTTTCGTCGCCGCAGATGTTGCGGATTTTTAAGCGAAGCGGTTTCTTTTCGCAGGATATTTTACCGTTCCAAAACTCCTTTATTTTAGTTCCGTTTTTAATAACGTAACCAAGTTTATCAATTTTAATTTCACTGTCGGAATGCCATTCGCCTTCGGAAGAAGTGCAGTCCACACTGATAAATTCTATGAGTTCAAGCCCGTCGTCGCTGACGATAATCGGTTTGTATGGCTTCTTTTCGGAAGAATTAAGCATGGCTTTTTGGTTAAATTCCGCTATTTTGGAAAGAACGCGGTCGCTGACAAATTTATCAATCGTAAGCGCATAGCCTCCGAGCAGAGTTTCGGCATTCTCTTCGCAATGAAATTCTGCATAATCTCCGATAATCACGTCATCAAGAATAGTTTTCAGATCACGCAGTTCGATTCCTACCGTCGTACTGTCGTCTTCGGCAATAAATTTTCGGATTTCTGCCTCGTCGGTAATATCAACGTAATACACGATTACTTTTTTGATATTGTGATCCAGATCGGGGATTGCCTGATGAATAATGCGGTTCATCAATACAACGTCTAACAGTTTTGACGAACTATCCATCAGATTCGGTACGTAAACGGGAATTGTTCCAATCTTGCTGTCGGAAATGGCTCCCGCCCAGAACGAATCGAGAGAATCCTCGTTTTTCAGTCCAGGAATAAGCGATTTTATTTTATCCATCGTCTGAACGGGATTGCGGTAAAGTTGAACGCCATCCTTGATTTCAAGTACGTCAAATTCCGCGCCGTCGGCAACAAGGCGGTCACGGGTTGTCTGAATGGAGTTCAGTCCAATGTCACAATGTATAAATTTACGATCAAGCTTATTTGCAACAGCCGCAGTCACACCGCTGCCGCCGAAGAAATCTGCGACAATCATTCCTTCGTTTGAGGAGGCTTTTATAATTCTATCCAACAATGAAGTTGGCTTTTGCGTTGCATAATCCACTTTTTCATCAGAAGTCGGTTGTTGCTGAAATGACATAATATCATTCCATACATCTCCAAAAGGTTTCCCTTTCGCTTCGACCTCATCCTTATATCTCGTAGTACCGTGTGCCACCATATAGTGCCGACCGTTTTCATCCACTCGATTGAAAGAATCTAAATATTCTTTTGTATGCGGCTGCCTTAACTTATTAAAAATACGATCTTCAGATTTTGAATAATAAAGTATAGTATCATGTCCCCTAACCCAGTTAGGAGCTAATGTCTTAAATCCAGACAGAACTGAAATATCCCAAACGATTTCTCTTTGAAAGTTATCTTCTCCAAAAATTTCATCCATAAGGATTTTGACATAATGAATCATATGCCAATCCAAGTGAACATAAATAGACGCCGTTTCACTCATTACGGACTTAATTGCCATAAGGTTTTCGTACATCCAGTTGAGATATTTTTCCTTGTCCCAAACGTCGCCGTACATTTTTTCTTCAAAGGCTTTGAGTTCGTCAACATCAAGTTCCTGCTCGGCTTGTGCAATAGCCTCTGCAACTTTGGGATTGCGGCGGATATATACTTTCTTTGCATAGTCCGCGCCGCTGGCAAAGGGCGGGTCTATGTAAACAAGGTCAACCTGAATGCCTTTTTCTTTTAAATAGGCGCAAGCAGAAATACATTCGCCGCGAATTACCATATTGCCGTCAGGGTTTGTCCCAACGGTTTCCTGCTTTTCCATTTCATATAAAGGCATTCCGCGCTGAATCGTCATTGAAACTTCGTCTGCGCCCTTGTATTTAAGTATTCTGTTAAAATTCCCGAGAACAGCCTGTCCCTCAATCGGTTCCGGGATAAAAGGAACGTATTTAATCGGCATTATTAGCATCCTCCTTTAAAATGCTTTCGTCAAACTCAAAATGAGGGTATTTTGAAAAATCAAAATCTGCATTAAAAACTTCTTTTTTGCATTTTACTATTTCTGTGTTGGTACTTTTTGCTGCACCTCTATCGTATATTTGCCTATTTTCGTTTATTGTTTGTAGAAGTTTTTCAACTTCAACTTGATTAAAATCTTTGATAAATGGTCTAATACAACAACTATATCGTTTATCAGCTGTATCGTAATTCCAACTATCGCCAAACAAATCTATGAAAAATGAAATTATCGCGTCTTTTTCTCCTTGTTTGCAATAATAGTTATAAGCATATTTTAGATTAGATACTTCAACAGTCGGTTTATTTCTATTTAAATAAGTTAAATGGTCTTTTAGCCGTTTAAATTTAAACCAAGCCCCCCATCTTGCATCTCCGTTTTCTTTTATATGTTTATCTATTGACAATTTAACATCTTTCCCTAACTCTTGATAAAGTGGAGGTAAAACAGACAAAAAAGCCACTAATTGGAACAGACAATCCTGATCGTTAGCAACAATGTAAATATTTTCGTTATCTCTTAATTCTTTTTTTATAATTGACTCGATTGGTTCTACTAAAATACTTAACGCTTGACGGTTAATTATTCTATACATTTTGCAATTTTCATCTTCTGCGTTTAAAAAGCAAAACTTCCATAAGGTTTGAAACACCTTCACCTTCATAGACTCATTCATATGTCGATAATATTTATTGTTCAAATAAACAGCAAGAGCCTCTATATTTCCTTCATAAATTGCACTTTTATCTTTCAAGTCATCGGTTAACATATTTATAACACTCTTTATAAAAATAGGTGGTTTAACAAGAACGCCATTTAAAACATTTTTTATGTGAGCAATAACAGTTTCTTGATTTGGAGTGTAAAGTTCAAAATCTTCGTTCACTGCAGGATGCGCAGAAAAGCATCTATCATCATATAAATGAGATAAATCAGAGAATACTTTCGAATCAATTAAATTTGTTTTGTTTCTTACTTTTTCTAGCAATTCTTTTTCCCAAGATGATTTGCTTGTACTTGCTTTTTGCGCAGATTCTACTTCTTTCAAAATATTATTTGCCGTTGAATCATTATACATGTCCTTTAGCTCTTTTAATTTTAAAAGTATATCACAAATTACTGTTGAATAAAGCATTACAACGGCAGAACGATAATTTCCATTAGAATATGAACTTAAAACCTCATTAAAGTATTCTTTTGTTTTCGAAAAATAAATTTCATTTGTCTCTGGTATATAAATTGACATTATTGTTTTCCTCCTGCTTTAGCGTTATCAAAAGTCGTATAATATTGCCCGTTTGATACATAATGTATTCCAACACGTTTCGACTTGTTTTATTGTGATGCTTTGCGTAATTATTCATAAAATCCGTATAACTTTTTTGCAGTGCTTCAAAATTATTACTGATTTCCGAAGGTACTCCCTGTGCCTTTAAATAAGCGCCGTATTCGGACTTAAGATTTTCCAATGATTTTGTTTTGCCGAAAAATTCCTGGAAAAAGCGTTCTAATGCTTTTCTAAACTTATCGGCAACATCGCTTGCGTTATCATCGGTTAAATTTGCATAATCTTTCAATGCGCTAATCCATTCCTTTCGACTATTTGGATAACTACTTAGCCATTCAAGCGGCTCAGATACAAGAGCATCATCAAGTTCTTTCGCACCTTTAGGAAAGATAAAGTACCCGTCTTCATCTTTAATCAACTCATAGGGGATATTAAGCGATTCTAAATATCCTTTAATTAAGTCAATTAAAGCCTTAGATCCTTCTACCGTCCCTAAATTAACAAGCACTATAAATTTACTTATAATTCCCGCAATGCATTTTTCTTTTTGAAAACTAATTATTATGTCGTATAAATTATCATGAATAGTACTTTCGCCTACCTCTTGACAAAAAAGATATTCAATATCATTCCTACCGAATAGCCATTCTTGCAGCCTGTAGTCATTATTTGCTTTCTTCAAAAATTCTATTACTTTATTAAAAAGCATCTTTGTTTTATCGGAATCATTAAATCCTAAGCCTAATTTTTCTCTGTAATCGACGTACCTCATTTATTCCTCCTTGAAGAACTCACATATTTTATTATGCGTTGTTAAAATTCTGTCGTTTTCGGATAGCGTATCTTCCAAATATAGGTAGTCGAATCGCTGATATCCGAATGCTTCGTTGTTTTTCTTTGCAAACTCGTTTTCCATAAAGGCACGCTTATCTTTGAAAACGGGATCGTTTTTGTAAATATCGCCTTTTGTTTCAACGATGATTGCTTTATGAATTTTACCTTCCTTACGCTTGATAATCAGGAAATCGGGCGTATATAAGCCGACGTAACTCCACTTGCCTTTTGCATTTTTATAGCATTTAATCTTGAATTCGGTCATTGCACGGTCGCCGTTATAATAAACTTCCAACCCAAGCGATGCAATGTCATCAAGACCTAACACTTCTGAAAGGAACGTTTGCTCAAAGGCACTATCTGTGCAATATGGCAAGTAATGAAATGAGCGATTTTTCTGTGGATGAGACGTGTTTTGCTTGCGAAGGTTTTCTGCAAAATCGGTATTACCTGTTGCAACTGCAAGTTCAATGAGTTGTTGAACTTTTGGATCAACTTTCAACTTGCCTTTATCGTCCAGTATAATATTCTCAACTGTTTTAGCGTCGGGATAATAGTCTTGCGGCTTGTCTGTCTGAACGGTAGTAGTAAAGTTTGCAATATTCAACAGATTTGCCTCTTCGGGAATCAGTTCCTCTCTCGTGGAAAAACTACACTTATCGCAAAACGCCTTACGAATGTTTGCTTCAATCAATGCGCGGTTATATTTAGAACTAAAATAGCGAGCACCGTCTTTAACATGGGTGATTTTGTTATAAATTTCGCCCAAAATAGCAGAGTACGGAAGAAGTTGATCCATCGTAACAAACCCGAAGCTACCTTTTGTTATGTTATAAAGCCATGCGGTAAAGGAAGCGGGTTCGTTTCCGCGCTCGTTGTCATCAACGACAATGCTTATATCTTTCATAGAAAAGTCTGTTGTTTTTATAATATCGGCAGAAACAGCGGCATTTTCTGCGGAAGCAGATATACCGCCGGCAATATCGGCTTCTTCTATTACGAGAGATTCATAGTTGATTTTCAACTGATAGAAATCTACTTTGGGCAATTTTAGATAGGCAGTTCTGTCATATCTACGTAAAACAGTTTTTTCATTGTTTGCCTCAGAGAATTCTTTAAGCGAAATATGGTGCTGCTGCAAAAGCTGAGCATTGAGCTTGTTCGCATTGCTGCCGTTCAGATAAATCAGTGCCGTTTCGGGCGAACCTTTCACAACCTGGCGCAAGCAACGGCAAGAAGTCTGCAAAACCATATTTTTCGGGCAATCGCCTTCCTGGGAGAGAATAATTCCAGTAAGGCTCTTGCAGTCCCATCCTTCTTTTCCGATTTGTACTAATAATACTACTCTGATTTTGGAAATTGATTTGTCCAGAATATCGAATTGCATCTGACTGTCGGCAGGCTGAGGATATTGCTTGTTTCCTTTATGGAATTTCAAAATAGCATCGCCCGTTATACCGTATTCGGCAACAATTCTTGCAACGAGAGGATATACAATCTCTTCGAGTTTTTCAATCGTTCCGCAATAGATACCGAGTTTTGCGGACAAACCGCCGTCATAAACGGTGTTCTTATAGGTGTCGAAAAATAAACGAACTCCGTTTTCGATAATACGGGAACTGTCCGCAATCTCCGCAATTTTCACAACTGGACGTTTCAAAAAATTGCCGACGCCGTCAATCAAAGGATAGTAATATACGATATTTGTAATTTCGGACGTTCCGACCGCAAGATTATCGGTGATTTTTATTTTTTCTGCCTTTTCAAGATAGGGCGTACCTGAAAAACCTATTACGCAATTAACGGTATTATTTTCTGCCCATTTGCTTACCACGGCACGCAATTTGATTTCGTCACTAACGGCGTGGTGAACTTCGTCGATAAAAATTGAGAGGGACGGCAATTTGCCGATAAGATTACGAAGCTCGTTCGCTTGCCTGTCTTTTTCATCGTCGCTTTCTTCAAACAAGCTGATCTGACCGTTTTTCTCTTCAATGCGGTCAAGAATAACTTTCTCTGCATTAGTCACAGCAACAAGACCGAACAATTCGGAAAGCGGCTGATGGTTAGCAATTTTCTGTACGTTCGGATTCTTTGTTTTATTTGATTTCTTTTCGGTTTTGCTTTGATCAAGAACCTCAAACGAGATAATGCGCTTGATATCGGTTGCCGCAGGTTCCGGAATAATCCACGCCGGATTGAAGTTCTGAATGGTTTTAAGACTGGGAACAACAGAGGATTTCAAACCGGAGGGTGCGAAAATAATGAAATTATGAGCGAATGCGGGATTGTGCGGTTCGTTCATAGCAAAGTATAAATCAAGATATATAAACGCCGCCATCAAGTAGGTTTTACCCGCTCCCATCGGAAGGCTGAACAGATAATCCGTATAGGAAACGCCGTAAAAGGTGTCGTTCCATACCTTGTTGTAATCTATACTTTCTGGTGCATTTTTGATCGTCTTTTCAAGTTGGACAGAAACCTGCTCATCATTATCGTTTTTCATGCAGGCGTACTCAAAAAGAGCCGCGGCAGAAGGGGGGAGAGCAGATATTCTCTTGTGGACTGCGAAAGTTCTAATGCGTTCAGGTCAAGCGAATTGAAAACACCCTTCTTGAACAAAATGGCAAGCGGCTTGCCTTCACATGCAATTTTAAGAAACAGATAGGTTTTAATTGCTTCAATCTGGGCATCACGCATCTGTCCGGTTTTCACTATATATTCAATCAATGATGATATTGTACATCCGTCAGAGGATAACCATTGATTGCGCTTGTTTTCTATCATTTTATAAAACATTTCGTTCTATATCTCCCATCATACGTCTTGGTCTTTAAACTTAATTTCCATGCTTTCACAGATTGCATAAAACTTGCCCTGCGAGTGATTTGCAGTCGCTACTGCCTTATCAACAATAGCCAATGTGGCCATAGGACGCACAGATTAATTTCGCTAATAAATCTTACGCTAAAATCAATTGCACTCTTGCATGTTTTCTTTTTCGAAAAATTTCCTTGCTCCTCATTGCTCGTCCGAGTTGCCGAGCAGTTTAAGCGTTTCTTCCGCCAAAACTTTCATTTGACGAATTGCCGCTTTATTTAGCTCTATCAACCGTTCTTGCTGGTTTACTCCGTTATCTATCAGATACGCATTCAAATTTTCGAGATTGGAAAGGCATACTAGTTGCGAAACTTCCGCATAATCGCGCATATTGCCTTTTTTATCGGGATTTTTCTCTCGCCACTGCTTTGCGGTCATACCGAAAAGCGCGACATTCAAGACGTCGGCTTCGCTTGCGTAAACGAACGACGCTTGCTCTTTCGTAATTTCAAGCGGAATAATGATATTATCCTTAATGGCGTCTGTATGGATACGATAGTTTATCTTCGCCAGTTCGCGTTTAACCGTCCAGCCAAGTTGCTTTTGCTCGT